>Ga0265297_10006572_pt1 | contig 16768 bp, 30 predicted proteins | sample Munlanlwell13791_FD_192502 | JGI IMG/M metagenome (GOLD analysis project Ga0265297, IMG submission 192502) | Leachate microbial communities from a municipal landfill in Southern Ontario, Canada - Leachate well 137-91 | ecosystem: Engineered > Solid waste > Landfill > Unclassified | place... | reverse complement strand
TTAACCTTAACACTAACTTGCATATAGATATTTTAAGTCATAAATGTTATAATGTCAATAGGAGGATTGTGTTTTCCTCCCACAGCTAAAGCAGTGGGTTTCCAACACATAACGATTTCATGAAGTGGAAACACGTTGTATTGTTTCTGGTATTGATGTTTTTAGGAAGCGTAGTGCCAGTTGCGATTATTTTTAACAGCCCCATCTCCTTCGTTTTGGTTGTGCCGATAATAATATGTCTTACGCACGAACCGTGGGAATATGTCTTCACACCGCATCAGCCTACTAAACATAAAACTGAGGGGCTATTATACAAATGAGAACACATGCAATCATTTGTTATGCCGCCACATTCCTCATTATAGGTGGAGCAGTATTAGCTATCATCACCCATAATGCAGTCTTTTCTATTGTGATAGCCTTGAGCTTGCTTTTGTGTAGTATTTCTGCGGGACTTCTTTTAGGAAATAAACAGAATAAAGTGGCAACCACAAACAAGAATAATCGCTTACTGTTCAAATAAGAGGTGTATATGGATTTTGAAACAATCATTCTAACTTCTTTAGCAATTGCATTGTTTATTGCTATGTTCGGCGGGTGCTTATACGATAGCATTCCCACCAAAAAGCACAAATCGGCAAACAACTATGGAGGTGAATCGCCAAACAATAAGAATATGAACCCGAACGATAACATACTATTCAAATAAAAGGGAGGAAATAAATGAAGATACTAACTGGGATCATAATATCAGCGATATGTATAGCCGTTCTAGTAGGGGCTGTAGTTGCTGGAGTACTTGCAAAGGAAAGTTATCACGATGGTCATGTAGGGGCGGCAATAACCTTTACCTGTCTATTAATGATAGTGTCTGTGGCGTGGTTGTTCGGATTGTTCGGTTACGTGTGGCCCGCTTTGCTTTCGGTTGAGAGAATCGGCGGCAAGAAAGATCGCATCACAGAACTTGGCATTCCCTGCCCTAAGTGCGGCAAAAACTTAGCTAACATCGAAGTTGGCAAGGGCATATCTATGGATTGTTGCGTCAACAAAGAGTGTGCTGAGTTTGGTAAGTCTAAGACGTTTCAAGTAATTTAAGGAGAGGAATAAATGCCAACTATAACTATAGTAATATTGGGGATACTTGGGGCCATCGCCATCATTGGGTTACTCGTGCTATTGTGCAGTATAGCAGTAATAAGGCCAACCCAAAGGGGGTTGATTGAAAGGTTCGGAAAGTACCGTCGATTTTGCAACCCAGGACTTGTAGTACGAATACCAATTGTGGAACGATTGATAAAAATAAACGTGACCGAAATGATGGTTGATGCTGGCTCCCAAGAGATCATTACGAGAGATAAACTTAATGCTACTGTAGATGCACAAGTATATTTCAGAGTGAGAGATAGCGAGGACAGCGTTAAAGCATCTCAATACAATGTCAACAACTATAAAAACCAGATCGTGAATTTGGCTCGCACTACTTTAAGGAACATCATCGGAACAATGAACTTAGTAGAAGCCAATACCGAAAGAGGTAGAATCAACAAAGACTTGTTCGATACATTGAATAAGGAAACCTCTAGTTGGGGTATCTCTATGGTGAGAACAGAGCTTAAGGAAATAAACCCACCAAAGGATGTCCAGGAAACCATGAATAAAGTGGTTAAGGCTGAGAATGAGAAGACTGCTGCCATTGACTTTGCCACAGCCGCAGAAACACAAGCTGATGGTAAGCGTAGGGCTGCGATAAAAGAAGCTGATGGCATAAAACAGTCACGAGTCTTAACTGCCGAGGGAGAGGCCGCTGCTATCAAATTGGTCAATGAGGCTGCTAACACTTACTTTGTAGGGAATGCAGTAACATTAAAGAGCCTTGAGGTGGTAGCAGAATCACTTAAAAATGCTACTAAAATAGTCGTACCAGCAGACCAACCTATTGTGAATATCATAGGGCAATTGGCCGGGGTCAATTCCGCAGAGTAGTAATACAGGGGGCCACCGAGCTAACGAGTGGCAAACCAAACACTTGCAATTATCCGAAATCAGTGGTATAATAACCGTGAAAGATAAAAACTTCACAAGGGGGATAACATTATGCCAGAGACATGCCAACACTATTGGGTAATAGAACCACCAAACGGTCCGATCAGTAAAGGGGTTTGCAAACTATGCAGTGCCGAAAAAAACTTCCGCAACTGGCAAACGCAAAAAGAATACAGTGAGTGGGGATGCGATAGTACAGATAGTTTGATAGTCCCTATGGGGGAAAATTCTATGGACTTGATCGCTAAACTTATCAATGGAAACTTGGAGGCCGTCAGTGGAATCAAATGTTAGCGTAGATGAGATCGCACAGAGTATATACGGTAAACCTACTGATGAATTGACCGCCGCAGAATTTCGCTCTTGCCAAGTTGAGTTAGAAATATATCTTAAAGAACGGCAGACCGAAGAACAGTTAAGTAGGCTATAGGAGCTAAAATGAAGAAACATCTGAATTTGGTATGGTTAGGGGCATTCGCAGGATATATGGGGCTGATGATTGGTGGCTCCGCATTGGGTGTTCTGCCAATGTGTATTGTCGGGTGGGTCGCATACTATGCAGTTTGCGTGTGGATTTTGAAACAGAAGAACCAGTCTCTCTTTTGGATACTGTTCTCTATCGCTGTGCCTTTCCTCAGCAATAAGTCAAAATAGGAGAAAATATGAGACTGTCAACACTGGATAAAACAATCCAAGAAGCTGAACGATACATCGAAACCACAAGGGCAGCCAAATGTAGAATCATAGAGGAAAATTTCGCATCGTGCAAAAGGACAGGGAATAGAGAGCAAGTATTCGATGATTTTAATTGCCCTACAAAGGAACCTGCCGCAGTTAAACGATCTTCGATGGACTTGTCAAGGCTTTTGGCAGATTTGAGGCAAAATAGGTAGAGATATAATGAAACGTCCACGAATAATGAAATGCGGCCACTACTCTTGCCACTTCGTAACTATAACCTATCGTTGTAACATGTATGGCGGTTGCCCATGCAATCACGTTACTGCATGGTGCGAAATATGCGAAGCGCAAGGCAAAGATGTAAAACCAAATGATTTCAATTTTGAGAGTGCAAGGCGCAAACATCTAAATCTACTGCAACATCCAGATGGGTATGATAGAAATGCACATCTATTAGCTAAGGGATAGGAACATGGATAAAAGACCAAGCTGCCCAGAATGTTTTATATACCTAGAATACGAAGGCCAACCACATGAATGCATTGTGGTGGATTTATCTCATTATCATAGAGGGCCAGAAATAATAAACGGTATTGAGCATTGGGATGAAGATTCGCTAATGATGTGGAGATAATATGTTAGATAGAATAAGAGTAGCAAAAATAGAAGAAAAATCCGCAAAAGAAAACACTAAACTGTACACAATTACGGGGACAGATGGATCAAGGCAATCGCAGTTCAGCGATAAACTAGATTTGTCTGAGATAAAAGAGGGTTCAGCATACGAATTCACAATAGAACTTGACCGATCCAAACAGTATAGAAATATCATGGCGTTCCGTGCGCTTACAATACAGGAAGCCGCAGCACTCAAAGATACTGATATGACAAAGGCTGACTGGGATCAGAAGGATAAACGCCGTGAAGTAATGACCAACGGTAGGACAGCCTATTTGTCAATCAAGGACATGCTTATAGCTAAAATGTGGGAGGGCGAGGACTATAATAAGTGGCTTGCAGAGTTTGAGGACTTGACCAAACAACTTGTGAATGAGATGCGTAACTGCATGAGCCTCATTCCGCTAAAAACACCTGATACCATGCCGAAAGAGGGACAACGGCTACATGAACAAGGGAAAACCATCTGTTACTTGTTAGACCTTGACCCCATTGCGGATTTAGAAGCGTTTGCAGCCACGCAAAATACAACTACTAAGCCGTATCCGTCTCATTCTCTGTTAAGTGGTTGGGTAACTAAGTTGCAAGCGCAACATAAGGCGAAGTTATAATGTTGACACACGATATATCTATTCTGATGGCACTGGCTATCCCTTATCTGTTAGTGCTGATAGGGGTTACGCTTGTGGTTTTGAAAGTTTGTGATAAAGGAGCAAAGTGATGATAGATTATGATTATGCCGCTATAGGATTCTTGGGTGCGTTTATATGCAGTATTCTATTGTTAGTGATAAATCCGTGGCATGGGAAAGACACGCTAGGTTGGTATGGTGTATCTTTATTATCATTGATTATCGCAATGGTTGCGCTCATGCCAACATCAATATATGGAGTAAACCAACACGATTATTATGCAACCAACCTCACAAAAGATCAACTTTGCATCCTAAACGAAGTGCATGAAGATAAGTTTATCAACAATGTAACTATTGAAAAGGGATACAAAGGATTCGATGATATATATCTAGTGCGTGTTGGATGGCGTTTACATGACGGTGACGAAGCCAAACAAGCCCTCAAAGATACAGGAATTCCCTTATACAAAGATGTAAATGAGCTAATGGGGTGCGAAAATTAACATTCGGGACCAAGTAGAATCCATTAAGGCATCTCGCTGCCACGATATAGAACTATGTAGGCAACATCCCCCATGCGAGACTTGCACTGTATTCCTAACACTAGAAGTAGCTAAGACAGAGATAGCGAAGATAGAGAATCCATACCCTGATGATTCTAGGCACGATGGATTCAATAAGGCTGTTAATATGATTCTTAAAATGTTGGGGGATAATAATGCTTAAAGCCTCAGAAACATATCTAACAGAAGATGTAAGCGCACAGGATTTACTTGACGGCATACTGTCCATGAATGACGATCTGGGCGACAAAAATGCCGAACTTAGGGCTTTGATGTCGCAAAAAATATCCGCACAGGCCGAATACGATGCGGCACTACAACTAGCCATTACATCTCTAAGAGAAGGTAAATATCCTCTACCACTTTTGATGTCGAAGGCTAAGTCCCAAGTGTCCGCAGAACAACAGAAGTTAGATACTGCTAAAGTGGTCATCGAATGTTTGCGGGATGATATGACTCTGATAAAAACGCAGATTGATTGCTATAGATCGCTTCTGTCTTGGCTGAAGGCTGAGATACTGAATAGCTAGGGGGATTTTATGAACACTTTTTATCATGGGGATTGTTTATTTGTAATGAATCATGATATCTCTCCAGAATCAGTAGACCTCATTTATCTCGATCCTCCGTTCTTCACAGGCAAAGTACAAAAAGGAACTACGAAAAAGGCTACCGAATGGATGCCTGGGGCTATGGAGATATCCTACGATGACTCACGTAAGTTTTGGGGGGATAGCGAGAAAGTAAAGGATATGAGGAAGAAAGCCCCTACATGGCTAATAGATATTGGGGAATCTCGCCCAGACTTCGCATCGTATCTCTATTATATGATGGAACGATTGCAGGCTTGCAAGAAAGTGTTGAAGCCTACTGGAAGTATTTATCTTCACTGTGACGAAAAGGCAAGCCACTACCTGAAGATGATAATGGATAAGGTGTTTGGGTATGATAAGTTCGTGAATGAAATTATTTGGTTCTATCCAAGCATGTCCGCTGCGAAAAACCATTACCCACGCAAACACGACACTATCTTATACTATTCCAAGACTAACAATTATACATTCAATGGTGACATTATTAGAGAACCATACAATGAGCAAACAATAAATCGATATAACAGTAAATCTCCTGTAGTATTTCCAGGTGGATATGAAGCCCGCATCAATCCTAGTGGAAGATTACCTTATAGTGTTTGGCAGATACCGCCAATACGTAATGTATCAAAGGAAAAGACTGGATACCCAACCCAAAAGCCACTAGCCCTATTGGAGCGCATTATGAAGGCGTCAAGTAATGAGAGGGATGTGGTATTAGACCCTTTCTGTGGATGTGGCACAACAATAGTAGCCGCAGCGACATTGAATCGTAATTGGATAGGAATAGATATAAGTAAAGATGCCCATGATGTGAGTAAGGGGAGAATTTTGCAAGGGAAGCTAAGCGAAAATATCCCAATGGCAACAACGGAAGACACTCAATATATATCGAGGGATTTACCCGAAGTATGCAATATGGATGGAAGGGACTTCGAGAAGTGGGTAAACGAATTCCTAAAAGCTACGAAACCATCACCAGATAGAGGAGTAGACGGTATAATGCCTGATGGCACGCCTATACAAACAAAGGTTTATGAGGTTAAGCATGATAAGTTAAGTCAGTTTATCAACGACTCTAAATACCATCCAAAAGTACCCCAACCTGTCAAAAAGATTATTTGCGTTTCGCAGAAGGGATTTGACGATTCAGCACGAAAACTACAATCAAAGACAGAGTCTACTGACAACATAAATGTAGAGCTGATTACTCCAAAAGACATGTTTGAGAATTCCCTCCAAATTGCCCCTTGACAACCTCATAATATTGGTTTATACTGAATGGGTAAATAATATATTGTGCTATCTTTACCTATTTGGAGGATTTATGGATGATAAAGTAAATGGGTGTCGTAGAGAGCCACCAGAGATAGACTATATCTGCGATGATTGCAAAGATACATTTAAGGCCAAACAGGGAAGTCAGAGAAGGTTGTGCCCTAAATGCCTAGTTATAGCCATGACTGCCCCGAAGCCACGCGCTAAAGGTGGTGAATAATGGCTCAACATCAAAAACAAACAGTCGATTATTTCCCGCATTATGCCAATGCGTCTACTAAAAAGACCCTAACTATTATGCAATCAAAGTACGGGGACACTGGGTACGCAGTCTGGTTCAAATTGTTAGAAACTTTAGCATCTTCTGAGGGCCACAGTCTTAACTGTAGCCTACCTGATGATTGGGAGTATCTTAATACTAGGCTAGGGGTAGGCTACGACAAGGCTACGGAGATACTAGGACTACTTTCTGCCATTGGGGCCATCGACAAAATACTTTGGGAAAAAGGGAAAATAATTTGGTCTGATAATTTTATTTCAGGCGTGGCTGAAGTCTATAAGAATAGGAAGCGTACTACACCCCCCAAGCCCACTGTTCCACAAAACTATTGTAAGTTACCAGTAGGCTACTCCCAATATACTGAAAAGTTACCCCCACAGAGTAGAGGAAGTAGAGTAGAGGAAGTAGAGGAAGTAGAGGGTTCGTTACAACAACAAAAAAATGCCTTTTCTGTTTGGGAAGAATGTACAGGAAAATTATTGAACCAAGGGTTAGCAGATGAAATTAAAATATTAGTTGATGAGTTTGGTGAACAATTAACAATGGATGCTATCAAAGATTCAGTAAAAACCGCCAAGAATGGGTCATTCAATATTCTTTACGTGCAAAGGAAATTGGATGGATGGAAGCGTGAGGGAAAGGGTAATGGGAATACTGCCCATTTATCTCCAGAAGACACTGCTAGACTTAATGATTGGTGGGTAAAATTTGATAGGTTGTACCCAAAATGCGACAATAAAACAAAAGGCATCAATAAAGCCAAAGAGATGTTTTTGTCAATGAACCCAGACGACATATTAGCTCGGAGAATAGTTCAATCTGTTGAATGGCATAATCGGGTAAAATGGGATAATGATGATGATGGTCAATTCATTCCTAGCCCAACCACTTTTTTAGCAGATAAGTATTGGGAATCAAAAGAGGCTATTCAGCAATGGGAAGCGTTTCTAAGGCGTGAACAAGGCGGCGTTCATTATGGCGACTAGAGACGAGAAAAAACTTTTCGATTTAGGGGCAGAGGAAAACGTATTGGCATCTTGTCTCATTGATGATACCGCAATAGATAAAATTCAATTCCTTCTCCCGAAGCACTTTTATCGTGATAAAAACCAGTGGATATTCGAGGCGATAAGAGAACTCAGTAATCGTGGGGATGCTATCAACCAAATCACTATAGCACACGAATTGCAACGTAAAGAGTTATTGGAGGGGATGGGTGGAACGGCATATCTTAGCCATCTCATTTTAGATAATGACCCTACTTCGGTTAGCGTAGGACACTATGCTAAAATTGTAATGAGATTAGCAGGCAATCGTGAGCTAATTAAATCATCTGAGAAGATTGCAGATATTGGATATTCAGATAATCCCAATCTCTCAGAATCCATCAGTAAAGCCGAAAATGAAATAGCTCTTATACGTGCTGATTTTTCAATTGATGATGACCATACAACCTATCATGAAGAAGGCATGTTCTCGTACATAGATATGCAAAAAGATTCCACGATAAAACCGTGGCTTCTGACTCCGTGGCAAGCGTTGAACGACATTGTGCGAATGCGGAATGGGACAGTGACTACAATAGCTGGTGTAAGTTCGCATGGCAAGACAATGGCAGTAGAACAGATACTTGAGTTTGTGGCAAGAGATTTGGGCAAGAACGGCCTGTATATCTTTTTGGAGCTTGAACCAATTCATTTTTACCATCGGAGAGCTTGCCGTTTGATGACAACAAAAGAGGGGAAAGCTCCATCATTTACAGACCTTGAAGATGGCAAATATGCCGACACTGACGAAATGGCAAAATTTGTTTGTGATGTATCGGCGTGGCCTGGTAAAATTACTATGGTTTCTGCTATTGGATGGTCAATTCACAGAATTTGCGCTGAGATTCGCCAAAAGGCAGCGCAAGGGTTAGCGGATTTTGTTGTTGTGGATTATTTGCAATTGATTCCGAGAGAAGATGTTAGCAGACGCAACGTAACAGATGCGAGGGCAATGGGTATTGTTATGCAGATGCTAAAACAAACATGCCAATCTTTGCCCAACAATCCACCACTAATTCCTGTGTCTCAAGTAAATCGTGGGCTAAAGGATGTGTCTGATTGCACACTGTCTACATTGCGAGAATCTGGCGAGATAGCCGAATATAGCAATGCTGTAATTTTCATCTATTCACAATGGGAAGCGGCAAAACCTAAAGGTTCATGCAAAGACCTTTGTGCTTTTGATAAAGGCACAGCCAATCCCGATAACTGTGCAAAACGATGTATCTATGCCGCAGTTGCAAAAAACACATTTGGGAAGACAGGGGATATAAAACTAAGACATATTCCTAACCGATTCAAGTTTGTAGATGATGTTGAGAATAAGCAAAAGGAATTAGGTTATTGACACCATCACCAAACAGTGCTATACTATAACCAACAGGGATAAACAAATGGAATATCCAACAAGAAATCAACTAGCACAGATCAAAGATTGGCAAGGGGACTATGTTGAGTTGATGGAATTCATTAGACCGATATGGATGTTTGAGGACATTGGTTATTTCAAAAGTCGTGGCCGCACTTATTGGCTTTCCACAGGCGGATGGTCAGGGAATGAAGAAATCATCAGCTACTTGAAACGTAACACATTATTTTGGATGATGTGTTGGCAAAAGAGTGTCAGGGGCGGGCATTATACATTCAAGGTGGCATGAGATAATGGCCCTGTGACAGTCCCAAACAAGCAAGGGACAGCGATAGGGGATAGGGTGGTACGATTCATTGTCTATCAAATTTAGTAAGCGATTTTAGGTATTGTAGAGGATTGTAGATATGCCATACGCTCGGTATAACGTTAAAGGGGGAATAAAATGGATTACAGAACAGCATATCAAGTAACCGCACATGGAGTCTCAAAAGACAATAAGCAAAGATAGGCGTTATCAGCCTAATATCTCAATGCTGGCAGAAAAGAATTAGTATCATCGGACGGATTTAGGTTTGTTATTGCCCAACTAAATGAAGTTTCAAAATATCCTGACTATACGCAACTTATCCTAAAAGAATTTCTTGTGGAACTTGAGTTGGATATTGAGCATTTATATCTCAATGCCAAGTTACATAATGTCAACAAGAATTCTATCGTGAGGATGCTTTGGGGTGAGAATGAGTTGGTTTTCAAACAAGACAAGCTAGGCGTTAGGTCGTCTATGCCGTGTCCTATTCTCACCGATAATCGCAATAAGAAAAAGCCGCAGAAGATAAGAATAGCGATCAACTCAGAATATCTACTGCAATGTGCAACTGCGATGAAACAGTATTGTGGCGTGAAAATTCAGAAAGAAAGGAAAGTAGTTGAGCCGCTTTTTAAGTCATGCAAACTATCTATCACAGACCATGATAAGCCGATGATGTTCTCTGTGGGTGATTATACCGAAGTCATAATGCCTATGTACATTCAATGGGAGTAAATCATGGAACAGACAGACTTATTCGGCGATAAACGGATATCAATACCGGATAACCCTGCTTTACAAAAAGTAGCAGAGATGATATTGAATTTATTGCCGCACTATCCTGAAATCATAGATGGTGATACAATAGGCGAAGTAGATCGTAAAATCAGAGAAGTAGTGTGGCTAGAGAATGGCCTTTATAACATTCTCACATCAGACGAAAACGGCGTTGATAGAGTTAAGGCATGGGAAAAGTGGAATGCTAGTCCACACCAGTGTATAGACACGGAAACTCTCACAAGAGCGCGTCGTGAGTTAATGTCTCGTGGCCTTATACGACTGAAATCCTCTGCTGTTAAGCAAGGGGAACGAGAGAGGGCAAGGTTATCAAAGTCTTTTGGTAGGAGAGGATAATGGTTATCACAATGCTAACGTGGCTATTTTGTTATGTGGTTTGCTGTATTTTGGGAGCTTTGATGGTTGCAGGTGGTTTAGCTATATGGGAGTGGGATAAAGTTACTATAAAGATAACTTGGTTTGTGTTTATAGCCATATTTGTTATTGGTGGGAGTATTTCCGCCTATATCGTGGGGGAAAACTATCATCCGAAGGAATCATACTACTGCATAGACATAACCGAGGAACAGAAATGCGAACTGTTCGCAAAGGCTGATGCCACTGATTATGTTAAGGGCATTGACTTTGAATCTGATTTCCCAATGCACTACGGATACGAAGATCAAAACAACATACAGAAAATAGTAATCTCTATCAAAAACCACCACAAAGACGAACTAGATCAACTGATGTTTGGCGATTTGTCATTCTCGGTTTATGGGAGCAAAGATGTTGTGAGTGCCGTTTTGCATCCTGCCCAAGAGGGATGGCGATGGTCTGATAGTGCTGATGGATATGTAAAATGTCAATAGGAGAAAATGATGGAATACGATTTATTGTGGGCAGATAGCATTTGTGGACTAGTGGCAAGAGTAAATGATGCGATACACGAAGGGTGGAAGCCGCATGGCACTATAAGTATCTCACGCTATGAAACTACAAATGAACGAAAAGGATACACGGAAATCACTACAGAATTTTATCAACCGATGGTGAAGGAGTAAATAATGACGCTAACGAAAGAAAATGTTGGAAAGTTGAAACAATCTCCGAAATGCCCTAAGTGTGGTGGCAAAACAACGTACTGCCCTGGCAGCACTAATCTAATACCAATTCCTAAGATAAATTGGGTTTGCACGGAATGTTCGTATGAATTTTAGGGCAAGGGCATCAATAGATAATGGCCCTGTGACAGCCCCAAACAAGCAAGGGGCGGCGATGGGGGACAGAGTGGTATGATCCATCGTCTAATAAAATCAGTGAGCGATTTTAGGCATTGTAGAGGATTGTAGATATGGAGCAGATACGAATTGAGGATATTGGGAAGGTAGCAGTGAATTCCGTTCCCTTTCACGACAAAGAAGAGGACGAAGATCACACTAGAGAAAAATTCTCTTTTGGGGCTATCGACACTGAGTTAGCTAAGGTAGACGCAATTAGGGCCGCAGGCAATGAAGGGAAAATGGTCAGTGTAATATTTGAAATTATTGATTGACTGTGATATAATAGGCCTATGCGAAAGTCGCCGTTAATCCGAAAAACACCATTGAGGGCGAAGACCCAATTAAAATCACAAAAACCGATCAATAAAATCAGTGCTAAACAAAAGGTTAAAAACAAGCAACAGGAAGAAGTAAAACAACAGCTAATCGAGCAGATGTTAGAAAAAGACGGATATTTGCACTGTAGCAATTGCGGGCGCAACTTTGATTTTAGAGGTGGTGCTCCACATCACAAAATATTCAAAAGTCATGGTGGGGAAAATTCCGTAGAAAACGAAAACATTTTATGTGGGTTCTGTCATAGCCAATTTCATCACATAAAAGAGGTCAGATAATGAGAGAATTGCCAATATTGATGAAGCCAGAGATGGTGCGTGCTTTATTGAGAAAGCCACCACTAACTCCAAAGACCCAAACTAGAAGGATAAATGCCCCGTGGGAAGTGGGAGATCGCCTTGTGGTAAAAGAAACATATTATCGCTATGGTCATTGGGTTAAAAGTGGGGTTGGTAATGGGAGACAACTATGGTCATTTGAGCCGCTAGAAAATGGGGTTAATGTTAGATACATGGATAATCCCCCGAACTATGTGTGCAAAGATAGGACGGAAACCGGATATTGGCTTAGACCATCCCTATTCATGTTCCGCAAAGATAGCAGGATCACCCTTGAGGTTTCGGGCAAGCATGAAGAATTTCTACAAGATATCAGTAATAATGACGCTAAAGCAGAAGGTGTACGAGAACCGATATGCAGTTGTGGATGCCCTGATTCCACCTATGTAGGGATGTTCTGGGATTTATGGGACTCTATCAATGCCAAACCGAAGCCAATTATGGGGAATGGCGCAATATCTCACTACGTTTCCTATCCGTGGGAAGATGTGCAAGAGACACGTACTTATCGGGGGAAAGATTGGTTTATACATGGAAATCCGAAAATTTGGGTAACTACTTTCAGGATGATAGAATGCAAAACATAAATGTAAAATGCGATAAATGCGGATGGAACAAGGAGGTCAGTGGAGACGGATTCCGTGAATGGCACAATAAAGTGTGTCCTTGTTGCTTGGATAGCGTAATCATAGACGATAAAGATATGGCTATATTTTTGATGGTGAAAGAGATAGAGAGAATGGATAAAGAATTAGGTGGAGATGGCGAACCTCAATATCACTATCGTTTTGATACTGCACCAATGAGAGACGGAAAATTACCAACAATAACGGAGGATAAGTAACGATGGCTGGATTGAATAAGGTCATGGTGATTGCGAATATTGGGGGCGACGTAACTATGCGATTTACCCCAAACGGGAAGCCAGTGACAAACTTCTCAGTAGCAACAAACAGATTCTATACTGCTGCTAATGGAGAACAGAAGAAGGAAACTGAGTGGTTTGAAGTAATCGTTTGGGGGAAACAAGCTGAGTCTTGTAATCAAGTTTTGACTAAGGGCCAAAGGGTCTACGTTGAAGGAAGACTAGGAACCCGCAGTTGGGAGGGACAGGATGGGCAAAAACATTTTAAGGTTGAGATACATGCTAACCTCGTAATTTTCTTGGACAAAAAAATGGGTTCGCAGGCTAAAGAAGATGATGCCGAAGAATTGCCATTTGAATAAACTCTTTACTTTGGCGTGCTTTTATGCTATACTATTAACATAGTGAGGATAAGTTATGTGTAATTTAGATTCGTGTCCTAAAATAACATCACTAACAAGTCGCGATTGGGCATTTGATGAACAATTCGCAGGGGCGGTAAAAACCACTTGCGCTAAATGCACTTTCAAATTGGTTGTTCATACAGAGAAGCAAGAACGCTCTTATATGGGGTGTTAAATGGATAAAAACGTAAAACCAAATGTAGTAATGCTTGGCGACAAACCTGAAAGTGGCGAGTGTGGATGCTGTCACGGAAAAGAATTTTGGGAAAGAAAGAGTGGTGGCCGAATTGAGTATGTATGTTCCCGATGCCATCCTCAACCATAACAGAATCTAAAAATCGGGGAATATTGGGATATACGGAATATTTTCTGTCTAATACTTATTAGCATGAAAACAAAGGAGGTGCCAAATGCAAAATCCTAGAGTGAATTATGAGATGACAGAGGAAGACCTCAACACATTACTGGACGCCTGCAAGCCAACGCCGTGCATGATGATTGGCAGTTACGTATCACCGTCACCGCAGGAAAATGCAAACCGGGCATGGGCATCACTTGGTAGGAAAATGGGCTTCGATGCCATGACCGTGCGTCCAGGGAGAGGAGACAGATTCTTCACTGCCGTTCCTTCCGAAACTGAAGGCCAAAAACAAGAAAGGTTGGAGCATGAGGCAGAAACGAAGCGACTTGCCGAAATCACAGAGCTTAGAACCAAGATCATTGCCGAATTTGCCCGACTTAAAGAACTGGATGGTTGCCAAGGATTTGAACTTGGCGACGGCAACTTTAGCGGATGTTCTGGAACTGGCGGGGATTGTCCTGCCTGCGGGGAATAGTTTTCATGCTAATACCCAATGCACCGCGAATGCAACAACCCCGATCCCTGAGCCCCTTGCATCGGGTGATCGAGGGTATATTATATTCCCCACGACGAGGCGGGAAACTGAATGAGGCATCTATCATTATTCACAGGAGCAGGCGGAGGCGAACTAGGGGCAATCTTGAATGGATGGGAGACTATCGGATATGTCGAAATTGACGACTACTGCCAACGAGTCATCAGGGCCAGAATCGATGACGGAATCCTGCCAAACGCCCCAATATTCGGCGATATCAGAGCATTCATCGGTGAAGGGTACGCCGAAAGCTATCAGGGAATGGTTGATGTCCTCTCAGCCGGATTCCCTTGTCAACCTCATTCAGTCGCGGGAAAGAGACTTGGGGCTGAGGATGAAAGGGATATGTGGCCAGCCACAGAAGACGTTATTCGGATTATCCAGCCTAGACAAGTTCTGCTTGAGAACGTGCCAGGAATACGCAAATACTTGCCCGTGGTCATCCGAGACTTGCGCAGACTTAGCTACACGGTTCGACGACCTTTACAGCTTGGGGCTGACGACGTCGGGCATATCCACAGAAGAAAACGAATCTGGGTTTACGCTACCAACTCTGACAGCGAGCGATGCGGAGCGGAGTACGGCGATCAGCGAGAAGATGGAGAGCTGCCACAACCAAACGGGCAGACTAATAAACGACGACGGCAGTCAGTCCTTTCTGGGTTTAGGGAGAGTTCTCAGGCTGATGTTACCGACGCCAACGGTCAACGGAAACAACAATTACAAAGGGGCCAGTGCGACGAGTGGGGACGGACTAACAACGAAATGCAAACGACTAATTATCCCAACAGTGGTGGCGAACGAGGGGAAGGGGGCTGGACGCAAACGGTTTGCGTCCAGCCCAGACTACCATGGAGCAAAATGCTCCGAAGCGTTAAGGACTTGCAAGGAGGACCCGATATACCTGAACCCCTGCTTTGGGGAATGGATGCTCGATTGGCCAATAGGTTGGACAGAACTCACGCCATTGGGAATGGACAGGTCAGCCTCTGTGCCGCAGTCGCCTGGAGAATTCTTTCAGAAATGGCTTGACATTCACCTTGCAATGTTGGAAAATATAAGTGGGGGTGTTTCCAATGGCAAGGACAGAAAAGGATAAGCAGAACTATAAAGATTGGTATGAGCGAAACAAGGAATCAACCCGTAAGAATAAAAGGGAACTTATGCGGAAGTATCGGGCTGAAAATCCTGAACATTATCGCAAGCAATCAAGAGATGCCAAGGCCAAGTTAAAAGAAAAAGTGTTTAATATGTACGGCAGGGTTTGTGTAGGGTGTGGCTTTGATGATATCAGAGTTTTAACCCTCGATCATATCAATAACAATGGGGCAGAGGAACGCAAGGCACTTGGCGAACGTGGTGTCTACAGAAGAGCTATTGAAATATACCGGCCAGAAGAATATCGCACACTCTGCATGAATTGCCAATTTATAAGCAGGATTGAAAATGGTAGACAAAATCAGCACGGCAGTGGTTAGAGCAGCATGGAGAGCGCTAGGGCCGTGGGGAATATAATAAATCACTGAAGTCGATTGGGAGGGCGGCCCACGGCTAATAACCGCCCTTTCCCAACGGACTTAGCTCAGGCATTATCACGAAAACAGGTGAAGCATGAAACCATACTATGAACATCAGGGGATAACCATCTATCACGGGGACTGTCGGAACATACTCCCAACACTTGAGCCGGTGGATTTGGTGCTGACTGATCCGCCGTATGGAATAGATTATCAATCCGCCAGGCGGATTGATTGGCAGCGTAAAGACAAGATTGCAGGTGATAAAGAATTCCCCTTGTGGTTATTCGATGCTGTGCGCCCTGCGATAGCCTTGTTTGTGTGGTGCCGATGGGACATTTTGCCCATTTTACCCCCCCGAAATCGTTCATAGTGTGGGACAAAGGGCGGCACTCAATGGGTGATCTTCAGCATGAGTTTGGCAGGCAATGGGAAGCATGCGCATTTTATCCTGGCCCAAACCATAGTTTCACCCGAAGGCCGATAGATGTAATTCGTTGCGCTTGTATTCCGCCTGAGCAATTGCAGCACCCCAACGAGAAACCAGTAGGGGCCATTAAGCCGCTACTGCAAGCGCATGATGCACAAACCATCCTGGACCCCTTCATGGGTTCTGGCACAACACTACGGGCAGCCAAAGACCTGGGGAGAAAGTGCATCGGCATCGAGATCGAGGAACGGTATTGTGAGATCGCGGCGAAGCGGCTCAGTCAAGAGGTACTGTTTGCGTGATAATAAGCGCATGAAGACCGATGGCTGAAGTCACGGCTTATGCGCAGGCATTAGGCTGAATGCGTAGTGAAAGGAGTAAAAGGAAAATGGCTAGTACCAAAGCAGCGTATCAATATGATTATAGTGGAGCCTGTTCCCCACGGGA
>Ga0265297_10006571_pt1 | contig 16769 bp, 20 predicted proteins | sample Munlanlwell13791_FD_192502 | JGI IMG/M metagenome (GOLD analysis project Ga0265297, IMG submission 192502) | Leachate microbial communities from a municipal landfill in Southern Ontario, Canada - Leachate well 137-91 | ecosystem: Engineered > Solid waste > Landfill > Unclassified | place... | reverse complement strand
CTTTCACTTTTTGCGAAATTTCAATCCCGTCGATCAATTTTACTGTACTCATTTCGCAAAACTCACGCTACGATGTTCACGGACAACAACGACTTTAACCTGCCCCGGGTAATTGAGTTCCTCCTGAATTTTGGCGGCAATTTCCTCTGCCAGGCTATCGGCTTCGGTATCGCTGACCACGCCATTCTCGACTATTACGCGAACTTCGCGCCCGGCTTGAATGGCATAGGTTTTTGTGACACCAGCGAATGAAGTCGCAATTGCTTCCAGTTTTTCCAGACGCTGAATGTAACTCTCCAGCGTGTCGCCGCGTGCTCCCCGCCGCGAGCCACTGATCTGGTCGGCGGCCTGCACAATGGCTGAGATTGGATGAGTCGCTTCAACTTCCTCGTGATGCGAAGCGATTGCATTGACCACGATTGGATGTTCCCGAAATTTCTTGGCGAAATCGGCTCCGATCAAGGCATGAGTTCCGGTGACATTGCGGTCAACCGCTTTGCCGATATCATGCAGAAGCCCGGCGCGTTTAGCCAACTCGCCATTCAAACCGAGCTCAGCCGCCATTAAACCGGAGAGCCAGGCGACCTCAATCGAATGTTTCAGAATATTCTGCCCGTAGGATGTGCGATATTTCAGTTTACCGATCATTTTCAGTAATTCCGGCTGTAACTGGGAAATGCCGACTTCATCTATGGCTTCTTCTGCGGCGCGCAGAATTTCTTCATCCACTTCCTTTTCGGCTTTGGTAATCATTTCTTCAATACGAGCCGGGTGAATGCGTCCATCTACAACTAATTTTTCGAGGGCGATGCGCGCGACTTCGCGGCGAATCGGATCGAATCCCGAAAGCACGACCGCTTCCGGAGTATCATCAATGATAATCTCGACACCGGTCAGCGACTCGAAGTGCCGGATGTTACGTCCTTCTCTTCCGATAATGCGCCCTTTCATGTTATCATTTGGCAAATTGACCAGCGAAACGGTCGTTTCGGCCGTATGGTCAGCCGCCGAGCGCTGGATGGCGGAAACGATGATTTTCTTGGCATCGCGGTTAGCCTCAGCCAGGGCGTTTTCGCGAATTTCCTTAGCTTTCCTGTTGACGCCCTCTTTGGCTTTTTCGAGCAGATTGTTCATTAAAATTTCTTCGGCTTCCTTGCGGGACATGCCGGCAATTCGTTCCAGCCGTTCATTCTGGGCATCAATGATATTTTGTAGTTCAGTTTCTTTGTGGGCTAAGCCATCGCGATGTTTTTTCAATTCTTCTTCGCGTTTATCGAGTTCTTCGGATTTTTTATCAGCAAGCTCGGTTTTGCGGTCGAGATAAAATTCGCGTTTGGCCAGTTTTTTCTCTGTTTCACGCACGTCCCTCAATTTATTGCGGGCTTCATCTTCAGCCCGATGGCGGATGTTGATAGCTTCGTCCTTGGCTTCGAGACGAGCCTCCCTCTTGATCTCCTCCGCCTCTTTCTGCGCATTGGCAATAATTTCAGAAAAAGTCGCCTGCGCCCTTTTTAATTTTTGGATATACAAATAAAGTGACAAAACAGTCCCCACGACTGCTCCGCCAATTGCGAAGAGAATATTGATCCAGGTCATTATACCACTCCTTATAGATTCGGTTAGGACTCTACCGTTCGCACTGCATCGCACCAACCGTATCTAATGGTGGTAGAGTTAATCGCTTTTATTTATAAGATGGATTAGATTTCTTCGTTTAACTTTTCGTCAATGATGTCAATCAGGAAGCCTGCTTTTTCTTCGACAGAGCTGACTATTTTGTCTCTCTCCTGATTGGCGGTAAATAATTCATCAGTGATATTCATCGCGGCTAAAATCGCCACGCGGATTGGGGTTTGTACAGTTCGGAGGGAAGCTTCGATTTCCTCCATTTTGTCATTGACGTAATTGGCAACGCTGATAATATAGGCGCGATCGGCCTTGGATTTTACAGTATATTCCTGGCCATAAATATTAACGCGGACTAAGTTATCGTTTAATTCTTCCATCTTTTTTATCGATTATCGTTTCAAATAACAGTACGGTTGGATTTGGATTAATAATCCTTTAAAAGTTCGAGCATTCCTTCGATTTTACTGCGTAGTTCTTGTCTTTTTTTCAAGTCTAACATTACTTCGAGAGAGGCTCCTTCTTTTAATTCCGTTTTCATTTTATGATTTTCTTCTCTAAGCTGGGTTACAACCGCCAGTAAACTTTTGATTTTTTCTTCCAGAAGGCTCAAGTTCGTGATGTTCATAAACCCTTCTTAGCGCAAACGGGCATTAAGTTCCCGTGACAAATTTGAATGTATGGTTGCCATAATCTGATCAACTTCAGCATCCGTTAAGGTTCGATCATCTGCCTGAAATAACAGGTTAAATGTAAGACTTTTTTCATTTTTATCAACATTTTTTCCAAGGTAAAGATCGTAGAACCTGATTTCGCGCAGTAAATCGCCGCCATTTTGGCGGATCTTTTTCATAATGTCACCGACGAGAATTTCGCACTTGACCACGATTGATAAATCGCGTTCGGTTGATGGAAATACAGGCGGCTCCTTATAAATTTTTGCCAGGTTGACCTGTTTCAACAGAAAATCTGCATCCAGTTCCATTCCAAAGACCGGCTCTTCGATGTCCCAGTCTTTTCCCAAATAATCCGGCGCTAATTCTCCAAAATATCCCAATACCTTTTTTCCGGCTGAAATTTTAACAAGACGCTTGAAAAATAGATTTTCAGCTTTTGAATAATTCAAATTACAGACGCCGAATTCATGAGCTAACGTATCCGCCAGGCCTTTTAAAATAAACGAATTAGTTTTGCGCCGCGGATAAGCCCAGTTCGGTTCGTCAAAATAACCGGTCAGCAGTGCTCCGAGTCGCAGGGATTCACGCGCCTGAGTTTCCTCCTCCGGCGCATAAGCCTGCACATGACCCAATTCGAAGAGTCGCAGATCGAAGCGGCGACGATTGAAATTATGCTTGATCGCCGCGATCATGCCCGGTATTAACGACGTTCGCAAGAATGTCATGTCCTGACTGAGTGGATTGCGCAACTTAACCGGTTTGACCGGCTCAAATCCAAATTCAGTCGCCCGCGCGCTGACCAGTGAATTGCAATAGAGTTCGGAATAGCCGCAGGTCGCCATAAAAGAACGTAATTTTTCGATCCGGTCATAGCGGTCATCTGTAGATATATTCGGAATCATCTGCAATGTTTTTGTCGAAGGCACCCGACTCATTCCGTAAATCCGGACGACCTCTTCGATCAGGTCGATTTCGCGCTCCAGATCCGGTCGCCAGGATGGCACCCGAACCGCGACTTCCTGCGCATTACTATTGAGAATGTCGCAACCTAATCCAACCAGCACCTTTTTGACCCATTCCGGTTCGAATTTCATCCCGATCAGGCGATTAGTGCGTTCATAGCGCAGGACAATCTTGGGACTTTCGATCGGCTTCGGATATTCATCAACAACGCCGCGGCATACCCGTCCGCCAGCGACTTCCGCAATTAATTCCGCTCCGCGTTCTAATGCATAGATCGCGCCTTCATAATCAGCACCACGCTCAAACCGATATGACGCCTCGGTCTGCAAGCCCAGATAACGCGAACCTCGGCGGATAATCCGCGGATTGAAATAAGCGCTTTCTATCAAGACATCCCGGGTATCCTTCTCGATTTCGCTATTTGCCAGTCCCATGATCCCGGCGATCGCCACCGGGCGTTCACCGTCGCAGATCAGCAGAATATCGTCTGACAATTCGCGCTCAATCCCATCGAGTGTAACTACCTTCTCACCCGCTTTTGCCCGACGGACAACAATTTTTTGACCTTTCAGATTGGCGTAATCGAAAGTATGCAACGGATGACCTGTCTCCATTAAAACATAGTTCGCGGCATCAACGACATTATTGATCGAACGTTGACCGATACTTGCCAGAGCCTTTACCAGCCAGTCCGGCGAAGGTCCAATTTTTACACCTTGAACGAGACGGGCGGCGTATCTTGGGCAACCAATTTGATCTTCAATCCCGACACTGATATAAGCGCTGGTGGCTGATTCACTTTCACTGAGATTAATATCCGGTTTATACAATTCATTGCCGGTCATCAAGGCTATTTCACGGGCGACTCCGATATGCGAAGTGCAATCCGGTCGATTGGGAGTCAGATCTATTTCCAGACTGCGATCGTTACTCGCCAGATAATCCGCCAGACGTCCGCCGACGATTGCATTTTCATCCAGAATCATTATGCCGCTATGATCTTCGGATATGCCCAGCTCGTCTTCAGCGCACAGCATGCCTTCGGAAGCCACACCCCGGATTTTGATCGGTTTGAGTATCATCCCGTTAGGCAAAGTCGATCCAACTAAGGCTAACGGAACTTTCAAGCCTTTTTTGACATTGGGCGCGCCGCAAACAACCGCGAATTGTTTTTCACCGGTAGTGACGATGCAAACCGTCAAGCGGTCGGCATTGGGATGTGGATTGACTGCCAGAATTTCCGCAATAAGCACTTCTTCCAGACCGGCGGCTTTATCCGGAATCAGATTGGATTCGAGACCGATGGCAGTCAGGCGCTCGGCTAATTCCTCAGCGCTGAATGAATAATCGGTATATTTTTTTAGCCAGTTGGTATTGACGATCATGACTTATGGATTGTTAAAATTGTTCGAGAAAGCGGATATCGCCGTCAAAATAGAGACGAATATCGCCGATTCCATACTTAAGCAAGGCGGTCCGATCGATGCCCATTCCAAAAGCATAGCCGGTGTATTTTTCGGGATCGATCCCGACATTCTTAAAAACATTCGGATCAACCATACCGCAACCGAGGATTTCCAGCCAGCCGGTGTATTTACAGAGACGACAACCTTTTCCGGCACAGATAAAACAGGAAATGTCCATTTCGGCGCTCGGTTCGGTAAACGGGAAAAATCCCGGACGAAAACGGGTTTTGACGTCGGCTCCGAAAAAGCGCCAAGCGAAGACTTCCAAAGTCGTTTTCAACTCACTAAAGGTCACGTTCTCATCGACATAGAGCCCTTCGACCTGATGAAAGACGCAATGACTGCGCGGATTGATGGCTTCATTGCGATACACCCGTCCCGGCGCCAGAATCCGGATCGGCGGTTTCTTTTTCAACATCGTCCGGATCTGGATTGGCGAAGTGTGCGTCCTTAAAAGCCTTTTATCATCGATGAAAAAGGTATCCTGCATATCGCGCGCAGGATGATCATCGGCAAAGTTCAATGCCTGGAAATTGTTGTAATCGGTTTCGACTTCCGGCCCAAACTCAACCACAAAACCAATCTCCCTAAATATTGCGATAACACGATTGAGGGTTTGAGTGATCGGATGCAGGTGACCAACAGCGGGCGTTAAACCTGGCAGACTATAATCGAAAAATTCATCCTGCGAACTGGTTGCTTTGAGTTTTTCACTCAATGCCTGAATCCGGGCTTCGGCATCTTTTTTCAAGATATTCAAAACCCGACCGATTTGCGGTTTTTGTTCGGCTGGAATCGAATTGAAATCGGCAAAAAGAACTGAAATCAGCCCTTTTTTACCGAGATACTTAATTCTAAGGTTTTCAGCCGCCTGAGGATCGGCGCCGACTTGCTGAATATCATTTTGCAATTGGGCCCGAACCTCATCAATTCGATTCAGGAGGTCCATTTTCTCAGGCCTTTACCAGCGCGATCAACGTGGCGAACCCATCCGCATCGTGCATGGCGATTTCGGCCAACGCTTTGCGGTCAAGAATAATTTCGGCTTTTTTCAATCCGGAAATAAATTTACTATATGAAATGTCATGCTGATTTGCGGCGGCATTGATCCGGGCAATCCAAAGGGTACGAAAATCGCGCTTCTTGTTGCGACGATCGCGATAGGCGTATTGTAAGGCTTTTTCGACGGCGTCTTTGGCATTGACATACAGTTTACTGCGCGAACCGCGATAGCCTTTCGCCAATTTAACAATTTTACGATGTTTTCTATGATGTGGAACGGAACTATTTGCTCTTGGCATAACTCTACTCCTAAGCTACAATCATCTTTTTAACACGTTTGACTTCAGAGGATTCCACAATTCCGGATTGTCTCAGATTGCGTTTTCGCTTGCTGGATTTTTTAGTCAGAATATGGGAATGAAAAGCCTTGTTGCGTTTCACTTTGCCACTTCCGGTTAAGGTAAAACGCTTCGCGGCTGATCTCCTGGTTTTCATTTTTGGCATATTGTTTTATTCTCCTATTTTGCGATAAGGTAAGTTACGATGGTCCGCCCTTCATGAAGGGGATTTTTTTCGGGCGTACCCACATCGGCTAAGCGCTCAATGATCTTCTGAACGAGCTCGGTACCGGTTTCCTGGTGAGCCATCTCACGACCGCGAAACATCAAAGTGATCTTGACCTTACAACCTTCGCCGAGGAATCGTCGGGCGGCGTTGATTTTCATTTCGAGATCATGTTCGCCGATATGAGGTCGAAACCGAACTTCCTTGATCTTGATGACATGCTGTTTTTTCTTACTCTCACGCTCTTTCATTTGCTGTTGATAACGATACTTGCCGTAATCCATGATTTTGCAGACTGGCGGATTGGTATTTGGCGAAACTTCCACCAGATCAAGCCCCCGATCTTCGGATAAACGCAGGGCTTCTTTATTACTGACAATGCCAACCTGGGTTCCGTCGGAATCGATCAGGCGGACAGTTTGGCTGCGAATTTGATCATTTACTCGTATACCTTTTTCTATGATTTATTCTCCTTCTTTTACTTCATTGACTATGGCAAGGGTTAAGCCCCATCGGCAGTTTTTGGCGCGGGATTCTGCTCTTTCGTGCTTACTTCAAGGTTTTTATTCTTCAGCGCCATTTCATCGTTGATTTGATTTATAGCTTCCTCCCAACTCAGCAGGCCGGTGTCGCCGACTTTACGGCGTCGCACGGAAACCTGTCTGGCGCCGGCTTCTCTTTCACCGATAATCATCATAAGTGGAATTTTCATCAATTCTGCATTTCGAATTTTAGCGCCAACCGTATCATTATTCAGATTTATTTCTGCCCGGATACCATTTTCGAGCAATAATTTATGAAATTCTGACGCAATTTGATCCTGATTGTTGGTGACCGGGATGACTACCGCCTGAACCGGTGCGATCCAGAGTGGAAAATCACCGACAGTATGTTCGATCAGGACGCCAACAAATCTTTCCAGCGATCCCATAATGGCGCGGTGAATCATATAGGGACGTTGTTTACTGCCGTCGGCGGCGATATACTCCATATTGAAACGTTCCGACTCGTTAAAATCGAACTGGATAGTAGTGCATTGCCAGGAACGATTGAGGGCGTCGCGGATCTTGATATCGATTTTCGGTCCGTAAAATGCGCCACCGCCTTCATCCATATGATACTCGACACCGAGTTTATTTAAAGCCGCTTTGAGGGCTTCAGTCGCCTCTGCCCAATTTTCCGGCGAACCAACATATTTCTCTTTTGGCCGGGTGGCGATGTACACATCCATATCTTCAAATCCAAACGATCGGATAAATTCAAATGAGAAAATGACTAATTTCTCAATTTCCTCATTCAATTGCTCCGGCGTGCAAATGATATGAGCGTCATCCTGGGTAAAGCCGCGCACCCGCATCAGTCCATGCAAAACGCCGGATAATTCATAGCGATAAACCGTACCGAGTTCGGCGTAACGGATCGGCAGGTCGCGGTAACTACGGGTTTTCCATTTGTAAATATGGATGTGGAACGGACAGTTCATCGGCTTGATGTAATAAGTCTCGCCTTCCACCGTCATACCATTGAACATCGACTCGCGGTAAAAATCGAGATGCCCGCTGGTTTCCCAGAGCTGGGCTTTCCCGATATGCGGGGTTTGAACGAGATTATAATCGCGTTTCAAATGTTCTTTTGTCCAATAATCCTTGATGTTTTGCAGAAGTAAAGCGCCGCGCGGATGCCAGAGCGCCAAACCAGGCCCGATCTGGTCGTTGATCTCGAATAATTCGAGACTCTTGCCGAGTTTGCGATGGTCGCGTTTTTTGGCTTCCTCGATAAAATTCAGATATTTCTTCAGTTCTTTTTGAGATGCAAACGAAGTTCCGTAAATGCGGGTTAGCATTTTATTACGCGAATCGCCCCGCCAGTAAGCGCCGGCGACATTCAATAGCTTAAAAGCTTTGATCTTGCCGGTCGAGGGTATGTGCGGACCGCGGCAGAGATCGGTAAAATCGCCCTCAGTATAAATTGACAATGGCACATCCGGCTCAATCTCACGGATGATCTCGACTTTGTAGGTCTCCCCCATTTTGGTAAACAGCTCAATCGCCTCATCACGTGAAATCTCACGCCTCACAAGCGGTAAATCAGCCGCGATGATCTCATTCATACGCGCTTCGATAGCGGCTAAATCGTTGTCAGTCAGCGGCGGTTCAATATCAAAATCGTAGTAGAAGCGATTTTCAATCGCCGGTCCGATAGTGACTTTAGCCTGCGGATACAATTGTTTGACAGCCTGCGCCATGACGTGCGAGGTGCTGTGCAGTAAAATATCGTGCGATTCGGGGGAATTATAAGTCAGAATTTCAAGGTGACTATCTTCGGTAAGAATCGCCGCGAGATCAACCAGCCGGTCATTGACTTTAGCCGCAAGCGCGTTCTGAAAAAGACCCGGACTGATCTCTTTAGCGATCTGCCCAAGCGATACACCGGACGACACTTCCATAGTAGAGTTGTCGGGTAAATGTATCGTAATCTTCCGCATTGATTCCAAAATTTGCTTCCTTTTCGCGCTTATCAGTCATAAACCTTTTTGGGTCTTTCTCGTTTCGTGGGCGATACTGGACTTTCCCGACAAGGTCGGGATTCCTTCGGAAGAACCAGTGACCCCCTGCATGTCAAGCAGGTACTCTAGCCACCTGAGCTAATCGCCCGAAATTCTATTGTTAAAAATCATCTTGTCGTGGGCGATACTGGACTTTCACGACAAGGTCGGGATTCCTTCGGAAGAACCAGTGACCCTCTGCATGTCAAGCAGGTACTCTAGTCACCTGAGCTAATCGCCCGAAATTCTATTGTTAAAAATCATCTTGTCGTGGGCGATACTGGACTTGAACCAGTGACCCCCTGCATGTCAAGCAGGTACTCTAGCCACCTGAGCTAATCGCCCGGTTATATCAACTTAAAACGACGTTTGGCTTGTTGATAATAATTATTCCAATTCTCCATCGTCAAAAAACGAATGCAAATTTAACCAAAGGAGACTTATCACGCAAAGAGAAAAATAGTCTCAGGTCTCTGATATAGTGACATTATCGCAATTTTTACTAAATGCGGCTCTGAAAATGTCAGAATTTACAATCAGCCACCGCGAAAAATCGACGAGAGTAAAGATTAATTACGAAAATTCAATAAATGAAAAAGTCCGGCGTGGCGCCGGACTTTTCCGATTCGAGGATGGTTGGAAAAGTTATTTGACCTTGACTTCGATCTGTTTAGCGAGCGATTCTTTCTTTTTCGGAATGAAGATATTCAAGACGCCGTCTTTAAATTCGGCTTCGATTTTATCCGTTTCTACCGCATCGGAGAGCCGGAAATTGCGCTGAAACGAGCCAAAGACCCGCTCGGTGCGCTGGTAATTCTTTTCTTCGATTTTGGATTCGCGTTTTTTCTCGCCGCTAATACTCAGGTAATTGTCCTTTACGTTGAGTTTGATATCGTCTTTATTCAATCCGGGCAATTCGACGTGGAGCTGGTAGGCTTTTTCCTCTTCGATGATATCGACAGCAGGGCTGAAAGCCGACAGGCTGGTTTCCTCTTCAAAGCGCGGACTGAAGACTGAGTCAAACAGGCGGTCAAATTCATTCCTCACATCCATCCACGATCCTCGCGGTGACCATTTGACGATTGACATAACGCTACACTCCTTTCTTTGGATTTATACAATTATTTTACTTTAATTTCGATTGACTTTGGTTGAGTTACGGCCGCTTTCGGAATAGCGATATTCAGAATGCCATCCCTGAATTCGGCTGTAATTTTTTCCTGGTCAACCAATTCCGGCAGGCGAAAACAACGCCGAAACGAACCGAAAATCCGCTCCGCTTGATGCAAATTCTTTTCATCAATTTTCTCAACCATTTTCTTTTCGCCGGAAATGGTCAGAACGTTGTCTTTCAAATTAATTTTGACGTCGTCCTTTTTTACGCCGGGCAATTCAACCATTACGACGTACGCTTTTTCCTTTTCCTCGATATCGACCACCGGTGCAAAATCCGGCAAGGTTGAATCTTCACTTCTTTCCGAACCTGAATCCGGAAACCGGTTGAAGAAATATGGAAAACTGCTCAAAGTGCTTGGCGGAGTCCATCTGGTAATTAACATAAAAACCTCCTTTTTATGGTTTGTTTTTCATTTCACTTTTTCAAAAACCGTCTATTAATTACACAAGTGCCATGCCGCCGATTTAAAATCCCATTTCATGGCAGACTCTTTGAAAATACGGCAAACCGCTTTTGCCGATCTGACTAATGCGGGCAGAATTGGCATCCCGACCTGGCAGAGTCGCGTCAAATCGGCAAACTTCTACCAAACCGCGACCCATTAAGCATTTATCCTGAAATAAAATCTCAATCCTTAAAAAGATATTGTATGGCAAAGACTTTACGCCCTTGCCCTTTTGACGCCTGTTCTCTAAATTCCGCAGGTTCGCAGGATTGAAAAAATGGGAATCGTCAGATTAAACAATATGGTCTTTTACGGGTATCACGGCGTCGCCGAACCCGAAAAAATTCTGGGCGGCAAGATCGAGGTCGACGCCGAACTGGAATTTGATATGACTAAAGTCATCGCTACCGATCACCTGGCAGACACAATCGACTACGAAAAGGTCTATCATTTAGTCCAGGAAGTCGTTACGCAATCAAAATTTTTCCTGATCGAAGCTCTCGCCGGTAAAATCATCGGCGAAATTTTCAATCAACATCCGGTGGAATCAATTCGCTTACGGATCCGTAAGCCAAATGCTCCAATCAAGGGCGTACTGGATAATGTCGAAGTCGAGATCATCCGAAGACGCGATCAAATGGGAGAAGTCGCGTGAACCAATCCTGCGTATTTCTATCGCTGGGAAGCAATCTGGATGTCCGCGAAGCGCATCTCGCCAGCGCCTTAAATGCTATCGCCGCCAATCCCAAAATCACGATCCGGCGTGAATCATCAGTTTATAAAACGGCTCCCAAATACAATCCTAACCAGCCGGATTTTCTGAACATGGTAATTGAAATTGCGACTTCAATGACGCCGCAACAATTACTCGACTTTTGCAAAAAGACCGAAATCCATCTTGGAAGGCATCCTTCAACACTAAAGAATTCACCGCGCGAAATTGATATTGACATTATTTTTTTCGATCGCCTAATATTCGAAAGCGCAGGCTTAACTATCCCCCATCCCGGTCTGTACGAACGCAAATTTGTGCTCGCGCCGCTGGCCGAAATCGCCCCGGATTTCATCTGTCCGAAAACCGGAAAATCAGCCCTCGAATTACTTAATAGCTGTCTCGATTCCGACCGGGTGACCAGGATCGGCCGGCTCGCAGATCTTAAGACTGACTCTGATAGTCATGGAGTTTTATGAATAATCTATACTTTTTAGTTATCGAAGGCGTTATCGGCGCCGGTAAAACCAGCCTGGCTTCGATTATGGCCGAAAAACTCAGCGCCCGCCTGGTATTGGAAAAATTCGAGGAAAATCCGTTCCTTGAAGATTTCTATCGCGATCCGGAGAGATATGCCTTTCAAACTCAGCTCTACTTCCTGCTTAGCCGCTATCGCCAGCAGGTGGAGTTAAAACAAATCGACCTGTTCACAAATCTTCTGATCAGCGACTATATGTTCGCCAAGGATAAACTCTTCGCAACTCTCAATCTCAACGAAAAGGAAATCTCATTATATAACCTGATCGCCCAGCAATTAGAAAAAGATTTACCCAAACCGGATCTCGTGGTCTATCTGCAAGCCAGCACCGACCATCTCATGGCAAATATCAAAAAACGCGGACGTTCGTATGAAAAAACTATCAATCGCGACTATATCGACTCGCTCAACCAGATCTACAACGAGTTTTTCTTCCGCTATAAAGACAGCCCGCTGATTATCGTCAATACCAATGAAATTGACTTCGTCAATAACGAGAACGATTTGAACGAACTGATCCGCGAAATCCGTCAACCGGTGACCGGTACGGTGTACTACAATCCGTTGAAAAAGACCTGACTATGCTTGATTTTTTAATAATCGTACTGGTTATCTACTTCATCTGGAAAATTATCAAACCGCGGTTTAGGCGACCACCAGAGCAGGATGAATTTAAACCTAAAAAACCGCCCGCTTCCCTCAATATCGATAAAAACCAAATCGAAGATGCAAAGTTTAAAGAAATCGACGATTCAGACAAAAAGAACAACAACTGATAACCTGACTAATATTACTATCAGCGTTTTCTTTCTAAGCATCCTAATCATTACCTGCGTTTTGGTAATCTTTTATATCATTTTCAGCCAAAATCAGGATGATAAATCTATCGCCTGGGAACAACTGATCAGGGAACATATCGAGCGCTATCCAGCCTTACTGCCGAGCGACGTTTATAAATTGGTCTATCAGGGCACTCTCGGACCGGCGCACCTGGGCGGTGATTCAATTAAAATAAGCGACTTTCTAATTGCCGAATTGGCTGGCATCAACGCCGATACCGCCACTGCTCTTTATGAAAACATCTCCCCATCCGGAAAATATATTCGCCTGAATTTAAAACGCTGGAAAGCCACCAATCGAAATCCGGAAAAGATCGTCAGAGCGATCATTGCTTCAAGTTCAACAACTCCAGCTGACTCAGCAAAATTTGTTCGGCGCTGGACGGCTATTGAGAAACTGGTTGTTGATGACCAACTACCCCTGCCGCGGGCTGAATTTTTCGCGTTTTCAGACAGCGTTAAAAAAGCCGGGTATCCCGTTATTCATCACTCGGCTAAGTACATTCAAAACTATCAACCGGCTTATCGCGTTATCGAACGCCGTCATTTGAAATTAGTCAATGACTGAAGATTTTATATGAAAATCGCCTTTTTAATACCCATTGTACTCGGTCTGATTAATGGGGTGATTCAGAGTCCGCGCAATCGCACTACTCTGCGTTCGCGCCTGATGTTGATTTTATTGGCTTCCATACTAATTGCCCTGATTCCCGGCTGGCGTTTATATATGCGCGAAGTCATTGATATCAACACCTTTTACCTTTTACTGATTAATGCCGGCACGTCTGCCGGGGTCTTGATCTTGCTGGAGAGATTATTGTTGAAACATTGGCGGTGGACGCTGGTCGCCGGAGCAATCATCGGCATAATTTCGGTTCTGATCACACACCGTCATACTACCGGAAGCGATCCGACGGCATTTTTACTGGGAATGCTGGTAGGCGGCGGTTATATGTTGGGCGGCATTTTTCTTAAAACCTGGCGTAAAACATGAAGAAATTAGTCATCACCGGCGCCAGTGGTTTTCTGGGCGGACATATCGCGAAATCCGCTAGCGGACATTTTAATACGCTGGGATTCTATTCGACTTATCCTTTTAGTTTAAAAAGAATCACAACTCATCAAGTTGACCTGGCATCACCGGTATCCGTGATTGTCGCACTCGAACAATTCAAACCGGCTATCGTGATTCATAACGCCGCTATGGCAAATCCTGACCAATGCGAAAACCAACCGGATTTTGCCCGGCAAAACAATGTCATCGCCACCGAGAGGATCGCCGATTGGTGTCATAAAAATAAATCCCGCTTGGTTTATATTTCCACTGATATGGTTTTCGACGGCAAAAAGGGCAATTATAGCGAGACTGATCAACCTAATCCGCTCAGTGTTTACGCAAAAACGAAATTGGATGCCGAACAATGTGCGTTCTCGCTCAATCCCGATACGATAGTTGTTCGACTGGCGCTGATGTATGGTCGCGGAGTCTTGCCACGGATTTACAGTTCGGAATGGCTTCTGCGCGAACTGATTCGACGCAAAGAAGAACCGGATCCGGCGCCGCTGAATCTTTTTCACGATCAATTCCGCAGTATGCTGGCCGTTAACAACGCCGCTCGCGCGCTGATCGAATTGGCTAAATCTCATTTCTGCGGAATAATCCATATCGGCGGACCGGAACCTATCAGCCGCTTTGCCTTCGGTGAAAAACTCTGTCGCAAGTCGGATCTGCCATTGACTTTGATCCAGGCTGTCCAACATGACGAACACCCACTAGCGGCGCCGCGACCACGCGACGTGAGCCTGGATATTACTCTAGCCCAATCACTTCTGGAAACAACTCTTTTATCTGTCGATGAAGGTCTGGATGAAGTGTTAGTAAATAGCGGAAAATGATTAACCTTAATTACTTATCAGGAATTCGTAAATCAATATTAACTCTCTGACTCTCGGCAAAGTCCTGATCGAACCGCCGCTGATTTTAGCGCCGATGGCTGGTTATACCAACCAGGCTTTTCGGCAAATTTGCAAAGAGAATGGGGCGGGTCTGGTTTGCACTGAATTTGTCAGCAGTGACGGGCTGACACGCAGTTCAGAAAAAACTTATGACTATCTGCGCTTTTCTGACCTTGAGCGCCCGATTAGTATGCAGATTTTCGGCGATAATCCGGTAGTCATGGCCGAAGCCGCTAATCTGATCCAAAACGAGTTTCACCCTGATCTTATCGATATCAACGCCGGTTGCTCGGTTCCGAAAGTCATTAAAAAAAATGCCGGGGCGGCGTTGTTGAAAAATCCGTCTCTGCTGGAGAAAATCGCCCGGGCTGTGGTTGAAGCGGTTTCCGTGCCGGTCACCGTAAAAATGCGCTCGGGCTGGAATCGTCAATCCATTGTCGCCGTCGATGTCGCCCAACGGCTGGAACAAACCGGCATCCAAGCCATCACAATTCATCCTCGCACGGCAAGCGATGGTTTCCGCAATCCGGCTGACTGGTCGCTCATCGCCGAAATTAAGAAGTCCATTAAATTACCGGTTATCGGCAGTGGCGATGTCTGCACACCGGCGGGTGCTCTGCGGATGTTTGCCGAAACCGGTTGTGAGGCTGTGATGATCGGACGCGGCGCTCTCGGAAATCCCTGGATATTCCGCCAGGTTTCCGAATTACTGGATAATAAACCACCCTCAGTCACGGATTCGCCACCCGCAAGAGTGCAACTCTGTAAACGTCATTTGCAAATGGAAATTCAGTATCGCGGTGAAAAAGTCGCCCACAAAGAGATGAAAAAATTTTACCGCTGTTACCTGCGCGGCTTCGGAAATGTATCTGAAATCCGCGAAAAACTGGTGCGCAGTTCATCGATAAATGAAGCCTGCGCCGTTCTGGAAGAATTATCTCAGATCCAAAAATTATAGGAAAGGCCAAAATCAATAGCCTTTCCTATAACGATTCGATGTTATCAGAATCTATTTAAAATAGAACGAGAGAGTAAAGTTATAGCTTGAATCTTGGATAATTCCTAAATAGGTATCCGTTAGCTTTGTATCAGCGACTTTATCCTTGTTGATAGTTAATCCCAAACCCATCCAGTTCTCCGCCGATAGGCTGACGTTATCGGTAAGCCACCATTCCGCTCCGATCGATGCGCCGAGGTAAATGTCGGTCTGACTATCATCAAAGCCATCGTCTTTATCCTTATTACTCCAATATCTAAATCCTACTCCGGGAGCCGCAAACAGAGCCACCGATCCTTTTGTGACAGGATAATAGATAAGATAAGCATCCAGACTCATATCGGTCGTTTTTTCGGGTTTTTTATCGCCGTTATCTTCGCTGAAGTTTGAAAAACCGACAATGATACCGGCGCCGAATTTGTCCATAACCAGATGCTGTACACCCAACTTCGTCCCGTCAATAGACACAAATCCGGTCTCGTAGAAAATAGCCGTAGATCCCTTCTGGATTGCCGGCTCGCCTGCCGTCGCTAAACCGGCCCAAATAAGCGTCACCAAAATCATCAGAATGATACTCATCTTTTTCATTTTTTTACCTCCATTATATTTAAAAGACTTTGTCCTATTTATAATAATATCAATTTTTCCTGTTCGTTACCTGCGACGACCACCTGACGGTTCTTAGTAATAAAAACATTTATCTCGGAACGCACCGCCATCTCGCCCGGCAGATAAATCCCGGGTTCAATCGAAAAACAGATACCGGGCACCAGTTCGCGTTCGTCTTTGGTTTCCAGGTTGTCGATATTAACGCCATTACCGTGCACGACATGTCCGATCGAATGACCGGTGCGATGTACAAAATAATCGTCGTAGCCGGCGTCAGCGACTACCTTCCGGCAAACATCATCAACCTCGTACCCGTAGCAGGTTTCTTTAGCCGCGAACTTCTTGCGAATGAAATCGCGAGCCGCATTGCGGGCTTGTACAACTGTTTTAAAAATTTCGACATATTTCGCCGGCGGATCAGAACCAATGTAACCGCACCAGGTTATGTCATAATAAATCGCCATTTCGGTTTTTTCACGAGCCCAAAGATCGATCAATAATGTATCGCCGGGCTTGATCGCATAAGCATTAGCGGCGGTCGGCTCGAAGTGCGGATCGGCTGGATGTTCGTTGACGCCCACGATTGGATGTTCATCATCATCGGTCAGGTCTTCTTCGGCAAAACGCCTGACTATAAATTGCTGAACTTCATA
>Ga0265297_10006570_pt1 | contig 16771 bp, 18 predicted proteins | sample Munlanlwell13791_FD_192502 | JGI IMG/M metagenome (GOLD analysis project Ga0265297, IMG submission 192502) | Leachate microbial communities from a municipal landfill in Southern Ontario, Canada - Leachate well 137-91 | ecosystem: Engineered > Solid waste > Landfill > Unclassified | place... | reverse complement strand
AATTTTGGCGCCAACAAATGGGAAAGAATATTTAAGGGCTATTTTACAACAATTACCATCAGTGGTACCATCGGAATTCTGGTAACCATCTGCTTTCTGGTCTTTGGAAGGGAAATTTATACCCTTTTCCTTAGGGAGGAGGAGGGGATAAGTTTGGGCGTACGTTACCTTTCGATTTTGGCTATTTCGCAATTTTTTATGTGTATCGAAATTACTACAGGCGGCGTTTTCAATGGAGTTGGAAAAACAATTCCTCCCTCCCTTGTTGGCATAACATTGACTGGATTACGCATTCCTTTGGCGCTTTATCTTTCCCAACCAACAATTTTTGGCGTCACCGGGGTGTGGTGGAGCATCACCCTGACTTCAGTTGTAAAAGGGTTGATTTTGTTTGGTTGGTTCTATATCTGGATGAAAGGCCATCCCCAATACGTGGAAACAAACAGAAGAAAAATTACATTTATCCGACAATTACCGACCATCCTGAGGCATGATGTTATTGATTCCAAAACAGAAGATGAGGATGAACGTTGAAATCAGAAAAACCCTTGATGGATCGCAGACCCTGTATCTGGGTGAATTGGACGAGCATTACCATTCGACTTTCGGGGCCATTCAGGAATCGCAACATGTTTTTATACAGGCTGGTTTTAGACACTGTCTGAAGAGTGAAATCAGGGTACTGGAAATTGGTTTTGGAACAGGCTTGAATTGCTACCTGACTCTTTTGGCTGGTATGAGCGCCGGGAAAAAAGTTTGGTACAACACCATCGAGAAATTCCCCTTGCCCGAAATAGTCTGGGAAAAATTGGAATTCTGTGATCACTTTCCTGAGAGTAATCCAGAATGGTTCTCCCTCATTCACCGGGCCCTTTGGAATCATGAAGTCGAAATTCAACAGCAGTTTGTACTTCAAAAAATTGATTCGGACCTTTTAGCGTTGGAATGTGGCCAACTACCTCTTGTTGATCTGGTCTACTTTGATGCCTTTTCACCCGAAAAGCAACCGGAACTTTGGAGCCTTTCTATTTTCGAAAAGATCTTTGACCGAATGAATCCCGATGGCATACTCGTAACTTATTGTGCCAAAGGAGTTGTCAGGAGGACACTCCTGTCCGTAGGGTTTGTGGTGGAGCGAATTCCGGGTCCACCCGGGAAGAGAGAGATGATCAGGGCAACAAAACGCCAAAAGTTCTCAATACTGGATTAATCTTTTGTTAAATATCTTTCATTGTTTTCAACGAGAAAGATAATTCGTTATATTCACATAGGTATTTGGTAACGATCTGTTTTCTTGTAATCTATCCCGGTGAATATGAAAAGACGATTGAAGATTTTAACGTTTCTCATTCTTCTTATGCTCAGCTTTCGAAGCTCTCCGGCCCAGGAAAATGGCAGGGAGATACTCAGGCAATCCCAGGCCCTTGTCAATGGAAAGTCGAACAAGGGAAAGATGACCATGACCATCGTCCGACCAACCTGGACGAGGGAAGTTAGTATGGAAAGCTGGTCTGTTGGGGAGGAATATTACCTGATACTTGTGACTGCCCCTGCCCGCGACAAGGGTTCTGTTTTCATGAAACGGGAAAAGGAGATGTGGAACTGGATGCCCTCCATCGGAAGAATGATCAAAATACCACCATCCATGATGGCCCAATCGTGGATGGGTTCCGATTTTACCAACGATGATTTGATGAAGGGCAGCTCCATGGTGGATGATTATGTGCAGAAAATAGTTGGCGAGGAGCAGATCTCAGGAGTAACTTGCTGGAAAATTGAGATGATTCCGTTATCCACCTCTGCGGTTGTTTGGGGCAAAGTTGTGATCTGGATTGCCAAGGGGAAGTTTTGGCAGATGAAGGTCGAATACTACGACGAAGATTTGTCAAAGATCAACACGATGTTTTGCGATAAGATCACGCGCTTTAATGACAGGGAATTACCGGCCAGGTTGACGATTGTCCCGCAAGATAAACCAGGCAATAAAACGATTATTGAATTTCCTGCTCAGGAATTTGATATTCCTTTAAATGTGGGATTTTTTACACAGCAAAAAATGAAAAGTATTCGTCCGGGAGACTAACTTATCGGCATAAAAATATTTCCAAAACATGACCTCGCTGTTAAAAATTGCATGGCGTAATATTTGGCGTAACCGCAGAAGAACTACCATCACCATTGTTTCGGTAATCCTTTCTGTGTTCCTCACGCTGTTGATGCGTTCGATGCAATTGGGAAGTTATGAGAACATGATTAATGCCGGTATAAGACAGGTTGGAAACTTGCAGATTCAGGGCAAGGGATATTGGGACAGCCATTCCATCAACGATGCACTTGTTTATGATTCAACGCTGAAGGCCAAGGTAAAAAGCCTGAAACTGATCAGGGAAACAGCTCCGAAACTGGAATCTTTTGCTTTGGGGTCATACGGGGAACAGACCAAAGGTGTCTTTGTAACCGGTATGGTCCCTGAACAGCAGGACTCGATCCTTCATCTATCGCGAAGGTTGATAAAAGGCGAATATCCCGCATCTGACGATAGTTGTGTTATCGTTGCGACCAAACTGGCGGCTTTTTTGGGCATCGACGTTGGGGATACCCTTGTGATACTGGGACAGGGTTATCAAGGGATCACGGCGGCCGGGAAATTTTCGGTGAGAGGAATCATCAAATTGTTGTCGCCGATGGAAAATGGCACAATGATTTTTATGCCGATTAAATGCGCAACCAGGCTGTTTTCTCCGTACGAACCGAACCTCGTAACATCTGTGGCGGTCATGACAGAGGATATTTCCCTGACGAAAAAGGTTGAGGACCAGCTGAAAGCAATCATCAAAGATCATCAACAAGCCACCATCATGCGTTGGGATGAGATGTTGGAAATCATGCTGCAACAGATTGAGGCTGACAATGCTGGCGGTGTCATCATTGCGGGAATACTTTACATCATCATCGCAATGGGCATCTTCGGTACTGTGTTGATGGGTACGCTCGAAAGGAGGAAAGAGTTTGCGATCCTTGTTTCCATCGGCATGCACCGTTCAAAACTTGCCCTGGTGGTAATTCTGGAATCTCTGATGACCGGATTATCCGGTGTTGTTGGAGGTATAATTATAACATGGCCAATCATCCGGCATTATCACCTTAATCCGATCCTTATGCCAGGTGAAATGGGTGAGATGATGGCCCAGTACAACATCGAACCGGTAATGCCATTCTCTGATGGATTTCTGATGTTTGTCAACCAGGGGATTGTCGTATTTATTTTATCCTTACTGGCAGCTCTTTATCCGGTTGCTACAGTATTTGCATTAAAAATTCAGGATGCCATCCGATCTTAAAAAAATTAAATCATGATTTGGTCGATTGCCTGGAGAAATGTATGGAGAAACAGATCGCGGAGTGTTGTCATCATGCTGGCGATGATGATGGGCCTCACGGGAGGCATTTTTTACAATGCTTTTATGATGGGTATGAACGATCAGCGTAACCGGGCAGCCATTTCCAACGAATTGTCCGATTTTCAAATTCACCATCCCGAATATCTGATGAACCAGGAAATTCGTTTTGTCATTCACAATCCGGATAGCCTGTGCGGCAAAATTGCCTCTTTGGATAATTTAAAGGGAGTTTCTTATCGAACAAAAAACAGTGCAATGATCAAAACGGCCACGACAGCGGCCGGAACCATGGTCAACGGCATTGATCCGGATTCTGAAAAAAAGGTTACCAATATTTACCAGAATGTGGTTGAAGGGGGATATTTTGACGGATCCAGACGAATGCCCATGCTGTTGAGTCGAAAAATGGCCGAAAAACTTCATGCAAAGCTGGGCTCGAAAGTTGTTCTGTCGATGGCCAACGAAAAAGGTTCGATCGTTGAAGCCGCTTTCAAAGTCACAGGTATCTATTTTACCCACAATGACCTATATGATGAAGCCAATGTTTTTGTCGTGAGAAGTGATCTGGACAAACTGCTTGAATTCGACGGGAACAGTACATCTGAAATTGCTGTCAGGCTTTTCAAAACTTCGGAAATAGAAAATTTCCGAAAGCAGCTCAATTTGGTTTTAAGCCGGGAATTGGAAACCAAAAAGATGGTCTTGCAAAGCTGGGATGAACTGGATCCTACTTTAAGAGTAATTGACGAATACACCATCTTTTTTTCCTATATTTTCATGGGAATAATCCTGTTTGCCTTGGCATTTGGGATTGTCAATACCATGATGATGGCCGTATTGGAAAGGACAAGGGAGATTGGTATGCTGATGGCCAACGGAATGCAGCGTGGGAATATATTTAAAATGATACTCTATGAAACTTTGTTTTTATCCATCACAGGCGGAGCAGCTGGTATTGTGGTAAGTCTGGCTTTAGTAACCTGGTTTTCCCACTCAGGTATTGATCTCAGCATTTTCGGCAAAGGCATTAATTCTATTGGATACAATTCGGTTGTCTATTTGTATGCACCACCTGAGTTGTACCCCATTGTGGCCTTGATGGTGACGGTAACAGCAATGATCGCATCCATTTACCCGGCACGCAAGGCATTAAAAATGAATCCTGTGGAAGCTCTACATTACAACGGTTAAATTGGCAACTATGGCAATCATACAAATCAGGGATGTTTATAAAACCTACAACGAGGGTAAAATACCGGTTCATGCCGTGAATGGCATCACTCTTGATTTTGAGAAGGGTGATTTTGCTGCAATCGTTGGACCATCAGGATGTGGAAAGACCACGCTGCTCAATCTTTTGAGCGGATTGGATACCCCAACCTCGGGCACGGTCATGATTGCAGGAAAGGAGATTACGCACCTGAGATCACACGAACAGATTGCATTCAGGTTGCATCACATTGGATTTGTCTTTCAGACGTACAACCTGATCCCTGTGCTCACTGCCCTCGAGAATGTAGCTTTTATCATGGAGTTGCAAGGCGTTTCCAAAAAAGAGCGGATCGAAAAGGCGAGGTTATTGCTCGACAGGGTGGGATTGAATGACAAATTGCATGACCGGCCTTCACGCTTATCAGGAGGTCAACAACAAAGAGTGGCGGTGGCAAGAGCGCTGGCTTCAAACCCTGACTTTATCATTGCTGATGAACCAACTGCCAATCTTGATTCCAAGGCAACGGCCGAACTACTGGAAATAATGCGTGAGATGAACAGGGAATTGAATGTTACTTTCATTTTTGCTACGCATGATCAGCGGGTGGTTGACAAAGCGACAAGGGTTATCAGGATTGAAGATGGAAAACTGACGGATGATGTAAGGCAGGAAGGGAAAGGATAAAGGATAAAGTAAAAAGGATAAAGGGAAAAGGATAAAGTGAGGAGAACGCTTATCGAGAAAGGATAACCCAATGATTTTATCTCAGTCATATAGATACAATTTTTTGAAATTCAGGTCATTGATTTTTGTATTGCTGATTGCTTTGGCCAATTTAACGGTAAATGGCCAGGAAAAGCAAGGGAAAATTAGTGTCAAGGGGTTTGTGGAAGGAATGGCTACGATGCTTAATGGTGCATTCTTTCCACAATGGGGTAATCTTGAGGAGGTGAAAAACAGGATCGATTGGGAATGGAATCCAAGCAAGAAACTGACTTTTAAGGTAGGCATGCGCAACAATCTTACTTTTGGTGGAATAATGTCTGAATATTATCCATATCTGTCAGATTTTCAGTCGCGTGACGATGGATTTATGGATTTGACTTTTACCGTTGCAAAAAATTCCGGTTATCATCTCTACACTAATTTTGATAGGGCTTTGATGAATTATACTTCAGGGAAATACGAAGTTACACTGGGTCGTCAGCGAATCAATTGGGGTATTAACATGGTTTGGACCCCCAACGACCTGTTCAACAGCTTCAACTATCTTGATTTCGATTATGTCGAAAGACCCGGTAGTGATGCAGTCAGGTTTCAATATTACACCGGTCCGGCATCTTCGTTTGATGTGGCGGCAAAGCTGGATCACAAAAGGAAATTGACTGCGGCAGCATTGTATCGTTTTAACCGCTGGGATTGGGATTTTCAACTGCTCAGTGGTGTTATGGCGCAAGATTTTGTGGTAGGAGGAGGATGGTCCGGTCAGATCAAGGGAGCAGGTTTTAATGGTGAAGGAAGTTATTTCAGAAGTTATGAAAATTTTGCCGACAGTACCGGCCAATTTGTTTTCACAACGGCACTTAATTATACTTTGAGCAACTCTTTGTTTCTACAGGCCGGTGCATTATTCAACTCAAAGGGTACGACTGGTCCGGCTGGCTGGGGAAATATGTTCATCCGGGAACTTGATATCTCAGCAAAAAATTTCACCAAAGCCAGGTATTCAATTTTTGGCCATATTAGCTATCCAATTACGCCTCTTCTGAAAGGTGATTGTTCTGTAATGTACAATCCATCAGATGATTCTGCAGTGCTGGCTCCCTCCCTGGAATTATCCGCAACTCAATCGCTCGATCTTTTGCTGGCGGCTCAATTTTTTGGTGGAGGTAAAGGAACAGAATATGGAGAATACGGAACTTATTGGTTTTTGAGATTGAAATATAGTTTTTAGAAGTTACCTGAATATTTTATCTTTACCCGGCTATGCCAATTTTAAATTTGGTGTCCCAAAATGGGAATAATTGTAGAATTGGTGCAAATCTGGCATACCAGATTATTTTACCAAAAATAATTATTTTGGATTTAATGCAAATAAAATGAAGAAGTTACATTGGTGCAATGTGTTTTATTTTGGCATGATTTTGTCGGCTTTGATGAGCTGCACGACAAAGAAGGACCTTAAAATATTTAAAATGACGGGTACCGCCCAGGGAACCTACTATGCCATCACCTATTGCGCTGGGAACGATGAAAATCTTCAGCCTGCAGTTGATTCACTATTGAAAGTGTTTGACAAATCGGTATCAGAGTATATGCCTAACTCTATCATTTCACGATTGAATAACAATGATACGACTGCAACTGCAGACCAGATATTTGAAACGATTTATAAGAAGTCGATGGAGGTTTCGGCAGCCAGTTATGGAGCTTTTGATGTTACTGTTGGCCCGCTGGTAGATGCCTGGGGATTTGGCTTTAAGAAAAGGGAGAAAGTAACAAAAGCCGTTGTTGATTCGCTTTTGCCATTGGTTGGTTACCGGAAGGTACAACTTTCAAATGGAAAATTGCTCAAAACGGATCCGCGTATCCGCGTCGATTTTGATGGGATTGCCCAAGGTTATACCTGCGATTGGTTGGCACAATTTTTTGAAAAAAGGGGGATTCATCATTACCTGATAGATGTTGGGGGGGAAGTTTTGGGGCGTGGACAAAAACCGGATGGCCAGTTATGGAGTGTTGCCATTGAAATGCCTGCCAAGAATGCTGAAGATGAGCGCCAAATTAAAACAATTTTATTGTTGAAGGATAAGGCCATTACAACGGCCGGGAGTTACCGTAAATATTATGAAGAGAATGGAATCAGGTATTCCCATACGATCGACCCTTCCAATGGATATCCGGTTAAGCATAGTTTGCTTAGTGTCACGGTAGTAGCGGATGATTGCATTACAGCGGATGCTTATGACACAGTTTTCATGGTAATGGGACTCGAGAAATCGAAAGCTTTTCTGGTTAATCATCCTGAACTTCAAGCCTATTTCATCAGCGACGACCAGCATGGGGGTTTTACTATATTTTATACCCAGGGATTTGAAAAGTTGTTAACGGAAAATTAAGAACCCTATAAACAACGAGTTACAGATAAATAAATTATCATCGCAACATGCGTATCTATTGAAAAATAGTTATCTTCGCACCTTTCAGAAACATCATTCAATTTTTTATAGAAACAAGTTATGCAAATTAGAAATTTTCTTCTCGCAATGGTAGCCGGTTCAATTGCCCTGGCATCCTGTAACACATCAAACACCAAAGTAAACCTGAAGACCCAGGCTGACTCAGCTGCCTATGCCATTGGCGTGGATTTGGGTAACAACATCAAGAAAAATCTACCGGCAGCACCGGGAGGTAAAGACCTTAATACTGAAATCATTTTACAAGCCTTCTCTACCGTGATGAAGGGTGATTCAGGCCTTATCGCTTCTGCGAAAGCAGGTGCAATTACACAGGCATATTTTGTAAAAGCCCAATCTTTGGAGGGTGGAAAAAATAAAGAGGCCGGTAAGAAATTTTTGGCCGATAATGGAAAGCGTGCAGGCGTAACAACCACAGCATCCGGATTGCAATATGAAATCATTAAGACCGGAACTGGTCCAAAACCAACTGCTGAAAATAACGTGAAAGTTCATTACCATGGAACAACCATTGACGGTGAAGTATTTGACAGTTCGGTCAACCGTGGCGAACCGGTTACATTCGGATTAAACCAGGTCATTAAAGGTTGGACAGAAGCATTGCTTTTGATGCCTGTTGGTTCAAAATGGAAAATTTATATTCCTTCTGAACTGGGATATGGCGAACAAGCTGCCGGACCGAAAATTAAACCTAACTCCGTTTTGATTTTCGAGGTTGAGTTGCTCAGCATCGAGCCTGCAACACCTGCCGCTGCTGCACCGGCTGCAACAAAATAATTAGCTTATTTATAGATAGAGGTGATTGCCTCTGGAACAAAACCCGGAATGGATGAATCTCATCTTCCGGGTTTTATTTACTAAATACCAATGATATGAGTTTTAAAGTAAAAGGTAAATTGATCGACATTCTTCCGCTGCAAACTGGAAGCAGTGCGAGAGGGGAGTGGAAAAAGCTGGATTTTGTTCTGGAAGTTCCGGACGATCAGTTTCCAAAGAAAATCTGCTTCACCCTGTTTAACGACAAAACGGAGATGATCAGTGAAAGCGATAAGAATCGTGAGCTCGAGGTCAGTTTTAGTCTGGAAGGACGCGAATACAATGGTAAATGGTACCACAATGTAAACGCATTTAAAATTGACAGGATGGAAAAATCTCCGGCAATAGGGGATCAGGTACCGCCTCCTCCATACAACGAGGATGATTTTTTGCCTGTTAAGGATGGAGAGAATGATGATTTGCCGTTTTAAGCCACTTCAGTGAAGGGATCCGGAAGCTGTAATTTTTATTTACTTTTCTTGATTTAGACTTTTGTCTTTGTGAACCTTTGCGTTTTGGTGTCTTAGTGGCTAATTTTTTCTTGCCACAAAGGTCACTAAGATTTCACAAAGATTTCCTTAATCATTCAAATGAAGCTGTTGAAGTATAAATTAAACAGTTTCAAAAAATGATCAATTATTTGATTGGGATTTGACGTTTGAAGTCCTGTTCCAGGGAGATAAAAGTTTCGGTACGTGCGATGCCATCGATCGCCTGAAGATCCGTGTCAATGATCTTCATCAGATGCTTGTTTGTTTTCGTTTGAATCTTGATGAAAATGGCATATTGTCCGGTAGTATGATGACATTCTACCACTTCCGGTATATCCTTTAGTTGTTTTAGCACTTTCCTGTCGAAGCTCGTTTTTTCCAGGTAAATGCCCATGAAAGCAGTCGTATTATAGCCCAATCTGGAGGGACTGACGATAAATTCAGATCCAGTCACAACCCCCATGGAGATCAGGCGTTGTACCCGCTGGTGAATGGCAGCGCCGGAGACGCCACATTCCCTTGCCACCTCCAAAAACGGAACCCTGGCATTGTTGGTAATAAGTTTAAGTATTTTTCTGTCCAGATCGTCGATCTGGACTGCTTGCTCTTTGAAATCTTCTTCTAATTCCAGATTATTTTTCTTCACGTTGCTTTCAATTTGTTATTAAATTGAGGAATTTTTTGCAAAATTATAATTTTTTCACCTTGCAACAAATCTTTTGTCGAATTTTTGTGATCACCTACTCAGTCAAATCCGTTCCGTTTTTGAGGTATTTTATTACCAGCTTAAAAAACATATTCAAATTACGAATTTATCTCTTTTGAACCTTTTCCTTATTGGTTTCGAACGATATACCTAAAATCACTGCCTGACGGATTTTGGAATACCTTAAGCTCAAATTCTGAGATGACAGCCAAGATATGGTCGACGATTTCTGCAGAGATTGATTCAAATAGATCAGATTGTTGCTCCTTGCTGAAAACGATGTATTCGAGTGGCAGACCCCGTTCGGTAGATTGTAAAAATCTCACAATCAGCGTCATGTGGTTGTGGGTATGCGGATTTGTCCAGAGGAAGGCTTCAACGTATGCGCGGAATAGGGCCAGGTTGGTAGGCTGTTCCCCCATCTGCTCCTTCCAGTCGGGGAAGGTAGGGTCTAATTCCCTTTTCTGTTTCATGTAACTCTTGATCACCGGAAGATTTGCGATCCTGTCCACAAATTTCTGGTCGCAAAATTTGATTCTGGCCATGTCAATATAGACAGACCGCTGAATGCGTCTTCCACCCGATTCCTGCATTCCGATCCAATTGGTAACAGATTCAGATACCAGCGAATAGGTTGGAATTGATGTGATGGTTTTATCCCAATTCTGAACTTTAACTGTAGTAAGGGAAATATCAACGACGGTTCCATCCACGTTGAATTTTGGTACTGTGATCCAATCTCCAGGTTTAACCATCTTGTTGGCAGCCAGTTGAATACTGGCAACAAATCCTAAAATCGGATCCTTAAATACGAACATCAGTACCGCTGCCATGGCGCCTAGTCCGGTGAAAAGCCTTCCCGGATCCTGGTTAACCAGAATGGAAACAATAATGATGGCAGCCACCGAATAGATGAGTATCTTCACCAATTGAAGATAGCCTTTGATAGGGCGTTCGACCGCAAAAGGATAGGTATTGTATATGTCCTGTGAGGCATCCAGAAAGCGAGACAGACTTAAAACTACGGCAAAAGTGATGTAAATTTTTGCGATGCCCATGATGATAAATGGCAGTGAAACCAAATCTTCCGAACCAAACCCTGCAGATGCATAAATGAAGATAGCCGGGATCAGGTGGGCAACCGCATGAAAAACCTTGTGATCAAAAAGAACGTCGTCCCACAGTGTATCTGTATGTTTGGTAAATCTTTCAACGATTGTGATAAGCAGTTTCCTGAAAGGAAAGAAGAGTATCAGCGAAATAAGTGAAAGGATAAGAAAGGTTCCAAGGGCGGCGAGGTAAATGGCTATTTTTGGATGTAGCTGGGCATTTAGGAAAAATTCTCTCAAATAATCATAAAAAACTTGCATGATCTATATCATTAAATGATGTTCAGAAATATATAATTTTGAATCGTCTGCAAAATTAGTGAAAGAAGCCGGATTTTATCAGCCATTCAGAAATAATATCGAATGTAAAAAACAAGGCGTCTATGGATCTCCTTTTGAATCAATTGAATAAAATCATCTACAATGATAAATCGAATTTTAATTTTCCTCCTTGTTCTTCTTCCTGTTTCCTTGATGGCACAAGGGAATTTCAATGATTTTTTTACCAGTGGGGTACTTCGGTTTGATTATTTGCTTTCAGGTTCGAGTAATTCTGCCAGGGTAACTGAAGTTCAGCAGAAGAGGGAACCTTTTTGGGGAGGGACAACCAAAATTGTAATAGAGGAACAAACTTTGGGCAATTATCGTTTCAATGTCAAGGAGGTCACGACCCATACCATCATTTATCGTCAGGGATTTTCTCCGCTATTTCAGGAATGGCAAACAACGGCAGAGGCCAAAAAGATGGAAAGGGCATTCTATCAGGTGCTTCGATTCCCTTTCCCCAAAAATAGGGTTATACTTGAATTGGAGTGTCGTGACAGGGAAGGAAAATTTCAAACACTCTATACAACAACAATCGATCCGGCCAATTATTTTATTATCCATGAAGTACCTTGTAAAAGCAGTTGGGTAATGCTTAAGAATGCAGGGGAATCCAATCGAAAAGTCGATATAGCGATACTTGCAGAAGGCTATCAAAAAGAGGAGTTGGGCAAGTTTGTGAATGATGCCCGCCGATTGGTTGATTCGTTGTTCAAGGTCGAGCCTTTTGCATCACAACTAGATAAGTTCAATATTTATGCCATTGAGACACCATCCGCAGAATCCGGAACAGATATTCCGGGCAGGAATATTTATGTGAATACGCTATTTAACAGTTCTTTCTATACATTTGATGTGGCCCGCTACCTGACCACGACTGATTTAAAGTCTGTTTCTGACCAGGCAGCCGCCGTTCCTTACGATTATGTGATTGTGCTGGTCAATTCCAAAGAATACGGAGGTGGGGGATTCTGTAACTATGTTTCGGTATGTACATCGGATCATGCTTTGGCTGCCAATGTTTTCATCCATGAATTTGGACATGAATTTGCCGGATTGGGCGACGAATATTATTCTTCCGAGGTTGCTTACGAAGACTTTTATAACCTGAAGGTGGAACCATGGGAGCCCAACCTGACTACAATGGTCGATTTCAAGTCTAAATGGGGTGCATTGATTGACCCGGCGACTCCGGTTCCAACGCCACGAACCAAACAGTACTCAGGGAAAACCGGGGTATTTGAAGGTGGCGGATATGTTGCCAAGGGCGTTTACAGTCCGATGGATGATTGCCGTATGAAATCAAACAAACCGAACAGTTTCTGTCCGGTTTGTCAGAAGGCAATTTCCAAAGTCATCCAAAGATGTACCGAATAATTGAACCGCTGATGCCAACTTTGCTTCAATTATTGCTTCTCTTTTTGGTTGGCTTGCTTTTGATCAATCCTGTAGGCAATCAGGAGGCCTCCACCACCGAAAAGGCATATCATTGAAAAATAGGCGGCTGTTTCATCCATTCCCGTACCGGCAAGAAGTGATCCGCAGAAGATACCCATCCCTATTCCAACCAGGAATAATCCCCATTTGAGTAAGCCTCCGCTGGATGGTGTTTTAACTGACTCGAAAAGATTTGGATCTGCCCCTTTTTCAATCAGCAGCATCCTTTCCCGATTTTTGGCAGTGACAATAACATAAATGATTCCGAATACCATGGCAAATGAGGCCAGTGGAACTAAAATTGCAGTAAGCATGATGTAAAATTTTAATGGTTTGACATTTGCCCATTTGACGCATGCTTTGGAATCCGGTTACAGGGTATAAAAAAAATATTTCGGAATAGGTTTTATTTTGTAACCGATTAACCGTATCTTGTGTCTAATGAGGTGATGGATCAGAAAAGTGATACATATTACATTGCAAAAGTTCTGGAAGGTGATTCCGGTTCCTTTGCTCCTCTTGTAGAAAGATACAAGCATTTGGCTTTTTCCCTCTCCATGAAAATTATTGGTAGAAGGGAAGATGCCGAGGAATGTGCGCAGGATGCTTTTATCAAGGCGTACAGGTCGCTGGAAAATTTTAAGGGAAGCGCCGCGTTTAAAACCTGGTTTTTCCGGATTGTATATACTACGGCCATATCAAAAGTCAGGGGAAAAAAGACAAACGAGGTGAGCCTGGAGGAGTATAAACTATCGGACAGTGAGATGTTGGATACTGAAAATGCAGTCGGTCAGCTGAGTTCAGAAGAGCGATCAGTACAGCTTCACAAGGCCATGGAACGGTTGGACCCGGATGAAAAGGTGATCTTGAATCTTTACTATTTCGAGGATCTATCGGTTGAGGAGATTGCTTCTATTGTGGGATTGTCGGCATCCAATGTAAAGATCAAGCTCTTCAGGAGCAGGAAGAAGCTTTATGGTCAGCTTTACAACTTACTGAAATGTGAAGATGCATTGCTTTGGTAAGCAAATAAGGGTTTGGAAGATCACAGAAATTGATTTGAACGTAAATAATTTTCAATATGAGCAAGCAGGATAAACTTAAAGACTTTATGAAAGAAATTCCCAGGGAAGAACCATCCCTGGATTTCACCAGAAAAGTCATGGATCGTGTAAACCTGGAGACGAAGAAAACTTCACCGGTATACCGGCCGCTAATAAGCATGCGAGGATGGAAACGGATTACGTTTGGAATGTTGATACTTGGAATTGGCGTTGCCATTCTTCGCAACTATTTTCCCGGCGGTGAAACACCCTCCATTTTACACCCGTTGTACAGTCTTGACCTGACGCAATTTTTAAAGCCGTTCAATTTGGTCACTAAATTTTTGTCCAATCTATCTCCCACATTTTTGACTTGTTTGGTTGCGGTGTCGCTACTTATCATGGTCGACCAGGTGTCGGTCAGATTTATCCGTCGCTAACGATTGATCTTGCCATAAAACTGGATTTTAATTATTTTTTGGATGTTAATTGTGCCATTCGGTCGATTTCTTTCTCGTTTCTGAAAAATAATGATAAATAGGCAGCGGTGAATCAATTTGGTTTCTATTTTTGCAAATAAAACCAAACCATGCTTGAAATCCTTTATAACCGTAGAAGTACCCGAAAGTTTAGTGAAAGGAAGATTGAGGATGAAGTCATCCATCAACTATTGAAAGCCGGATTACATTCACCTTCATCAAAGAATAGTCAGCCCTGGGAATTTGTGGTTGTTGATGATCCTGAGTTATTGGGACAGCTCTCAGTTGCCAAACCGCACGGAGCCTGTCTGCTGAAACACGCCCCCCTGGCAGTAGTTGTCGCCGGTGACAAAACCAAGAGCGATGTCTGGATCGAGGATTGCTCCATCGCATCCATTATTCTTCAGTTAGCAGCAGAAGCTTTGGGACTCGGTTCCTGCTGGGTTCAGATTCACCGACGTTACCACGATGATGATCAGACAGCCAATGAATTTATAAGTAACCTGCTCAGTATTCCAGACCATCTTGAAGTACTTTCAATTGTAGGTATCGGCTACAAAGCAGCCGATCGTCCTCCTTTGAGTGACAAAGAGATAGACTGGAGTAAGGTGATGAGAAATAGCTACAATACTGTGAATAATGAAAAGTGAATAACGGAAATCAAATAATCTAAATACATCATTGTTAGCTTTACGCTTGTAACTGCTTTAGACTCATTCCCTGACATATTCATTTACATACGATTCATCATGTTGGGTGATATCCAGACCAAGTCGCTCTGATTTTGGGGAGACTCTCATTGGAATAATTATATCAGTAAGCCTGTACAACAAATAAGATCCTCCAAAAGTGTAAACCCCAACGATCACCAACGTAAGCAAGTGGAACAGAAAGGTTTTATATTCTCCATAGAATAAGCCGACTCCTTGTGCGAAAACTGCAGTAAGCAACATACCGATGATTCCACCCATTCCGTGTGCGGGAAAAACATCGAGTGTGTCGTCAAGTGATGTTTTGGAACGATAGGAGATGGCAATGTTGCAAATAAAGGAGGCAAACAATCCAATAAATATGGCAGCACCAAGGTTGACAAATCCGGCGGCTGGGGTGATAGCAACCAAACCCACCACCAGTCCAATGGCTGCTCCCATTGCAGATGGTTTTCTGCCCATGGCAACATCGAACAGGATAAATCCGATCATGGCCGCTGCGGAAGCAATGTTTGTATTCATCAGGGAAACAGTAGCTATCGAGTTGGCTGCAAGCGCTGATCCGGCGTTGAATCCAAACCAACCGAACCATAACATGCTGGCACCAAGCAGGACAAAAGGAATGTTCGCTGGATGAAACTGTTGTTGGTAATCCCTTCTTGGGCCAAGAAACATCGCGCCGGCCAAGGCAGCAAATCCGGCGGACATGTGAACAACAGTTCCACCCGCAAAATCAAGGACTCCCCAATTGCGTAAGAATCCATTCGGGTGCCAGGTCCAGTGAGCCAGAGGTGCATAAATGAAAATTGAAAAGAGTGTAATAAACAGGATGTAAGCGCTAAACCTTACCCTTCCGGCGAAAGATCCGGTTATGAGGGCCGGTGTGATGATGGCAAATTTCATCTGAAAAATAGCAAACAAAGCCAACGGAATCGTAGGCGCCAATGCAGCATTGATATTTCCGCCGACCCCTCTGAACATAAAATAGGTCAAAGGGTTTCCAACCAGACCATATTTTTCAGGGCCAATACTATCGCCAAAAGCCAGGCTAAATCCGATCAGTACCCAGACAATACTCACAATTCCCATGGCCACAAAGCTTTGTAACATGGTAGATATGATATTTTTAGGTTGAATCATGCCTCCATAAAAGAAAGCAAGTCCAGGGGTCATGAACAGTACAAGCGCGGTGGAGGTTAGCATCCATGCTACATCCCCCGGAACGGTTTTGGGATCAAGCTCAAAAGGGTTTTTACCGGAAAGGATTACTCCGAGCAACGAGAGTATCAAGATAAGGAACAGTGAGATCTGCCAGGACTTTTTCATCAGTATATAATTTTATTTTTTAATGGTCAGATGGAATACCCATCCGCCTGCTGACGGATTCGGTTGATGAGATTATTACCAAATGGGTATTTCATATTCAATATTAATTTTTTCTTCTTATTTGAATTCATCGACTTATGTCATTTTTCCAAAATAGTGGATGTTTTAAATCCATATGTCTGTATATCCAGCTATTATCTGTACAAATTAATAAATTTAAGCTATTTTTGTTTAGATTGTTAAGGTAGAAGTAAAGTCTTCAGTTGCTGGCTTGGCTTTCATGACAATCAGAAACGTACTAAAAATTTTCATTTTTATATTACTATACTTATGACACTTAGAAATCAACTTGATGATACCGACCTCCAAATTCTGGATATTGTTACCAAGAATGCCCGTATCCCTTTCAAAGATGTTGCAGAAGCGTGTGGAATATCCAGGGCTGCGGTTCACCAGCGTGTAGCACGCATGACGGAAATGGGCGTTATCGTTGGTTCAGGATACAATGTGGATCCCAAG
>Ga0265297_10006569_pt1 | contig 16774 bp, 21 predicted proteins | sample Munlanlwell13791_FD_192502 | JGI IMG/M metagenome (GOLD analysis project Ga0265297, IMG submission 192502) | Leachate microbial communities from a municipal landfill in Southern Ontario, Canada - Leachate well 137-91 | ecosystem: Engineered > Solid waste > Landfill > Unclassified | place... | reverse complement strand
GGGTGTAACCGTCGCTTCCGCCGCTGGAGTTTCCGCAACCGGTGCCGGTGCTTTCAAAAATTTTAATTCGCCCGGAGCCTTAATCATCAAGAAACCGTTGACTGCTCCCGGGACTGCGCCCTGAATATAAATAATATTATTTTCTTCATCGATCTTGATTACTTTCAGATTCTTGACCGTTACCCGTTCATTGCCCATATTACCGGCCATCCGAGTACCTTTGAAAACATGGGCCGGGCCTTTGGGACCGATCGAACCGGGCATACGTAATTGATCCTTATTGCCATGGGTCTTACGGCCACCATGGAAACCGTGGCGTTTGACCACGCCCTGGAAACCTTTACCCTTGGAGGTGCCGATAACATCAATGATCTCGCCAGCGGCAAAACTATCAACCTTGACCAGGTCGCCTAAAGCGCAGGTCGGAGCGGCTTCCGCTCGGAATTCCTTTAAGAAACGGGCCTGAGAAGAAATCTTTTTCAGATGACCAGCTTGCGGCTTCTTGATATTCTTGGCTTTTCTTTCGCCCCAAGCGAGCTGGACACCATTATAACCATCTGTAGCTTCGGTTTTGACCTGGCTGACGACGCAGGGACCGGCTAAAACCGGAGTCACGGCAATCACCTTGTCATTTTCCCAGAGCTGGGTCATATTCATTTTTTTACCTAAGATGAATTTCATAAAGATAATAAAAAACTGGTTCGCGTGACCAGCCTTAAAAACTCCAAAAAATTAAAGAAATTCTTAATTTTATTGTAATTTTAGATTGGACTGGTTACCTCCGCTACAACGCCGCTTCTCCCGTAAACACTTTCTATTCTAGAGTTATTTAAGGAATGACGGCTGTTTTTTGGTAAATTTATTTTAAATTAGCAAAATATATGCTTGCTATCTATATTACTGCATTTTTATCTCTAAGTCAACACCGGCCGGTAAACTGAGATTTGTCAAATCCTCGATCGTCTTGGCCGACGGATCGATAATATCGACTAAGCGCTTATGGATACGCATCTCATATTGGTCGCGAGCATCCTTATGGACAAAAGTCGAACGGTTGACCGTATATTTTTTCTTTTCGGTCGGCAGGGGAATCGGGCCAAAAATGGTGGCGTCGCTCCGCTGGGCGGTCTCGATGATCGTCTTGGTCGACTGGTCGATAATCTTGTGATCAAAAGCTTTAATCTTGATCCGGATCTTCTGCTTAAAATCCTTGTCTTCTTTCTTGTTTTCAGGCATAGTTGATAACTTTTAAATAAACACTACAAACCCGCCTATGATTAATAGGCGGGTCAAAGTGATTACTTGATAATCTTGGTCACCACGCCGGCGCCGACCGTGCGGCCACCTTCGCGGATCGCGAATCTCATTTTATCTTCCAAAGCAATCGGAGCGATCAGCTTGATCGTTAAATTGACGGTGTCGCCCGGCATAACCATTTCCGTACCCGCCGGTAATTCGATCTCACCGGTCACGTCAGTGGTGCGGATATAGAATTGCGGCTTGTAGCCTTTGAAGAAAGGTTTATGGCGGCCACCTTCATCCTTGCCTAAGACATAGACTTCGGCTTCGAATTCAGTGTGCGGAGTGATCGAACCTGGTTTACATAAGACCTGGCCGCGTTCGACTTCATTCTTCTTGGTACCGCGGAGGAGCAAACCAGCGTTATCACCGGCTCGGCCTTCATCCAACTGCTTGTTGAACATTTCCACGCCGGTAACGGTGGTTTTCTTGGTTTCCATCAAACCGACGATTTCGACTTCGTCACCGACCTTGACAACACCTCTGTCGATACGACCAGTCACGACAGTGCCGCGGCCTTCGATTGAGAAGATGTCTTCGATCGGCATTAAGAAAGGTTTATCGGTTTCTCTCTTCGGATCTGGAATATAAGTATCTAAAGCTTCCATTAACTTCATAATCGGTTCAACATCCGGACCGGTCGGATTTTCTAAAGCTTTCAAAGCGCTACCACGGATGATCGGAGTAGTGTCACCCGGGAATTCGTATTTCTTAAGTAGGTCGCGGATTTCCTCTTCGACTAAATCGATGAGTTCTTTATCCTCGACCATATCGCATTTGTTCAAGAAGACGATGATGTAAGGGACGCCGACCTGGCGAGCTAAGACGATGTGTTCGCGGGTCTGAGGCATCGGGCCGTCAGTGGCTGAGACGACTAAAATCGCGCCATCCATCTGAGCGGCGCCGGTGATCATGTTCTTAACATAATCGGCGTGGCCAGGACAATCGACGTGCGCATAATGGCGCTTGTCAGATTCGTATTCGACGTGGGCGGTAGCAATAGTAATACCACGCTCTCTTTCTTCCGGAGCGGCGTCGATTTCGTTAACGCCTTTCTTAGAGGCTTTCATGCCTTTGGCGTTAAAGACCGCGAGCATCGCGGCGGTTAAAGTGGTTTTCCCATGATCGACGTGGCCGATAGTACCGACGTTGACATGGGGCTTAGTGCGTTCAAATTTTTCTGCCATGTTATTGCTTACGGCCCCCTAATCGGGGTTTTCTCCTCTAAGGAAACCAGCCGTTTTAATTAAAATTTTATTTTATATTAAATAAAAATTACTCAATCTGCCGAGCCCCGCTCTTAATGTCCGGCGGAATCTTCCAAGTCGGTCGGGACTTGCTTTCTTCTTCTAAGAATTCACCATTTCCCTGGTTTTTCCACATCAGAATCTCGCGATTTATTTTATCAGTTAAATCTTCATCTGTCAAATTTTTAGATTTTGACTGATTATCGCTAATTTTACCCCCAAAAATCAATTTTTCATAAGCCTCGAAATCGACTAAGACAACTGTATCCTCCGGAGACTGGCTATCGAAGAAAACGATCTTGTCACCAGTTTTTTTAACTAATCTTATAGCTTTTTTTAACTGATCTAACATATTTTTAGATCTTAAGCCTCCTTACAGTCATTTAATTCTAGCAGTCTTTCCGCTTTAGTTCAAGTTTAGCGAGCGCTCTTTTCCTTGATCTGTTCTAAGATATTGCGCGGCACTTCGGCGTAATGGGAAAATTCCATAGAATAATTGGCGCGGCCTTGGCTCATTGAGCGTAAAGAAGTCGAATAGCCGAACATTTCCGCTAAGGGAACCTTGGCCTTGATCACCTTGATCTTGGCCCGATCAATCATCTCGTCAATCTGACCGCGCTTGGCGTTCAGATCACCGATGATATTGCCCATGTATTCTTCCGGAGTGGTCACTTCAACCTTCATAACCGGTTCTAAGAGATAAGCGCCCGCTTTCTGACAAGCTTCTCTAAAAGCAAAAATGGCGGCCATCTTAAAGGCCAATTCCGAAGAATCGACTTCATGATAACTACCATCGAAGACCGCTACTTTAACGTCGACCATCTGGTAACCAGCCAAAACGCCACCCTGGATCGCTTCCTTAACACCCTTTTCAATGGCCGGAATATATTCGCGCGGAATGACGCCACCCTTGATCTCATCGACGAATTCATAACCCTTGCCCTGCTCTTGCGGTTCGACGCGCAAGGAACAATGGCCGTATTGGCCGCGACCGCCGGATTGCTTAGCGTATTTATATTCGGCCTGAGCCGTATTCTTAATGGTTTCACGATAGGAAACTTGGGGCTTGCCGACATTGGCTTCGACCCCGAATTCCCGCTTCATGCGGTCAACGATGATTTCCAAATGTAATTCACCCATACCGGAGATCAGGACCTGATTGGTTTCTTCATCGGTTTCCACTCTGAAAGTCGGGTCTTCTTCGGCCAGGCGCGACAAAGCCACGCCCATCTTTTCCTGATCGGCCTTAGTCTTCGGCTCGACGGCAATCTTGATAACCGGTTCCGGGAAAACGATTGATTCTAATAAGATCGGATTGCTCTCGTCGCATAAAGTATTACCGGTAGTGGTATTTTTCAAGCCAATAACGGCAGCGATATCGCCGGCATAAATTTCCTTGATTTCCTCACGATGATTGGCGTGCATCCGGACTAAGCGGCCGATGCGTTCCTTGTTGCCAGTTGAAGAATTAATAATATAAGAACCAGCTTTTAAGACACCCTGATAAACGCGGACAAAGCATAATTTGCCGACAAAAGGATCAGTAGCGATCTTAAAGGCCAGGCCGGCGAAAGAGGAATTATCATCAGCCTTGATCGGGTATTTCTTAGTCTCGTCGCGCACATCAGTCGCCTCGATTTCCGGGACATCCAAAGGCGAAGGCAGGTATTCGCAGACCGCATCCAAGACTAATTGGACGCCGATATTCTGGAGAGCCGTCCCGCATAAGACCGGATAGATCTGATTAGCGATCACGCCTTTGCGGATGGCGGCGCGGTATTCGGCTTCGGAGATCTCCTCTCCATTCAGATATTTTTCCATCAAGACCTCATCGCATTCGACTACCTTTTCGACCATGATATTATAATATTCTTCGACCTTGGCTTTTAAATCTTCAGGGATGACGATCTCTTCGATCTTTTCGCCAAAGTTGCCGGAGAACTGATAGGCCTTTTTGGTCAACAAATCAACCACGCCCTTCAAGTCGGATTCGGCGCCAATCGGCAATTGGATAGCGACGGCGTTATTATTTAAACGATTCTTGATCGAATCCAAGCTCATATAGAAATCCGCGCCCATCTTATCCATCTTATTGACGAAACATAGGCGAGGAACCTTGTATTTATCAGCCTGGCGCCAGACCGTTTCGGATTGCGGCTCGACACCGGCTTGGCCGTCGAAAACCGCGACTGCGCCGTCGAGGACACGCAAGGAACGTTCGACTTCGACCGTGAAATCGACGTGGCCGGGAGTATCAATGATATTGATCTTATTATCGCGCCAGAAACAAGTGGTGGCGGCGGAAGTAATGGTGATTCCCCGTTCTTTTTCCTGCTCCATCCAATCCATTTCAGCGGCGCCTTCATGGACTTCGCCGATCTTATGCTTCTTGCCGGTATAAAAAAGGACGCGTTCGGTAAACGTAGTCTTGCCGGCATCGATGTGAGCCATGATACCGATATTTCTGATCTTATCTAAGGAATAATCACGGGGCATATAAAGTTTAAATTTTGATGTAAATTTTTATCTCGAGAAATGGGCAAACGCTTTGTTGGCCTCGGCCATTCTGTGCACCGCTTCCCTCTTTTTGACTGCCGCCCCTTCGCCGTTGGAGGCGTCCAGAATCTCGGTGGCCAGTTTCTCAGCCATGGAATGGCCCTTGCGGTCCAAAGCGGCCTTGATCATCCAGTTACAACCCAAGAAATAGCGTCTTTCGCCGCGCACTTGGAACGGAACTTGATAATTGGCTCCACCGACGCGCTTACCACGGACTTCGACTAAGGGCGAAACCTTCTTTACCGCCTTATTGAAAATATGGCGGGGATCCTGTTTAGTCTTATCCTTGATGATATTGAAAGCCCCGTAGACGATCATCTCGGCCCGGGTCTTCTTGCCTCTTTCCATCACATAATTGATGAATTTGGCGATATTCTTATCATTGTATTTTAAGTCGCCTTCGATTTTTCTTTTAGGCGCTGGTTTTCCTCTCATACTTTAGCCATCCTGGCCCATAGCTATGCTGGGTTCGGATCTTATATTAATAAAATTAAGTATTAAGCTTTCTTTGGCTTCTTGGCGCCGTAACAGCTCCGACCCTGACGGCGAGCGTCTACGCCCTGAGCGTCATAAACGCCACGAACGACCTTATAACGGACGCCTGGCAAATCTTTAGTCTTACCGCCCTTTATCAGAACAATGGAGTGTTCCTGTAAATTATGGCCCATACCCGGAATATAAGCAGTGACTTCCATGCCGTTGGATAAGCGGACGCGGGCGATCTTGCGTAAAGCTGAGTTCGGTTTCTTCGGAGTAGTGGTAGTAACCTTTAAGCAGACTCCCTGCTTGAAAGGAGCGCCTTTAGCAGTGACTTTTTTCTGACGGTGCAAGGAATCAAAACTGGTATGCAAAACCAGGCTTTTCTTAGCCTTTTTAGCATTTTTGCGACCATGTCTAATCAACTGATTAATGGTGGGCATAAAAGTTTAAAATAAAAATTGCGAATTATAGACAAATTCGTTTTGGCTTTAATATGAAAACAATCCTGAAGTATCAGGATGTATTTTTATTACTTAATAAATTTAACAAAATTAAAATGATAAGTCAAGAGAGGGATTTTATGCTTAGTTGCAACTTATAGGCATTGCCATGGCTCAATAAACCTAGATATGACGTCAAGGATTCGGGGCTATAATTTTCTTTTAATTTTCTAAGCATTCTTCTCTTGCTGGCGTTTCGTAATACCCGATGATCAGAAAAATGTACCCAACCCAAAAAATCAACACCCGAAGAAACGGTTTTTATAAATAACTTATTGGGGTGTAATTCTAGTTTAAGACTATCGGCGAGAAAAGCTTGAATTGGCTCAATCTGTTTTATTAACCATTCTCTGTCTTCTAATAAAATTGCAAAATCATCCGCATAACGAATATAATATCTAGCTCGAAGCTTATGTTTAACAAATTGATCAAATTCATTCAAATAGACATTAGCAAAAAGTTGAGAAGTTAGATTGCCTAATGGCAATCCTTTATTCTGAGTCCCGACCCGAAAACTGCTAATAACTTTTCTTAAAAGCCAAACAATATCATTATCCGAAATATGTCTCTTTAAAATATTAAGTAAAATATCATGGTCGATGCTGGCAAAAAATTTTCTAATATCCCCTTTTAGAACCCAGCAATTTCTCGTATCGTTGTGGCTGACTTTGAAAAAATAATCATGAAACTGATTAATAGCTTTATGCGTTCCCCTGTTTAAACGGCACGAATAACTATCGGCAATAAATGTCTTATCGAAAAACGGATAGAGCTGGCGGTAAATAGCATGATGGAGCAAGCGATCGCGAACACTGGCTTTATGGATATGTCTTGGCTTAGGGTCGGAAACCCTAAAGGCTTTGTAGCCTCCGTGTTCATACCTATGATACAATAAATCGTGATGAAGAGAAAAAATATTGTCCATTAAACTGGCCTCAAAAACTTGGACGTCAAGACGCTGACGCTTCCCTCGTAAAAATTCCGGCCAGGCTACTAACAAATTTTCTAAGCTAATAATATCATTAAATTTATGACTCAATTGAACTTTCATACCTCTAATTCTACCCCCCCCCCCCCCCCCCCGATCAATTTGCAATTAATACCCCTGCTTCAAAAAACTAAGAGTCTCTATCTATTGTGGTATAAATACTACAAGTTTTTACCTAAAGAACATCGCTATACTTTGGGCGTAAAAATCGACATTTTAATAACAAACGTAATTGAAGAGATTTCCAATGCTTCTTTTTCGACACGCGAAGAAAAACAAATATATATTAAAATAGCTATCAGAAAAATTGATGTCGCTAAAATTTTTCTCATGATTCTCTGGGAAACTAAATCTTTGGACAATAATAAATATTTAGATATATCTGAAAAAATCATGGAAATCGGCCGTATGTTAGGCGGTTGGAATGGCCAGCTTATAAAACAAAACTCCCCGACTAAAAAAATCGAGGAGAAATAAAAATATTTGCGAGAGCCGCCGGGTTGTTGGAGTTGAAGTTGTTGTCGAGATAGTTGTAGTTCCAGTTCCACCTCGTGCCATTCCAGTTGAGGTAACGGACGTAGAGATTCCCGTTGGAGTTGCGAACTATTTGGCGCGCCGCCTGAACCACCACCCCTTGAATGCTCAAGCGAGTTGTATCGAATTCGGCATTTCAAATGCCTTAGCGCCCCAAACCAAGTTTTTTTATTTTTTAAAACATTTTTATTCCACTCTATCTCAAACCTTGATCGGAGACATTCTCGAAATAAAAATATTAGCTTAGGCGGCGACTAGCCGTAACCGTCCGCATATTAGCCGGAGCTAATTTTATTTTAACATAAAAATTTTATTTAAAAAAAGGTCTTGGTTCGCAGAAAAGCAAACCAAGACCAAAAAGCAAATCCGCCTTTGGCGGACCAAGGGCATAACCCAAATATCTAAATAAAAGTGACCAAGATCAACTTGCGAGAGCCGCCGGGTTGCTGGAGTTGAAGTTGTAGTCGAGATAGTTGTAGTCCCAGTCCCACCTCGTGCCATCCCAGCCGAGGTAACGGACGCAGAGACTCCCGCCGGAGCTGCGATAAATTGTTCCCCAGAAGAAGATTAACTTGCCTTTCCAATTCTCGGGGATGAACTCAGGATGAGCCAACAGCCAATCCAAAACGTTGGCGTTTAGGACTGGCTTGCCCTCCAGGTCTTTCTGTAAATCGTTCCCCGAAATAAGTTCTTTTTTCTGTTTCCTGGAAAGATAGAGAAGAATTTTTTTCGGATTAAATTTCCAGAATCCGCCTTTGACATGTTTTTCCACTGTCATACCCGGTGGAACAAAGGGGGCAGCATCGCAATCGATTAGGTGCTCGGGATATTTAATCTCGGCTTTTCCGTAGAGAATATCCTTAATCCCTTTTAAATTCCCAAACTGCTTTAGCTTGGTAATATCATCGGCCGTCCAGTCGCTGTTTTCTAAAGTATCGGCTAATTGGTTCATAGCGCCGATTGAATAAAGTGCAGACATGTGTCCTCCTTTTTTTGGCAACTCTGTTCATGTTTTTTAGAACTCGTTGCGGGTTATTACTGGGGCGAATCTTTGTGATTTTGCCACAGTTGAAAAAGATTTGTTGACGGACAAGCCTCTTACAACTATGGCAAATTAAATTTTTAATAATTTTTAAAGTTCAAAATTAACAATAAAATTATAACACATAATTTATTTTAAGTCAATATTTCAAATAAAAATCTATTTCTACAAAAAAATAGCTAATATTAGCTATTTTTATAAAATTATATCTTTATTTATCTCTTAAAAGCTATACCCGGCAATTATCTTGGATAAAAAGTTAACGAGCGGCATGATCAGGTCAAAGCCTAGCATAACGAACAAAATCACAAAAATAAAGCCATAGCGCTCCAGGTTTAAATACTTCTCTTCCCAGCGGGGCGATAAGAAAGGGGCTAAAATCTTAGAACCATCAAGAGGCGGAATCGGGACGAGATTAAAAATCATCAAGACAAGATTGATATAGATGATCGTGAAGATCAATCCATTAAAAGTCAGGCTGATTTGGGGTAAAAAACGGAAAATCAAACCGAAAAAAACGGCGATAATCAGATTTCCTAAAGGTCCGGCCAGAGCCACCTTTGCCCCGCCCCATTTCTTGTCCCGCAGATTATTAGGATTATAGGGGACGGGCTTGGCCCAGCCGAAGACAAAAGGCATCCGGGAAATGATCATGACTAGGGGTAATAAAAAAGACCCGAACCAATCCAAATGCTTTAAGGGGTTAAGGGATAGCCGCCCCATATTCTTGGCCGTCGGGTCGCCCAAACGATCAGCCATCCAGCCATGCATATATTCATGGATGACAGCGGAAAATATCAAAACTATTACTTGAAATACATAAATCATACTTAAATCTTAGCATAGCTTGATTATTTTTCCAAATCCTGTTAGGATAATAAAGAAATTAATTAATCATGCAGGCTGAGGCCTGCTCTTTGAATTTATGGCAAAAAAATGCGATATCTGCGGCCGCAGTGCGACTCGTGGCGCCAGCCGCTCCCATTCCAAGATCCGGACTTTAAAAAGACAGAACATCAATCTTCAAGCTAAGAATATCGACGGCCTGAAACTTCGGGTCTGCACCAGCTGTCTGCGCACTCGCGCCAAGAAAGAAAGAGAAGCGGCCGCGAAGATCGTCGAGAATCGGGAAAAGGCTTTAAAGGTTAAAGCCGCCGCCCCGAAAAAACCGGTCGCCAAGAAAGCCAGCTCTAAGGTCAAACGCCAGGCCAAAGCCAAAGCTAAAAAATAAGGATCTAGGATTTAAAACCGCCCTGCTCTAACATGGCGGTTTTGTGATATATGAATTTCAAAAATCAATCGCCGCCCCCGGAATCTTGACTATCAGCCTTACGACCGTGAAAATAAAATGCAAAAGCAGATAGCTGGGATAAAACCAGACTAGGCTTAAAGCGGGAAAGAAAAAACTAAGAATCAGAGCGGCGATCAAGGCCCAGACCAGAAACGGAAAAGTCCAAAGGACCAGAAAATTGCTCAAGGGCGCGACCAAAGACAGGCGCCCAAAACTAAAAATCAAAAGCGGCGCTGTCGCCAGCTGGCAAGCTAAGGTCAGGCTGATAGTTTCTATCAAACTAGTACCAAAGGAGCCAGGTTTAACTAAAAACCGCTTCTTAGCCTGGCGATTAAGATATTTTAAAAGCGGCGGATGAAGATAGATTATGCCCAGGACCGCGGCGATCGATAATTGAAAGCCCAGGTCAGCCCGCAAGAGCCAAGGATTGAAGAGCATCATCAGGCCAGCGGAAAACAGCAAAGCATTAAGGAGATGGCTGAAACGACCGATCTGATAAGCGGCCAAAACCAGGATACCCATAATGGCTGAACGGACAGCCGAGGCCTGGAGACCGGTCAAAAAAGCATAGCTAGCGATCATAAAACTGCTCGAATAAAAGGCCTGGCGCCGCGACCAACCCAAAAATAATAACGACTCCAAGAATAAAACGCTTAGGATCGTAATATGCGAGCCGGAAATAGCAATCAGATGGCTGAGGCCGGCGATTGAGAAGCGCTCAGAATCAGCCTGATCCAAAGTCCGGCGATAACCGAGAAGCAAGGCTTGGGCCAACCCGGCTTCTGGCTCAGGCAAGGCCTTCTTCATCCGATCAGCCAGACCGGCCTTAAAGATAAATAAACGGCGAACCAGGCTATCTCTGGAGCCTAAAACCTTAACCTCAGGATAATAAGCCAGGAGATAAATCTGATAACGCTCCAAATAAAGGCGATAATCAAAATCATTGATCATTCCCGGGATCTGCAGGCGACCTTTGATTTCCAAGCTATCGCCGTATTGATATTCCGGATATAAGACAGAGGTAACCAGGATCTTCCCGAAAGCAGCACAAGCGGTAAATTGCTGTTTAGCGATTCCGGATTCAGGCTCAGAACAGACTCTGACTTTGAAAGTCTGGCTCGAGCCCGCGTATTCATGGGCAATGGCGATTTTCGGATCTTGATATCGGCAAGAAAATATAAATAAAGCGGCAATCAAGATCAAATTAAAGGCCTGGAAAGGCTTAAACATAAAATACTGGCTTAAAGCCAGTATTTTAATATCCCTTTATAAATTATCTTTAAATTTAAGCTGGGCGGAATTTACTTTTTGCCACTCAAGCGCCAACGCAGATAAGCTTCCATGAAAGGCAAGAGCTCGCCATCTAAGATAGAATCGACATCGCTGGTTTCATGATCGCTCCGATGATCCTTGACTAAACGGTTGCCGTATAGGAAGTAAGATCGAATCTGCTTGCCCCATTCGGCTTTCTGGACTTCGCCCTTCAGTTCCCTTTCGGTGGCCGTCCGTTCTTCTAAGGCCAAGCGGTATAATTTGCTTTTTAACAAACGTAGAACGATTTCCCGATTCTGATGCTGAGAACGCTCGGTCTGGCAGGAAACCACGATCCCGGTCGGCCGATGGGTCAAGCGGACGGCTGAATCAGTCGTATTGACGCTCTGCCCGCCCGGACCGCTGGAGCGGAAGACATCCCATTTCAGGTCTTCTTCCTTGACTATGATATTATCGGCTTCGGGCAGATCGGGCATGACTTCAACCAGGGCGAAAGAAGTATGACGCAGGTTCTCGGCATCGAACGGCGAGACTCGGAGTAAACGGTGGACGCCGTTCTCGCTCTGAAGATAGCCGTAAGCATAAGGACCGCCGACCCGCATGATCATATTCTTGATCCCGGCCTCGTTGCCATAATTGCGATCCAAGATTTCCGCTTTCAAGCCTTTCTTCTCTGCCCAGCGCAGGTACATCCGTTCGAGCATCTGAGCCCAATCCTGGGCATCGACTCCGCCCGTGCCGGCGTGGATAGATAGGATAGCGTCTTCCTTATCATAAGGACCGGATAAAAGGGTTAAGAATTCCAAATCAGTTAAACATTTTTCTAAAGCCTCATATTTCTTTTCTAATTCCGCTTCTAAATCCGCTTCACCCTCTTTATTGGCCAGAGCCAGAAATTCTTCGCTCTCTCGCAAATCGCGCTCTAAGTCCTGCCAGGTTTTAACGGCGCTCAAAAGCCCTTCGACTGCCTGGCTGACTTTGATAGCGCTCGCCTGGTCCTGCCAAAAATCCGGTTCAGCCATCAGCCGCTGCTTATCATGAAGTTCGGACAATTTGCCGTCGATATCCAAAAGCCGGCGCAATTTCTGGGACCGTTCCCGCAGGTCTTCGGTTTTCTTCAGGAGATTCTCCATATTTTCATTATAACAAAAAGCCCGGCGATTGCCAGGGCTTTTTGAATATAGAAAATCTGATAAGATTTAACGTTTTGACCATTGCTTGCGCTTACGGGCTTTACGCAGACCCGGTTTCTTTCTTTCCACCTTGCGCGAATCGCGAGTCAGGAAGCCATTGGCTTTTAAAGCTTCCTTGGTGGCCGGATCAAAGGCTAAGATCGCCCGAGAAAGGCCATGGCGGACCGCTTCCATCTGGCCGCTCTTGCCCCCACCTTTAACCACGACGGAAAAATTGAAATCACGGGCATGGCCGGTAACTTTCAAAGGTTGACTAACGGCTGACAGGGCTTCCGGCGTAAAATACTGGCTTAATTTCTGGCCGTTAACGACGACGATCCCCTTGCCGCCTTCGTATAAACGGATCTGGGCGACCGCGGTCTTGCGGCGGCCGACCGCCTTGATATATTTGCCTTTGAATTCGACCGGCTCATTCTTATCGAAATCATGATCCTCGACTTCCTCTTCGATCGCGTCCAAAGAGACCTCTAATTCTTCATCGACTTTTTTAATAGTTTTCTTAGGCGCCGTGGCCCGTTGTTTCTTCTCCATATTGATTATCTAATGATTAAGCGCTTCAGCATGCCCGGGCGCAAACGCGTGGCCGGGAGCATTTCCCGGACCGCCCGGCGCAAGACTTCGCCCGGATCCTTAGCAATGATTTCCGACATCTTTTTGGTCTTGAGACCGCCTAAATAACCGGAAAAATGATGATAAACTTTTTGATCCAACTTCTTGCCGGTAAATTTTAGATGCTTGATATTGGCAACCTCGACGACATCGCCCAGGTCCAGATGGGGCTGGTATTCCGGCTTGTTCTTGCCGCGCAGGATGGTAGCAATTTTAGTCGCTAAGCGACCGACGGTCTGATCGGTGGCATCAAGCTGGTGCAGTTTTCTCTCGATATTTTTCATAAGTATAAAATTAGACTAATTCGATCTGGACCATTTCGGCGCCATCGCCTTTGCGGGGTTCAAGCTTAACGATCCGGGTATAACCGCCGGCGCGAGTCTTATAGCGTTCGCCTAAGACTTCCATGGACTTTTTGACCGCATTCTTCTGGAGCAAGACCTGGATCAAGCCGCGGCGGGCCGTCAAATCGCCTTTCTTAGCTAAAGTGATCATTCGTTCGACCAAGGGGCGGACTGCCTGGGCTTTGGCCTTGGTGGTCTTTACCTTTTCATAAATCAAGATACTAGAAGCCAGATTGCGTAACATCAGTTCGCGCGGTTCTTTCTTCCGATCCAAAATTTTGTTCTTATTGCGGTGTCTCATATGGTTCGCTTAAGCTATGATAATTATTTCTTGGTCTTTTTGGCCTTAGGCTCTTTGGCTTCCTTTTCTTTCTTCTCTTTCCTTGGTTTAGCCTCAACCGCTTCCTCTGTCTCGGCCTCGACTTCTTCTAAACCGAGGTCGGTGGCTACTTCCTCTAGCATCGCTTCGGATTCGGCCGGAGCCAACAAAGCGCTATATTGTTCAACTAAGATCTTGACTGATTCTTCAAAAGCATCCTTAGGGCTGATCGTGCCGTCGGTCTTGACGTTTAAGACCAGCTTATCCCAATTGGTCATCTTACCAACACGGGCCGGTTCGATATCGATGCTAACCGATAAGACCGGGGAAAAGATGGAATCGATCTCGATGAAATTAACATCCTTATTTTCCTTCTTATCGCCTTCGGACATCTTATAGCCGCGACCCTCTTTAACATAGATTTCCATGTCCAGGCTGCCGGCTTCATCCGTGATATTGGCGATCACCAGGTCGGGATTCTTGATTTCGACTTCGCCGGATTTGATATCGGCGGCCGTAACCGCTTTCTTGCCTTTAACTTTTAATTCCAGTTTTACCTCTTCTTCTTCGGAAAAAACCTTGAGGCGCAGTTGCTTCAGATTTAAAATAATTTCCAAAACATCCTCCTTGATATGCGGTAAAGCCATGAATTCATGGCTGACGCCCTTGATCTTAACGCCGGTGACGGCCGCTCCCGGAAGAGACGACAGCAAGACGCGGCGCAAAGAATTACCCAGAGTCATGCCATAACCAGGGTATAAGGGTTCGACCACTATTGCTTCTTGATTTTCCTGTTCACCTTTAAGGAAATCAATCTTTTTAGGCAAAGCAATATTTTGCATAATGTTTTTGCTTATTATGAGTTATTTTTACTTGGAATAATGTTCAATGATCATCTGGACGTTGATATTGGCGTTTAGATCCTTATCTTTTGGTTCATGCAAGACCTTGGCCTGAAGTTCGCTTAAATCCCAGTTGAGCCAACCGGGTAATTCCGCTTTAGCGGCTTTGTCCTTAATATTCTTAAAATAAGGCTTTTTTTGACTCTCCTTCTTGATACTGATGACATCGCCGATTTTCAAAGTCATAGAAGGAATGCCGGCTTTACGTTTATTAACGGTGATATGCCCATGGGCGACGAGCTGACGAGCCGTGCTTTTCGAAGTCGCCAAGCCTAAACGATGGACGACATTATCTAAACGCATTTCCAAGGCCTTCAGAAAATTCTGACCAGCATCGCCACTCTTCTTCTGAGCTTTTTCAAAAATCAGGCGAAACTGCTTTTCCAGGAGGCCATAATATTTCTTAGCTTTCTGCTTTTCGGCTAATTGCAAACCATAATCACTCGAACGCCTCTTGCCCTTAGGGCCATGGAAACCAGGAGGAAAATTGCGTTTGACGATAGCGCACTTGGCGCTGTAACAGCGTTCGCCCTTCAGGAAGAGCTTTTCACCCGACCGCCGGCATTGTTTGCATTTGTTATCTAAATTTTTTCCCATATTGATTTGTTTAAATTAAACCCGTCTCGGCTTCTTCGGCCGGCAACCGTTATGCGGCACGGAAGTTACATCCTTGATCGCCATCACTTCCAGGCCATTGGCATTCAAGGCGCGGATAGCGGCTTCGCGACCCGTGCCGACACCGGAAACGAAGACATTGACTTCCTGTAAGCCGTATTCTTCCTTGGCTTTCTGAGCGGCGATCTTGGTAATGATCTGAGCGGCGTAAGGAGTTGCCTTCTTGGCGCCCTTGAAACCGGCCATGCCGGCGCTCGCCCAAGAAATCACATCGCCACTCGCATCCGTCAAGGAGATCATGGTGTTGTTATAAGTAGCATTGATATAAGCCCGACCGGTCCGGACGCTCTTGACGCCTTTCTTCTTGCGCTTTTTGACCAGTTTCTTCTTAGCCCGAGCGGCCTTATTCTTTTCTAGTTTCTGTTTGATTTCCTCTGGCAGTTCATCGCTCTCGGTTTCCAAAGAGAACTTCTCTTCCTCGTCTTCCTTGGGCGCCTTGACGCTTTCCACCGGAATACTCGGAGCGGCGCTTTCTAAAACTTCGGCTTCGGCCTTAATCGCTTTTTTTTGTTCGTCTGACATAGTTTATAAAGATTAAGTCTTCTGACCAGCAGCCTTGTTCTTGCCGCTGCCCATGGTGATTCTCTTGTTGCCGCGGATTGTTCGGCTATTAGTCTTGGTTCTCTGGCCGCGCGCCGGCAGATGCTTGGCGTGACGGCTACCGCGATAAGAGTTGATTTCTTTCAGGCGTTTGATGTTACTCTGAACTTCTCGACGTAAATCGCCTTCCAAAGTATATTTCTTTTCGATAATCAAGCGTAAAGCGTTAGCTTCCTCTTCTTTCAGATCCTTGATCCGCTTATCCTTATCGACTTTGGCTTCAGCCAAAATCGCATTGGAACGAGTCCGTCCAATGCCGTAGATGTAGGTCAAAGCGATTTCCGCTCGCTTGTCGTTAGGGAGATTGACTCCCGCGATTCTTACTGCCATAGATGATTAAGATTAACCTTGTCTTTGTTTATGCTTAGGATTCTTGCAAATAACATGGACCCGGCCTTTACGGCGGACAACCTTGCAGTCTTTGCAAATTTTTTTCGCACTGGCTCTTACTTTCATAGGATTAAGATTACATTCTATAAGTGATCCGACCCTTAGATAAGTCATAAGGGCTTATCTCCATCTTCACCCGGTCGCCCGGCAGCAAGCGGATCTTGTTGAGACGCATCTTGCCGGAAAGATGAGCCAGGATTTCATGGCCATTATCCAGGGCCACTTTGAACATGGCGGCCGGCATCAACTCGATGACTTCCCCCTGCATCTCGATGAAATCTTTGGAATTTAGGGCCGCGTTGTTTACGGCACTATCATTTTTGTTTGTCATTAACACAAAAAAATTTGATAAAAATAAAAACTTTATCAAAGTTTCTTTAAAATTTATCTAATGTTTTTAGTAATAGATTAATTATATAGATAAGACTATTAATTGTCAAGGGAATTATATTATTCTAATATTGCCTTAATTCTTCTGACACCGGCACTTGAGGCTTCCTCTTTTTGGATCTTAAAATGGCCTAATTTGCCCG
>Ga0265297_10006568_pt1 | contig 16775 bp, 12 predicted proteins | sample Munlanlwell13791_FD_192502 | JGI IMG/M metagenome (GOLD analysis project Ga0265297, IMG submission 192502) | Leachate microbial communities from a municipal landfill in Southern Ontario, Canada - Leachate well 137-91 | ecosystem: Engineered > Solid waste > Landfill > Unclassified | place... | reverse complement strand
CACGTTTCGGCCAAGGACAAGGGTACCGGCAAGGAAGCCAAGATCACCATCAAGGCCAACTCCGGCCTGTCCGAGTCCGAGATCCAGCAGATGGTCAAGGACGCCGAGGCCAATGCCGCCGAAGACCACAAGGCCTTCGAGATGGCGCAGGCGCGCAACCAGGCCGATGCCATGGTCCACTCGGTCAAGAAGGCCCTGAAGGACTACGGCGACAAGGTCACGGCCGACGAGAAGGCCAAGATCGAGGAGGCGATCACCGCCTGCGAGGCCGCGATCAAGTCCGGCGACAAGGCCGAGATCGACGCCAAGACCGAGGCCCTGGGCGAGGCCAGCCACAAACTGGCCGAGCAGATGTATGCCCAGCAGGGTGGCCAGCCGGGCGCCGAGGCCGGTGGCGCTGGTGCTGCCAAGTCCGACGACGATGTGGTCGACGCCGAGTTCGAGGAAGTGAAGGACAAGTAACGTTCACCGGACGCCGGTTCAGGCGCCGTGAACTGGCCGGGTTGAAGGGGTATTGCCCCTTAACCCGGCCGTTTTGCCGATTGGGGAATGCATGTCAAAGCGGGATTATTACGAGGTACTTGGCGTCGCCAAGGGGGCCTCCGAAGACGAGATCAAGAAGGCCTTCAAGAAACTGGCCATGAAGCACCACCCTGACCGCAACCAGGGTGACAAGGCCTCCGAGGAGAAATTCAAAGAGGCCAAGGAGGCCTACGAGATCCTGTCCGACGCCCAGAAACGAGCCGCCTACGACCAGTACGGCCATGCCGGGGTCGACCCCTCCATGGGTGGCGCGGGGGCCGGCGGGGCCGGCTTCCGCGACTTCGCCGACGCCTTCGGCGACATCTTCGGCGACATCTTCGGCGGTGCCGGCGGCGGCCGCGGCCGCTCCCACGTCTACCGTGGCGCCGACCTGCGCTACAACCTGGAGCTGTCGCTGGAAGAGGCGGCGCGCGGCACCGAGACGAAGATCCGCATCCCGGTCCTGTCCGAATGCGAGCACTGCCACGGTAGTGGCGCCAAGCCGGGTACCGAGCCGGTCACCTGTCCGACCTGCGGCGGTCAAGGCCAGGTGCGCATGCAGCAGGGTTTTTTCTCCATCCAGCAGGCCTGTCCGCGTTGCCACGGCAGCGGCCGGGTGGTGGCCGACCCCTGTACCCATTGCCACGGCGAGGGTCGGGTCAAGCAGCACAAGACTTTGTCGGTGCGCATCCCCTCCGGCGTCGACGAGGGTGATCGCATCCGCCTGGCTGGCGAGGGCGAGGCCGGCATCAACGGCGGCCCGCCCGGCGACCTCTACGTGCAGATCCACCTCAAGTCGCACCCGGTGTTCAGCCGCGACCACAACGACCTGCACTGCGAGATGCCGATCTCATTCGCCACGGCGGCCCTGGGCGGCGAGATCAACATCCCGACCCTGGACGGCCAGGCCAGCATCAAGATCCCGTCCGAGACCCAGAGCGGCAAGGTCTTCCGTCTGCGCGGCAAGGGCATCAAGGGCGTGCGCAGCCAGGCGCCCGGCGACCTGCACTGCCACGTCGTGGTGGAAACGCCGATCAACCTGACCGAGCGCCAGAAGGAACTACTGCGCGAGTTCGACACCTGCTGCGGCCAGGAAGGCAAGCACAACCCCCGCGCCAAGGGGTTCATGGACAAGGTGAAGGAGTTCTTCGGCTAAGCGAAGAACTCCTTCACCTTGCGGCGCAGGCTAACTTCGCGCAGCGAAGTTAAGGGCATAGCCCGGCCGCAGCCACAAGGTGCCCGTTTCGGTTAGTAAAATTCTTTGACTTTGCGGCGCAGGCTAACGTGAGCGAAGCGAACGTTAAGCGCCGCAGGCGCGGCCGTAGCCACAAGGTGAAGGAATTTTTCAGCCAGTAGGTGCGGCCTTGTAGGGGCTGGAGCCCGCTCCTACGGCGGGGTTCTGGTGGCAGAAAGGCCCGGACTGGCGACAGTCCGGGCCTTGGTTTTGGCGGCGTCCGTTCAGTGCATGGTGGTGTAGCCGATCAGCACCAGGGTCAGCAGCAGGAAGCCGGCCGTGATGAGCGTCGCGGACAGGATGGTGGACAGGCTTTCCACCGTGCGGGTCGGCCGTTTGACCAGATACTTCTCCAGTTCGCCGCTGGCCACCAGCCGGTCGTACTCCTGGGTGTGCTCGTACTTGAATTCCGCCAGGGGCAGGGCGCCGGTGAAGATGGTCGTGCTGAGCGGCCACTTCTCGGGCCGGAAGTGCACGTTGAAGAAGTGCACCGTGAACAGGAACACCGTGGCCAGCAGCGCCTCCTCGGCATGGACGATGGTGGCCAGGTTGAATACCCAGCCGGGCAGGAACTGGGAGGTCAGCGTCGGGTTGAACATCATCACCCCGGACAGGCCGATGACCGTGGCGCCCCAGAACGGTGCCCAGTAGTCGAATTTCTGCCAGTAGGTCCAGCGCTCGAACTTGGGCCGCGAGGTGAAACCGAGGAACCACTTGTACATGCGGACGATGTCGTGCAGGTCCTGCCAGTTGGGGATCAATGAAGTGGGGCCGAACCAGCGGAAGGTCTTGCGGTTGCGCCAGATGTTGTACAGGGCGACGCCGATGTGGCCGAGGAATACCGTGACCCAGAGGGTGGCCGCGGTGCGGTGGATGATCCCTTCGATGATGGGGCCGCCGAGCAGGGTGATGACGGCCTTGGCCCAGTCGGTGTGGGAGAACAGCAGGGTGGTGCCGGTGATCACCAGGACCATGGTGCTCATGGCGAAGAGCACGTGGATCCAGCGCCAGATCGGGTGGAAGCGGCGGAAGAACACGGTATCGGGATGTTCCACGTCTTCCACATGGCCGCAACCCTGCAGGCGGTCCTTGAGCTCGCGATAGAGCCATAGGATCACGTGGGTCCAGAAGAAGATCATCACGCCGTAGATCAGGTACTGCATGAACTGGCTGACGACGTAGATGTCGGGGTACTTCTCGAAGTTCTTCGGGTCGCCGTGGGCGTGGAAGCTGAGGAAACCTTCCTTGGCGTTCTTGTGGCAGGTGTTGCAGGTCTTCAGGCGATTGTTGAGATGTACCGTGGAGGTGGGGTCGTTGACGTTCTTGATGTTGTGGCCGCCGTGGCAGTCGTAGCACTTGGCGGTGTTGGTGTAGCCGAGCTTGTTGACCTGGCCGTGGTAGGAATTGAAGTAGGTCTCCTGCTCCTTCTCATGGCAGTTGCCGCAGTTCTTGGTGATGGTCAGCTTCATCGGGTCGCCCTTGGCGGAGCTGATGCTGTGCGTGCTGTGGCAATCCGAGCAGACCGCGCTCTTCATGTCCTTCTTCTCCAGCAGCGCCTTGCCGTGCATGGACGCGATGTACTCGGCCTTTTCCTTCTCGTGGCAACGGCCGCACACCTCGGGGTTCTTCAGGCGATGCTCGGTGCGTTGCAGGCTGCCCAGGGTGCCGATGTTGTGGGCATCGTGGCAGTCGTAGCAGGTGGCGTTGATCTTGGAGATGTCCTTTTTGTTGGGCTGGGCATGGACTGAATTCAGGTAGCCCTCCATCTGCGTCACCACGGTGCCCAGGCGCTTGTAGGCCGGGTCGGCTTGGCCCTTCTGCGTCTCCCACTTGGCCCGGTGGCACTCGATGCAGCCGATGCTCCTGGGCAGGGGTTTCTGGTGCGGCAGCTTGGTGACGCTGTTGTGGCAGCCGGTGCAGGGCTGCTTTGCGTGCACGCTGCGGTCAAAGGTGTGGCTATCGATGAAAAGGTTGACGCGCGTCCCATCCGGTCGCGTCCGGGTCTTCTCCTCAGGGTCGGCGTGACAGCGCAGGCAGCGGTGATTGGCGATGGCCGGTTTCGCCTCCGGTACGGTTGAGGCCGTGGCGGTTTCGACGGCGGTTTCGACGGCGGTACCGGCGGCCGAGGCTGGCGTGACCGGGAATAGCCACATAAAACATGCGATCAGCAAGACAAGCCTATCCCGGACAACTCCTGCCATTGTGCGTCTCCTTATATTGGCGGTTGTGTTGCACCGGCATGAAGGCCTCGACTTGCGCAAGAATCGAGCGTCGAAAAGGGCCGATAATTTTTATCATTGCAGGTGCGTTTGTACTAATTCCACCACAAAGACAGTTATGAAGATAGGGTTATGTTGATCCCGGATTCAATATTAATTAATCATAATATGTTTAATAAACAAGGCATTGTAAAAATACTTAAGGGTCGCATTGACACTTGCGTTATCTACTCTGCCGGGTTAAAAGTGAAAAAACCACATCGGCAACATGGGCGGCTGGCATGGCTGACCGGTGTCCGTTACATCGAGGAGCGGGTGCTCCTCTGTTTCATTCCGCAGGCAATCAGGAGGAGACAATGCGCAAAGGGGTAATGGCCGTGGCCATGTTCTGGCTGGCCGGTTCGGCGGCAGCCGTGGAGAACATCGAATTGCTGGCACGCACCTGCAACAATTGCCATGGCCTCGACGGTGTCAGCGTCGGCGCGACCATGCCTTCCATCGGTGGCCTGCCCAGGGCCTACCTGAGCAAGATCATGAAGGAATGGAAGTATGACAAGCGCAGTGCGGCGACCATGAATCGCATCGTCAAGGGCTTCAGCGACGACGAGATCGACGCCCTGGCGGCCTATTTCGCCGGCAAGCGCTGGCAGCCGGTGCCGCAGAAGAGCAACGTCGTGGCCAGGGGCCGGGCGCTGATCACGGAGAACTGCGAGGACTGCCACGGCATCACCGGCGGCGACCCCGACATCGACGCACCCCGGCTCAACGGCCAGTGGGCCGAGTACATGGCGCTCGAACTGGAAAAATACCGGGATGAGGATTTCGTGATGCCGCACCGCAAGATGAAGAAGGCAGGCCGGCAACTCAAGCCCGACGACCTCCAGCCGGTGACCGGCTACTTCGGCGCCCAGAACAAGTGAACAAGGGAACTGACATGCATCGATTCGATCGCCGCGCCTTCATCAAGACCCTCGCCGTCTCGTCCGCGTCCATCCTGACCGTCAGCAACGCCCGTGCCGCCGCCAGCAAGGCCCGCGTCGTCGTAGTCGGCGGCGGCTATGGCGGCGCCACCGCCGCCAAGTACCTCAGGGTGCTCGACCCCGGCATCGAGGTCACCCTGATCGAACGCGAAACGCTCTACACCTCGTGCCCGTTGTCGAACGAGGTGATCTCGGGCGAGCGGGACATACGCACCCTGCAGGTCGGCTACAAGGGCTTGCTTAAGCGCGGCGTCAAGGTCGTCCACGACGAGGTCACCAGCATCGATCCGGCCAGGAAGACGGTTGCCACCGCTGGCGGCAAGAGCTTCGGCTACGATGCCCTGGTGCTGTCGCCGGGGGTGGACTTCAACTATGGCGCGGTCGCCGGGCTGACCCGCGAGCTGTCCGACAGCCGCCTCCCCCATGCCTGGAAGGCCGGCCCGCAGACCCTGCTGCTGAAGCAGCAGCTGGCGGCCATGCCGGACGGCGGCGTGTTCATCATCGCCGTGCCCAAGGGGCCGTTCCGTTGCCCGCCCGGCCCCTATGAGCGTGCTGCCCAGGTGGCCATGCACTGCAAGCAGCATGGCAAGAACAAGGCCAAGGTGCTGATCCTCGACGCCAACGACTCGTTCTCCAAGAAGCCCCTGTTCGAGCAGGCCTGGAAGGAACTCTACGGCTACGGCCAGGGCGGCATGATCGAATGGGTGCCGGGGGCAAACGACGGCAAGGTCGAGCGGGTCGATCCGGCCTCCCTGACCTGCTACACCGGCTTCGGCGAATACAAGGGCGACGTGGTCAACATCATCCCGCCGCACCAGGCCGGCAAGGTGGCCAAGGACCTCGGCCTCGCCACCTTCAAGAACCTGTGGTGCGAGGTGCGCCCGGAGAACATGGAATCGACCAGCCAGAAGGATGTCTTCGTGATCGGCGACGCCTGCGTCGGCGGCGAGCTGGCCACCAACAACGGCTTTCCCAAGTCGGCCCACATGGCGATCTCCCAGGCCAAGGCGGTGGTCGCCGCCCTGGTCGCGCGGTTCAACGGCCTGCCGGCGCCGGTGCCGGTCTACACCAACACCTGCTACAGCGTGGTCGGGCATGACTGGGGCTTTTCAGTGGTGCACCTGTACCGGGTGGAAAACGGCCAGTGGGTCTACATCAAAGCCGGCAGCGGCATCTCGCCGGTCACCCTGGGCACGCCGCCCAGGCCGGTGCCCCGCCTGTACCGCCGACTGGAGGCGAAGTACGCCGACGGCTGGCTGCGCAACGTCCTGGCCGATGCCTACGCCTGATCAGCCGATCTTCACCACGATGTCGTGCAGGGTGTTGGCGCAATGCTCCAGGCGGCCGCCGGCACGGTCGAGGTGCTGGTAGATCTCGCGCCGCTTCAGCATGTTCATGTAGTCCTCGCCCTGGAACAGGTCGGCCAGGGCACGCCGGTATAGCTTCTCCATGCTGCGGCCATGCTTGCGGGCGGCATTGGCCTCGACGGCGGCTTCGCCGGGGGTCGTGCCCAGCTTGGCGAAGCCGGCGGCCAGGGTCTGGCAGCCGTTGCGCAGGGCGGCGGCCAGCTCGTAGGTGTATTTGTCCGGCGTGACCGCCAGGGCGTCCATCTCGTTCACGCAGTCCTTGCAGTAGTTGACGATCTCATCCAGGTCCATGATCGCCCGGTAGATGTCCTCGCGGTCGATGTCGGTGGAAAAGGCCTCGTTCAGGGTATGCAGATTGCTGACCTTGATGGTGTCGGCATCGTGCTCGTCCTTCTTGATCTGCCTGCCGATCTCGGGGTCGTCGGTACCCATGAAGTCGACCAGCAGGTTGACCGTATGGGTGACCTGGGCCGCCTGGCCCGACAGCAGCTTGAAGAAGTCGGGCGATTTTGGAAAGACGCGGTCGAGTATCCGATGCAGGATGGAGATGGGATTGATCACGGTTGTCCCCTGTTCAATATCGCGAAGATCAGTGCATAGACGATGGCTCCGACCAGGGCCGCGGCCGGGATGGTGATGAGCCAGGTGGTGACGATCGCACGCGCCTTGCCCCAGCGAACCGAGCGTGGGTGTTCCGAGGCACCGATGCCCATGATCGAGGTGGCGACCACGTGGGTGGTGGAGACCGGGGCACCGAACAGCGAGGCGGTGAAGATCACCCCAGCCGAGGTGAGCTGGGAATTGAGCGCATGCAGCGGTCGCACCTTGTAGATCGAAAAGCCGACGGTACGCACGATGCGCCAGCCGCCCGACAGGATGCCCAGGGTCAGCGCAGTCGCGCAGGCCAGCATGACCCAGTACGGCACTTCGAAGGTCGGGATGAAGCCGCCCAGGAGGAGGACCAGGGTCAGGATGCCCATGCTCTTCTGGGCATCGTTGGCGCCATGGGAAAAGGCCAATCCGGCGGCGGTCAGGTATTGTCCCAGCCGCAGCGAGCGGTTGAGCCGGGGGTGGGCGGTGCGGAAGGCGTAGCGTGCCACCGTATGCAACAGGAAGCCGACCCCGAAGCCGATCACCGGCGACAGCAACAGGGCCAGGATCACCTTCATCACCCCGGTCAGATGGCCGTGGGCCAGTTCGCTGAAGCCCCAGGCCACGTGCTCCGTGCCCACGGCCAGCACGACTGCGCCGATCAGGCCGCCGATCAGGGCATGCGAGGAGGAGGACGGGATGCCCTTCCACCAGGTGAACAGGTTCCAGAAGATGGCCCCGGCCAGGCCGCTGACCAGCACGGTCAGCGACAGCTCTCCTGGCAGGCCTGAGAGGTCGACGAACTTGCCGATGGTGTTGGCCACCGCGGTGCCGCCCAGGAGCGGCCCGAGGAACTCGAAGAACCCCACCACCACCACCGCCGAGATCGGCTGCATGGCGCGCGAGGCGATCACTGTGGCAATGATGTTGGCGGCATCGTGGAAACCGTTCGTGTAGTCGAACAGCAGTACGATGATTATGGCCAGGAGCGCGAGCAGGGTGATGGTGTCCAACCTGGGAGGCCTATAATTCCGTGATCGTTACGGAATGATTACCCCCATGCGCATACAAGTCAAAGCCCCTGAACTTTCTGAATCCGTGCAAAGCGGCACCCTGCTGGAATGGCGCAAGAAAGTCGGCGACCCGGTCGCCCGGGATGAGATCCTGGTCGACCTGGAGACCGACAAGGTCATCCTGGAGGTGCCGGCCCCGGCCGCGGGTATCCTGGCCGTGATTTCAGTGCCGGATGGGGGCGAGATCAAGGCCGGGTCCGTACTTGCCGAGATCGAAACGGATGCCCTGGCCACCATTGCCCCAGCCAGCGTCGCCATGGCGGCAGCGACCGAGCCAGCGCCCGCCACCGCGCCCGAACCGGCGGTGGCCGAAGCCAGCAAGACAGAGACCTTGCCCCAGGCTTCGGCGACCACTCACTATCCGGCCGGCCGTGCCGACCGCCGGGTGGCCATGTCGCGCCTGCGCCAGCGCATCGCCGAACGGATGCTGGAGGCCCAGCGCACCGCCGCTATCCTGACCACCTTCAACGAGGTCGACATGCAGCCGGTGCAGAACCTGCGCAAGCGGGTGCAGGCCGAGTTTCAGGAGGCCAACGGCATCAAGTTGGGCCTGATGTCCTTCTTCGTCAGTGCTTCCGCACGGGCCCTGAAGCAGTTCCCGCTGGTCAACGCCAGCGTCGACGGCCGCGATATCGTCTACCACGACTGCTACGACATCGGCGTCGCGGTCAGTTCCGAGCGGGGTCTGGTAGTGCCGGTGTTGCGTGATGCCGACTGCCTGAGCCTGGCCGCGATCGAGAAGAAGATCGCCGATTTCGCCCGCCGGGCCAACAGCCTGGAACTGGCCCTCGACGAGCTGGAAGGCGGCACCTTCACCATCTCCAACGGCGGCGTGTTCGGCTCCATGCTGTCGACCCCGATACTGAATCCGCCCCAGTCCGGCGTGCTCGGCCTGCATCGCATCCAGGACCGCCCCGTGGCCGTGGATGGCCAGGTGGTGATCCGGCCGATGATGTACCTGGCGCTGTCCTACGACCACCGCATCGTCGACGGCCGCGAGGCGGTGGGCTTCCTGAAATTGGTCAAGGACCTGCTCGAGGCGCCGGAGGCCTTGCTGGCGGGTACCTGACCGGGTCAGAAGCGCGTAATCACGTTCTCGTCGTTTTCCAGGACCTTGGCGGCCGTGCCGACCAACAACGGGTCCGGAGCGTGGGCGACGTGGACATCCTTCTCCGGGTACGGCAGATTGGACAGAAAGTGGCGCATGCAGTTGAGGCGGGCGCGCTTCTTGTCGTCCGACTTGATCACCGTCCAGGGGGCATCGGCGGTGTCGGTGTGGAAGAACATCGCCTTCTTGGCCTCGGTGTACTCGTCCCATTTGTCCAGCGACTGGATGTCGATAGGCGACAGTTTCCAGTGCTTGAGCGGGTCGTCGCGGCGGGCGACGAAACGGCGCAGCTGTTCCTCGCGGCTGACCGAGAACCAGAACTTGAACAGGCGGATGCCGCTGTTCACCAGCATGCGCTCCATCTGCGGCGTCTGGCGCATGAATTCGAGATATTCCTGTGGCGAACAGAAACCCATCACGCGCTCGACGCCGGCCCGGTTGTACCAGGAGCGGTCGAAGAAGACCATTTCGCCGGTGGTCGGGAAATGTTCGATGTAGCGCTGAAAGTACCATTGGCCGCGCTCGCGCTCGGAGGGTTTTTCTAGGGCCACGACGCGGGCTTGACGCGGATTCAGGTGCTCCATGTAGCGCTTGATGGTTCCGCCCTTGCCGGCGGCATCGCGGCCCTCGAACAGGATGACGATCCGCTGGCCGGTCTCGCGCACCCAGTTCTGCACCTTGAGCAGTTCGATCTGCAACTTGGCCTTCTGCGCCTCGTACTCACGGCCGCGCATCCGGGTCTTGTAAGGGTAGCTGGCCGGCAGGGGCGCGTAGTCGCTTTCCTCGTCGGTGCCATGGGGAGCGTGGGCCACGGACTCGGCGACCGGTCCGTGGCTGACGGCCTCGATAGCATTGATGGCCGTCTGGTCAGGCATCTTCTTCTGCCGGGTGCGGCGCGGTGCGGCGGGCTTGGCCTTGACCACGGCGGCGTCGATCGGTTGGTTAGCGGGGACTTCGGGTTCTTGGCGGGTGTTCTTTGTGGTGTTGTCGGCCATGATGTTCTTCGTGCGTTGGGTAAAACCCTATTTATAGGGCACCTATATCGCCATAGCCACCTCCGCCTGGGGTCTCCAGGATAAAGGCATCGCCGGCTTCGAGCCGGAAGTCGGCGATGCCGGGCAAGGCCATAACCGAGCCGTCCGCCCGTACTATCCACTGCCGTCCAGGTTTGCCTTCGCCGCCACCGGCGAGACCGAACGGCGCGACCTCCCGGCGCAGGGCGATCAGGTTGGCGTGCATGGGGGCCAAAAAACGCAGCGCCCGGGTGATGCCGTCGCCACCCCGATGTCTGCCTTCGCCGCCCGAGCCGTGGCGGATGGCGAAGCGTTCGACCCGGACCGGAAACTTCAGCTCCAGGACCTCCGGGTCGGTCAGCCTGGAATTGGTCATGTGGCTGTGCACCGCAGAGGCACCGTCGAAGCCCGGCCCGGCGCCGCTGCCGCCGCACACCGTTTCGTAATACTGCTGGCGGCCGTCGCCGAAGCTGAAGTTGTTCATGGTGCCCTGGCTGGCCGCCAGCGCGCCGAGCGCGCCGTACAGGGCGTCGACGATGTTTTGCGAGGTCTCGACGTTGCCGGCCACCACGGCGGCGGGTGGGCGCGGATTGAGCAGGGAGTCCTCGGGCAGGCGGATAGCGAGCGGCCGCAGCACCCCGGCGTTGAGCGGGATGTCGACATCGAGCAGGGTGCGGAACACATACAGCACGGCGGAATGGACGATGGCGGCGGGGGCATTAAGGTTGCCGGGGTGCGTACCGGAGGTGCCGGCGAAGTCGATCACGGCGCGCTCGCCGGCGATCCGGATGGCGACGGCGATGACCGGGCCGCCATCGAGCCGGAGCCGGAACTCGCCGTCATTCAGACGACCGAGCAGGCGGACCACGGCGGCCTCGGCATTGTCCTGGACGTAGGCCATGTAGCGCAGCACCGCCTCGGCACCGACTTCGCCCTCCAGATGGCGCAGCAGCGTTTCACCCTGGGCGCAGGCGGCCAGTTGCGCCTGCAGGTCGGCGATGTTCTGGTCCGGGGAGCGGGCGGCGGGTGCGGCCGAGTTCAGCCAGGCCCGTACCGCGCCCTCCAGGAAGCGGCCGCCGGCGACGATGCGCAGGCCATCGGACAGGCAGCCTTCCTGGTCGATGCGCGTGCTCGCCGCCGGCATCGAGCCGGGTGCGATGCCGCCGATATCGGCATGGTGGGCACGCGCGGCGGTGAAGTAGCGTAGTTCGCCGCCATCGGGCGCGAACACCGGGCGCACTACCGTGATGTCGGGCAGGTGGGTGCCGCCGTGGTAGGGCGAGTTGATCAGGTAGGCATCGCCCGGCTGCATGGCGGTGAAACGGGCCTGGATCGCCTTGACCGAGTCGCCCATGCTGCCGAGGTGGACCGGGATGTGCGGTGCGTTGGCGATCAGTTCACCGTGGCGGTCGAACAGGGCGCAGGAGAAGTCCAGGCGTTCCCGGATGTTGACCGAGCGGGCGGTCATCTGCAGCACCCGGCCCATGTCTTCGGCGATGCTCATGAAGCGGCGGTTGAACAGGGTCAGCCAGGTCGGGTCAGGCTGTTCGAGGTCCGGCCTGCGCTGCAGGGCCTGATCGGAGGTGAGCAGGAGATCGCCGCGTGCGGTCATCTCGGCCGACCAGCCCGGATCGAGCACGGTGCAGGAGCCGGCCTCGACAATCAGGGCCGGGCCGGCGATGCGCTGGCCGGCCACGAGTCGTTCGCGTCGGTACAGGGGGATATCCTGCCAGCTTCCAGCCATATGGACGCGTGCCGAATCGGGCGCGCTTGCGGTAGTGCCGACGGTCTGGGCAAGCGCCTCGCCACCTCCCGAGACGGTCTCGATCTCCAGCGCGGCGCAGATGAGCGGGCGGGCCGGGTCGGCGAAACCGAATCGTTGCGCATGCAGGTGGTGGAAGGCCTCGGCCATCGTCTCGATTGGGCCGAACGGGACCGCTAGGGTGGTGTCGGAGCCGTCGTAGCGGAGCAGGGCGCGCAGCATGCTGCCGGAGTCGGCTGGCGCGGACAGCCGGGTGTCGGCCAGGGGCCGCTCCATGGCAATCTGGCGGACCTCGCGCCGCTCCGCCAGGCCGATGCCGTAGGCCGACAAGACCGATGCGAACGGTGACACCAGCACCCGGCCCAGCCCCAGGCTGGCAGCGACCCGGCAGGCCAGCTGGCCGCCGGCGCCGCCGAAGCAGACCAGGGTGAATTCGGCCGGATCGACACCGCGCTCCAGGGTGATGTGGCGGATGGCGTCGGCCATGTTCTCGACCGCGATCGCCAGGAAGCCCTCGGCCAGGCGTTCGGGGGTGTAGTCGAGGCCGAGTTCGCGGTTGACCTGCTCGGTCAGGGCCGCGAACGTCCGTTGCACGGCCTCGCCATCGAGCGGCCGGTCGCCGGCGGCGCCGAACACGGCCGGGAAGTGCGCGGCCTGGATGCGGCCGAGGAACAGGTTGGCGTCGGTGACGGCGAGCGGGCCGCCGTGCCGGTAGGATTTCGGCCCCGGCAGGCTGCCGGCCGAGTCCGGGCCGACCGTGATGCGGCCGGCGTCGAAATGCAGCACGGAACCGCCGCCCGCGGCCACGGTATGCACCGCCAGCATGGGCACCCGGACCCGGCAGCCGGCCACCGCCGTCTCGGCCTGGCGTTCCAGTTCGCCGGCATAGAGCGAGACGTCGGTGGAGGTGCCGCCCATGTCGAAGCCGATCAGACGCTCGAAACCGGCCGCCGTGCCGGCCTTGATCATGCCGATCAGGCCGCCGGCCGGCCCGGACAGCACGCTGTCCCTGCCCTGGAACTGTCCGGCCGCGACCAGGCCGCCGTTCGATTGCATGAATTCCAGCCGGGTGCCGGCGGGTAGTGCGCCGGCGACCTGCGCGACGTAGCGCGCGAGTGGCGGCGACAGGTAGGCGTCGAGCACCGCCGTTTCCAGGCGCGGCAAATACTTGATCAGCGGCGAGGATTGGTGCGACAGGCTGACCTGACTGAAGCCGATCTGCCGTGCGATCGCGCCGGCGGCCAGTTCGTGGGCCGGGTTCTTCCAGGCATGCATGAAGGCGATGGCGCAAGCGCGCAGGCCGCGGCCATGCGCCTCGGTCATGGCCACCGTCAGCCTGGCGACATCGAGTTGGCGCAGCACCTCGCCGTCGGCACCGATGCGCTCGTCGGCCTCGACCACCGCGGCATGGAGCTGGGCCGGTTTTTCGATCCTGAGCGCGAAGATGTCGGGCCGGCTCTGGTCGCCGATCAGCGGCAGGTCGGCAAAGCCGGCGGTGGCGACCAGCAGGGTGGGCTCGCCGGTGCGGGTGAGCAGGGCGTTGGTGCCGACTGTGGTGCCCATCTTGACGGACTCGATCAGTCCTGTGGGAATGGCCTCGTTGGCGTCGAGTCCGAGCGTCTCCCGGATGCCGGCGATGGCGGCATCGCGGTAACGCTCAGGGTTTTCGGACAGCAGCTTGCTCTGGTGCAGGCGCCCGTCCGGCGCACGGGCGACGATGTCGGTGAAGGTGCCGCCGCGATCGATCCAAAATTGCCATGCCATGGCCGGTCGGACGCGCCTTTACAGGCCCGACGCGTTGAGCATTTCCAGGGTGTCCTTGGCCAGTTCTTCCAGCGCCTCGTGGTCGATCATGAGGTGGGCCATGGCCCGCGGCACCGTACGGTCCCACTGGGCATCGGTGGCCAGGCGGGAGAAGCCGTTCTCGATCGACTCCGCCAGGTACATGGTGGCGATCAGGTTGACGGTCAGGGCCGGCAGGCCGAGTTCGAACACGCTGGGGTCGTGATGGTACAGGATGCCTTCGCGCAGGTGCTCGGGCAGCTTCCAGTTGCTTGCCAGCAGGCTGCCCACGACCGTGTGGTTGGTCTGATGGCGTTCGTCCTCGATATCGGTGAAGACACGGTCGCCGGCACGGTTGGCCAGCGCCAGGGTTTCCTTGTAGTCGGGGAAACGCTGCATCAGCAGCGGGATAGCGCAATCGTGAAACAGGCCGAACAGGTGCGCGTCCTCGCGGCTGCCGCAGCCCAGTGTATTGGCCAGGTACGAGGACGCGAGTGCGGTTCGCGTGGCGCTGTCCCAGAAACGGTCGAGTCCTGCCGAGGGGATGTTGCTGCGCAGGGCCAGCCCCATCACCAGCGAGCTGACGTTTTTCATCCCCAGCATCATCACGGCCTGGTCGATCGAGCCGACCTGCCGGCGCAGGCCATACAGCGGCGAATTGATCGTCTTCAGGACCGCGGCGGCCAGCCCGACATCGTTGCCGATGAGCTGGCCAATGCGGCCCAGATCGGGATCCGACCGGCCCTGTTCGTCCATGATGGCGGAAACGATGCTGGGCCGGGGCGGGATGATGACGCCTGCGAGAATATTTTCCGCTTCGCTCGAGGACAGGTCCGGCATGGAGCGCTCCTGTTTGTAAGGTTTCAGATGCCGCGCAGCAGTTCGTTGATGCCGACCTTGGACAGGGTCTTGGCGTCGACCTTCTTGACGATCACGGCGCAGTACAGGCTGTAGCTGCCGTCCTTGGAGGGCAGGTTGCCGGACACCACCACCGAGCCGGCCGGGACGCGGCCGTAGAAGACCTCGCCGGTCTCGCGGTCGTATATCTTGGTGCTTTGTCCGATGTAGACGCCCATGGAGATGACGCAGTTGTCCTCCACCACGACGCCCTCGACCACTTCGGAGCGGGCGCCGACGAAGCAGTTGTCGCCGATGATGGTGGGGCCGGCCTGGACCGGCTCCAGGACACCGCCGATGCCGACGCCGCCGGACAGGTGGACGTTCTTGCCGATCTGGGCGCAGGAGCCGACCGTGGCCCAGGTGTCCACCATGGTGCCTTCATCGACGTAGGCGCCGATGTTGACGTAGGAGGGCATCAGCACCACGTTTTTCGCGATGTAGGAACCCTTGCGCGCGGCCGCCGGCGGCACCACGCGGAAGCCGCCTTCGCGGAAGTCGCGGCTGTTGTAGTCGGCGAACTTGGACGGCACCTTGTCGTAGTAGTTGGTGAAGCCGCCCTTGATGAAGGCGTTGTCTTCCAGACGGAAGGACAGCAGCACGGCCTTCTTGATCCACTGGTGGGTGACCCAGTTCTGGCCCTCGACGCGCTCGGCGACGCGGAGCTGGCCCTTGTCCAGCATGTCGAGCACAGACATGACGGCGTCCTTGACCTTGGGCTCGGCGGTGCGGGGGGTGATGTCGGCGCGGCGTTCGAAGGCCTCTTCGATGATGGCTTGCAGTTCCTGCATGATGGTTTCCTTGGTTAGCGGTTTACGAAATCGACGATTCTGTGGGCGGCCTCGACGCAGGGGGCCAGGCCGTCGACCAGGGCGATGCGGATGAAGCCCTTGCCCGGGTTGGCGCCGCCGGCCTCGCGGGCGAGGTAGCTGCCGGGCAGGACGGTGACGTGCTTGGCGCGATAGAGTTCGCGGGCAAATTCGGCATCGTCGCCGGGCACCTTGGCCCACAGGTAGAAGGCGGCGTCAGGCGCCTCGAATTCCAGGGCGCCCCGGAGGATGGGCATCACGGCAGTGAACTTTTCCTTGTACTGGCGGCGGTTCTCCACCACATGGGCCTCATCCCGCCAGGCGGCGGCGGATGCGGCCTGCACGGCCGGGTTCATGGCGCTGCCGTGGTAGGTGCGGTAGAGCAGGAATTGCTTGATCACTTCGGCATCGCCGGCGACGAAGCCGGAGCGCAGGCCGGGCACGTTGGAGCGTTTGGACAGGCTGTTGAACACGATCAGCCGGGAGAAATCGCGGCCCAGCTGCTGCGCCGCGGTGAGGGCGCCAAGGGGCGGGCCCCCGCCGCCAATGCGCGACGCAAGCACCGGTCGCGAGGCGGGGGCGGCACCGGACTCCGGGGCCGCATCCCCACTGCGTGGGGCCCCTGCTCCGCCCTCCGCTAGTGCCCCCTCCTCGAAATAGATCTCCGAGTAGCACTCGTCGGAGGCGACGACGAAGCCATGGCGGTCGGCGAGGGCGAACAGGGCGCGCCATTCCTCCAGTGCCATGACCTTGCCGGTGGGATTGCCGGGCGAGCAGGTGTAGACCAGCTGCACGTCCGGCCACATGTCCTCGGGCACCTGCCCGAAATCCATGCTGAAACCGTTTTCCGGCACGGTGTTGAGGAAATAGGGCTTGGCCCCGGCCAGCAGGGCGGCGCCTTCGTAGATCTGGTAGAACGGATTGGGCGAGATCACCCGCTTGACGTGCCGGCTTGGGTCGATGGCGGCCTGGGCGAAGGCGAACAGGGCCTCCCGGCTGCCGTTCACCGGCAGGATCTGCGTGGCCGGGTCGAGGGCGACGCCATAGCGCCGGCCGCACCACTCGGCGATGGCGCCACGCAGGTCGTCGCTGCCCTGGGTTATGGGATAATTCGCCAGCCCGTCGAGCGCGCCCGTCAAGGCCTCGCGGATGAAGGCCGGGGTGGCATGTTTGGGCTCGCCGATCGACAGGTTGATCGGCTTCAGGCCCGGGTTCGGGGTTACGCCGGCGAACAAATCCCTGAGCCTCTGGAATGGATAGGGCTGCAACTGGTTCAGACGGGGATTCACTTCGACGAACTCTCTCGGAAAAAGCGCAATTATACGTATGTTCGCACTCTCCCGCCGCTGGTTGGCCCCCCTTGCCCTGGTCGTGGCAGCCTCGATATGGGGGGTCGTCTGGTATCCCTATCGCCTGCT
>Ga0265297_10006566_pt1 | contig 16778 bp, 9 predicted proteins | sample Munlanlwell13791_FD_192502 | JGI IMG/M metagenome (GOLD analysis project Ga0265297, IMG submission 192502) | Leachate microbial communities from a municipal landfill in Southern Ontario, Canada - Leachate well 137-91 | ecosystem: Engineered > Solid waste > Landfill > Unclassified | place... | reverse complement strand
TCGCACTGCGGGGTATTGGGATCCGAGTCACAGGGGTCATTGGAACCGGAACCGGGGATGTAGCAACGACAATTGGTCGCGCGGCATTCCTCGCCCGCCGGGCACATCGCGTTATCGGGGTCGCACTGCGGGGTATTGGGATCCGAGTCACAGGGGTCATTGGAACCGGAACCGGGGATGTAGCAACGACAATTGGTCGCGCGGCATTCCTCGCCCGCCGGGCACATGGCGTTATCGGGGTCGCACTGCGGGGTATTGGGATCCGAGTCACAGGGGTCATTCGAGCCGGAACCGGGGATATAGCAGCGCCAATTAGTCGCGCGGCATTCCTCGCCCGCCGGGCACATCGCGTTATCGGGGTCGCACTGCGGGGTATTGGGATCCGAGTCACAGGGGTCATTCGAGCCGGAACCGGGGATATAGCAACGACAATTAGTCGCGCGGCATTCCTCGCCCGCCGGGCACATGGTGTTATCGGGATCGCACTGCGGGGTATTGGGATCCGAGTCACAGGGGTCATTGGAACCGCTTGAACATGGCTTATCAAACGACACGGCATTACTATTTTTCCCGCCAACGCGCACTCTGACTGGGTAGGGGGCGGCTCGATCCGGCACCTCTGTATTAGTTACTGTCGCCTTGACCTCGGTGGCATTCCACGAGGTGGTTGTCACCGTATTTGTACCAAAAAGTAAATCACCCGTCGTGCCAAAACCGTCGCCGGTCAATGTTACGTCCGTGCCGTCGCCGCCACAGGTGGGCTGGATATCGCACACGCCGGGGCCGGTATTGGTACTAATTTCAAACGGGTTCAGGTTTGAACGACGGTTATCGCTCCGTTCAACTTGGACGAGCAGTTGGTCACCGACCGCAAAGCCGGTGGGCACTTTGATAATAATCTGATCGTCAGACCACCAGGTCGCACAGGTCGGCTGATCGCCCTGGAGGCTATTGCCACCCATTTTTCTAAACCAGACACGGCCGGGCGCGGCGCCAAAATCCGTTCCCATTAGCGTGACAAAGCGTCCGTCAGCGCCATCATCCGGGCTCATGGTCCGAATATGTGGCGACTGGACGTCAAAATCCTTTTCATTGCTCTCCTGCGGTCCGACAAGTACTTTTACGCCGCCGTCGATCGCGCCATTGCTATTGCCGCCGCCAGCCGGAACTTGAACAACGATCTGGGTATTGTTCCAGCTCTGAATGCAAGCGTTCGTTGCATAAAAATTCGGGTCGAAACAACGGTTATCAACTTCATCGTTATTATTGAAGACTACCGTGTTCGCGATGTCCGTAAAATTGTTGCCGTTGATGGTCACCGCTTGCTCGTACAAGCCAAAGGCTGGATTGATATTCGTTATTTCCGGCTTGCAGTCGGCCTGGCTGCCGGTCGTAAAATCCCAGGAATAATCATCAGCCGGCGTCCCGTCCATTGCGCCATTTCCATTGCCGTCGATCGGGTTGCCGCAAGCGTCAGTGATGCCGTCCGGACCACTTTTCAAGGTAATTGTATAATTTGAATTGGCCGTCATCGGTCCGCTGGCCGTGAATGTCATGACCGTGTCGCTCATCGCGTCCACCCGCGTCGCCGTGAGATTGCCCGGACCGTTGATGGTAATATTTTCAGGCTTGAAGGTAAATACGTCCATCGCTTCGCTGAATGCCACTACAAACGTCGGCGTCAGACAGACGTCGGTAGCTCCGTCAGCCGGCGAAGTCTGGAGTATCTGGGGCGGCAGCTCATCCATGGTCGTCCCCGTCTTGAACTGCCAGGTGTATTGTTGGTCAATCGGATCGCCGTCTTGGGCGACAACGGAAAGCGGAATATTTGCCACGTAATCCGTGTTCGGCTCAAGGTCGGCGGTCGGTTGAAACTTCATGTATATATCGTTTCCGGCATAGCTGATGGCGCCAGCCACACTACCACCCGCCACCTTATCGAGCGTGATATTGCTGTTATTTTCAACGACTGCCTCGCTAAATTTCACCTGGACCGACCGGCAGAGGCTGACGTCCGTTTCATTGTCATGGGGTGAACGCATGGTCACCGTAATGTATGACCCGGCGCCGCCCGGATCCGAACAATCGCTATTGTCGATGCAGTTCCCGCTGCCGCCCGCGACCATCACACACTGATTCCCGACGCACTGGAGCGCCTGTCCGCCCGGTGGCCCGCCGCTGCCCCCCTCGGTCACGCCCTGGATGACAAACCAAACGATCGCCCAGGCGAGCAAAAGAATGACAATGCCGATGATCGCGGCCATGATAACCTTCTTCGCCCGTTCAACCCGGTCAGCGTTGCCCGCCGCCGTCAGCCATAAAATGCCGCCATAGATAATCATGATCACGGCGATCAAAGCCAGAAAGCCGAGCGCCCACTGGATAATCGTAACAATCTGCTGGTCGAGCGGGATCGTCGAATACCCCATCTGCTGGGCAAACTGGTTGCTGATTGAGAGGGCTAGGGCGTTCGACGGCGCAAGTATTTCATAACCGAGAATCAAAAAACCCCCCACGAGAATTAGTGCCGTGAAGACGCCTTGAAAGAAATTTTTTTGTGTCTGTTTCATGTCTGCGTGTTAGGCTTTTGGCTTGGCCAGCTGCTCTTTGACCACCTGGCTGACGAGATTGCCCGAGCCGCGCGGACCGACGCGTTTCATCGTCTCGCCCATGACACGGCCGAAATTGAGCCTGGCCGGATCCCGGTTCTCGTCAATGACCGACTGAACGATCTGGCGAATTTCCTCAGTCGACAGTTCAGCCGGCAAAAACGTCTTCAATATCTCAAGCTCCTGCTGTTCGCGCTCGGCCAGCTCATTCCGATTACCGGCCTTGTAGGCCGCGATCGATTCCTCGCGTTTGCGCGTTTCCGTCTTTATGACCTTCATCACCGCCTCATCGGTCAAGGGTTCGCGCTTGTTGGCGATTTCATAATTTTTCAAGGCAGACAAAAGCAAGCGTAACGTCGATATTTCCACCTCGTTCCGCTGCTTTTGCGCTGCTGTCAATTTTTTTTCGATGTCTTTCGCGATCGCCACGCGCTGGTCGCTCAATTCTTTTTAAACCCTCGATACGGGCGCCGGCCATCCTTTTCCAGCCAATCATCAAGTTTCCCGATTTTCTTCAAATATTCGCGATGATCGTGAAGTTCTTTCCGACGGATCGCTTCTTCGCGTACTTGGCGCTTGTTTTTGTCTCGTTCGTAAAATCGTCGACGTTTTGCCCGAATGAGTAGTCCGCTTTGTTGTACCTTCCGCGTAAACCGTCGAATAAGACTTTCGCCAGATTCACCTTCTTTGCGACGGACCTCTACCACAAATAGTCACCTCCCCTTTGGGAATCTTACCTGAAGAGTTGTTAGATAATTTGAAAAAATATCGTTTTTAATATACCACGGATTTTTCGATTGGTCAAATTGTTTAAACCGCCTTTATTTTCCGGCCTGAAAGCACGTGGATGTGGACATGTGGCACAATTTGACCGGCCGACTTACCGTTATTAATGACGATTTTAAAACCGTCAAGCGCCAGTGTTTCGGCAACCTTTTGCACACCCTGCATAAGTCGGGTAAATATCTCAGCCTCAGCCGGGACAATGTCCATGGTCGTTTCATAGTGTTTCTTCGGAACACACAGGATATGCGTCTCGGCCTTGGGATAGATATCGCGGAACGCCAACACCCAGTCGTCTTCGTAGACAATATCCGCCGGCAGGTTTTTGGCAACGATCTTGCAGAAGAGGCAATCAGGATTGGCTCGGTTTTGGCTCATCAGTGGTGGCATGAGAAATAATGATTCCGTTGTTGTGCGACGCCTTCATGAGACGGCGCTTCAACTCCGGCACAATTTTTTCGAAATTGATCACTTCTTGTGTACCGCTCTCCATGTCACGCATCAGGATGGTGCCATCGATGATTTCCTTTTGTCCGAGGATCAGGGCGATTTTGATATTCAAACGGTTGGCGATTTCCAACTGCGGCTTAATGCCGTCCTTTGAAAAACTTTCACCAGCGACAATGCCTTCACGACGCAGCATTTCAAAAAGCTTCAGGGCCTTTCGCCGCGAGAGATCGCCGAGCTGAGCGACAAAGACGTCCGGCGGTTCCTGGCCTTTGACAAAGACATTTCGTTCTTTTATCAGGTTGATGACGCGTTCGATGCCGACGGCGAAACCGACCGCCGGCGTCGGCCGACCGCCGAGCAATTCAGCGAGACCGTCATACCGACCGCCGCCGCCGAGGGCATTTTGTCCGCCGCTGGCTTCTTCGCTCGGCCAGATTTCAAACGTTGTCCGCGAATAGTAATCCAAGCCGCGGATGATGCGCGAATTTAAGGTGTATGGTATTTCCAGCGCGTCCAGGTATTCCAATACCTGAGTAAAGTGTTTGTGATCTTCTTCGTCGAGAAAATCGATAATCTGAGGGGCGTCTAATGAGAGTTCAACGCAGGTCGGATTTTTACAATCCAGCACGCGCAAAGGGTTTTTGACGAGACGTTTTTTGCAGTCGTCGCAGAGCTGATTCCGACGCGGCTTTAGATACTCCGTCAGTTCCCGTTTATACCGATTGCGGCTGGCGAGATTACCGAGACTGTTGACCTGCAGACTGACATCAAGGCCGAGCATCTTGAAAAAGTTATAGGCCACCAGCATAATTTGGGCGTCAATGACCGCCTGGCCGTCGCCCAAGGCCTCAAAACCGAACTGATGAAATTCTCGATAGCGGCCAGCCTGGGGACGTTCGCGCCGAAACATCGAGCCATAGTAAAAAAGTTTCACCGGCTGGGGCCAAGAAACCATCCCGTGCTCAAGAAAGGCCCGCACGATTGGCGCCGTATTTTCCGGTCGCAAAACGACTTGATCACCGCCCTGGTCAGTGAAGGCATACATTTCTTTTTCCACGATATCCGTGGCTTCGCCGATTGACCGGACGAAGAGACTCTGTTCCTCGAGAATCGGCGTTTCAATGTATTGGTAGCCGTAGATCTGACCGAGCGCAAAGACGGTTTTGCGAACATGCTCCCAATAGACCATTTCAGTCGGCAAAATATCCTTCATCCCGCGGATAAGATGGGGTTGTTCATACTTGGCTTTGCCGTTCGTTTTCTTCGCGATCGGCTCGCCTGTTTCTTTCACCTCTTTTGGCTCTTTTGATTCTTTCGCGTCTTTCAATGGCATGGCGGGTGGTTATATCGTCGGGTGACAGTTTTTCGAATAATCGGGCTGGTGGAAAACGGTCCAGGAGTTAAACGGCCAGGCTCGAATCCAGGTCCGCCCGACGATGTATTTCTTCGCGATCGGCCCGATGCGCCGGGAATCAAGACTTTCCGGTCGGTTATCGCCGAGGACGTAATATTCATCTGACCCTAGGGTAACGGTTTCGGTACCGCTGGTATTGAGATCGCCGAGATAGTCGCATTCCTGAAGCACCTCGCCAAGCGGCGCTTGGCTGTTTTTTATCGTGATAAGACCGTTTCGGATCTGGATGGTTTCTCCGGGTAGGCCGATCACTCGTTTGATAAAAAACTGGGAGAGGTTTTGCGGGTACCGAAAGACGATGATATCGCCCCGCTCCGGTTTTGAAAAGCGATAGCTGATTTCGTCGATGACGAGATACTGGTTGTCATAGAAGGTCGGCTCCATCGAAGCGCCTTTTACATAGAACGGCTGGATGAGAAAATACCGAACCGGGATGATGATCGCCAGCGAAATAACAATTACCTTGATGATTTCAATCATGAAACCGCCGGCCGATTTCACAAAGCCGGTGCCTCTCGGATCATCGGTTTCTTTTGGCAGCTCAACACCGGGACGCGGTTTGTTGATCTTTTCGAGAAATGTCATGTCTATTTTTTAATAATTTATTATAGGTTCGAGTTTAGTATCGTATTTTTGCGCAGCCTGCAGGGCGCAATGATTTCTGTCTGGGGGACCCCATGACATTCCGATGTCGTGGGGAAAGGGGCATGCGCCCTAAAGGCGAAGCGGAAGCAGCTTGTCGGCTTACGCGCAGCCTGCAGGGCGCAATGACCCGTGGTGGACGATGGAGGAATCGAACCTCCGACCTCACAAATGTGTATCGTGCGCTCCCAAGCCATCTTTTCTGGTGGTCGTGGCTGGAATCGAACCAGCGACCTCTGCAATGTGAATGCAGCGCTCTAACCAGCTGAGCTACACGACCGTATTAGAATTCACGTGCCGGCAATTTTTTAAATAAAACTATCCTTTTCTGCTAATATTCGCAAAAAGTGAATCTATTATACCACAAGAAAAATAAAAAAGCAAACATTCTAGCGCTTCCCTTTTTACGATATTGTTATCGTTAGCGTACCAGAATAATCGCCAATTCGCCGAAGATTGAGGTTGCCGATGGTTAATACCGGCTCGATATAATATTTGCCCATGCCATAGCTCGGGTTTCCCGGGCAGCCAGTTGTGCATGCGTCCGCGTCAACAATCGTGATGCTCGAATCAGGATCCAACGTGTTGCTCGCGGCGGCGCAGACGCCGGCGCTCGGACATGAGCCGAGTTCGGCGGCATATAGGGCGGTGACTGTGTCATTTGGATCAAAGGTAACGTCGCCCGCTCGGATGAGGTCATGGTTATACCAGCCGGTAGCCGTATAGGTCGATGCGCCGGTTTGCAATCCGTAGACCAAGTAAAATTGATTCCTGTTTACCTGCAACGGCGTATGAGGCAGATAGGCATATGTGCCCGTTCCGATATAAATAGCATTATGCCAAGCCGAACCGTCATATTCCGTATAATAAAGGTACCTATTTAAGTCTGCGTCAGTGACGTTATAAAAAACCCACAAACTTGTGCCATCAGTCGTAATCGATGGATTCGACCCGGTAGAACCGATGACGGAGCCATCATAAATCGTGTCTTCGCTTGCCCACGATCCGTTGTATCTCCGGAAACGGATTTTGCCAGTATCACTGATTCCAACGGTTTCCACGTATGTTAAATATACATTGCCACCGCTGTCCCCCACCGCTGAGAATCCGTTGTTGGGATCAGCGGTATCGATCTGGGCAGCGCCGTTCCAGGAACCCGTATAGGTGTCGTAGGAAAGATTGTTTCCTGAATTGCGGTAGAGGAGCATTACTTTATCGTTTGCATACAATACCAGCGAAGGATCGTCGTTCGTCATCGCCCAGCTCCAGGAGGAAGCCCAGCTTCCCCCGCTCGGTTTACGATAGACCGCAATGCCATTGGCCGCCGATGCGCCCTTGACTGCTACCATGAGGTCGCCGTCAGATTCCGCCACGATTGAACATTCCGTATAGAGTATGCCGCCGCCAGCGGCCACCACCGTTTCCTCGCTCCCCATCGACCACTGCGTACCGGATTTTGTCAGGAGACGGTAATTTATGCTATCGCCTCTTTCGTAACAGAGATGGATATTCTCGCTCGCGTCCATATAGGTCGCCGGAATACTACTTGACTCTCCGGCGCCCAACGGCGATCCGGTAATGGCTTCGGACCAGGTAGCCGTTTTGTCAGAGCTTTTTTTAAACCTCACGGACGTGCCATCATTGTAGGCAACGACAATGATGCCACCGACAGTGGCGGCGATATTTCTCAGCTGGACGGTCGGTAAACCGTTAGTGCTTTGCGAATAAAACGAGCCGGTCGTGATCGAACGTAGATGTTCGAGCGTCGCCACCGCCGACCAGCCCACGCCCGTACCACGATCGTCCCAAACCTCAATTTCCTGGCTATTTGACTGAAGCAGGGATTTTGTGGAATCGCCGGCCGTACCCAGCGTATAATCCGTAAACGCAACGCTGGCCGGGCCATTATCGCTCAATGAAAACGTGGCCGTTGTGGTCAGATATGGATACGAAAAGCCGCCGGTGGGGTTGATCGCCACCGCTTGCGAATTTACCGTATCATAGGCGCGAAAATAATAAGTTGTGCTCGCGGCAGGATTATTGCCCCAGATGGTAAACTCAAACTCAGTTATTTTATCGGCCGTGAGATCAAAGGTTGACGAGGTGGTTCCCGATTCGTTATATGTGCCGCTGGTGTCGGTATCGCTTAGGACCCGGCTCGCGATTGTGCCATCATCGGTCGCATTATCGCCATTGTAATAACACCAAATAGAAAAAGAACACAGCCCGACTTCAACCACATTTGTTGCCGTGGCGAACGTTGAGCTTGTTGAGTATTGCAGCCTGAAGCGTATGTTATCCTCTCCCGCACCGCCGAGTTCAGCAATTGATAGGCGCAGTTTTATCGGCTCTTTTTTCCCGATTTTATCGGGGGGGATGGTATTTTCGGCCGCGTATGGCACGACCGGCGTGGCCACGTCTTCATCACCATACATTCGCCAGTTCTGCGAATACGGCGAAAATATATTACTCACGTTGAAACGAAAGTCGATATCGTAATAATCATAATACGTCCAGTTGGCATCAGATGTGCACGTCGTGGTGCAGTACCCGCCTCGTGAGGCCGTGGCGTTATAATTGAGATTATAATAGTCGCCGCCAGCGGCAACGTACGAATAATTGGACGTTGTCTGGTAATAACATGCGGTGGAGGCGGATGTCGTCAGCTGGACGCGATATGTCTGGCCGGTCTTCAGATCAACCGTGCTTGACAGCGCCACGTCATACCAGGTCAGAGTCGTCGTGACGGCCGCGGCCGTCACGACCGTCCCGGTGGCGAGCTGCGTGTCGCTGCTGTCACGAATATCATAGGTGAGATCGCCGGTCGGGATACTGCCGCAGGTACCTGCTTTTTGGATATAGAAACCGACCGTGTCGGCTTTCTTCGATGGACCATAGACCGTGATCTTTTCAGCGCGGGAATAGTTGACGTAGATAGCCCAATTAGTATAGGTGGTGTTTGAATTTCCTTCGTCAGTCGTTGCGTCAATGAAATAGATGGGCTGGTATCCTTGATTGGACCAGGCGGAACCGTTGTACCACTCCGTATTCTGCATTGAATCGCTCACGTTCCGGTACGGTGTCATGAGGTTGTTCGGCGTTTGCCGACGTATGCCAATATAATTGGATCCCCCGATAGTGCCGGAAACATACTGGACGACGATGTGATAAGCCGTACCAGCCGTGAGCGAGGGTTGGGCGTTCGCGGCAAAGGTGAACACATTCCACCCCGTGGATGTTGGTGCCACATCAACATACGAGCTGGCACCGGAGCCCGACAGCCAGGTGCCGGAAGGATCGCCGCTGGAATCGGACTGTATCCCAAACCGATAGGTCGGCGATGACGAAACAGCGTGCAGATAGAGTCGGATGGCGGTCACTTTCTGAGTGGACAGAGCGGTGAAGCTGATAGCGGACCGAAGCGTGGATCCGTTCAAATTACCCATGCTTGAGGCGGTCGAGGTGATGAATTGGTTCCCCCAATACTCGCCCCAACCGATCTCGAGATACGGATCAGAGCTGACGCCCGTGTATTCGCTCATCCGACCGTTGGCCCACGAATAGCGGTCGCTGCCGTTCGGCGTCCAGGCGTACCGGAGCTCAAAGTCGGTATCGCCGTTTATTGATACGTTCGTCGGCGAGGCGATGGCATATGCTTTCCAGCCAGTTGATCCCGCCCAGTCCAGCGTCCCGTCATATGATCCGACCGCGCCCCAATCGCCCGAGTCAAGCGAAGCGCCGATATCATCAGTGCCCATATAATAATCAATATCCCAGGTGGACGGAGCATATTTCCAATAGGTATAGGAATTGGCGTAGATATTCAGGGTCGCGCTGGTAATGGTAATCGAGTCGCTCAGGGCCGACGTATCAAAACTAAGATACATGCGATCATCATTATATGTAGCTCCTGCGCAGCTTGAATAATGATCCTCACCGACTGAAGCTACTGTACTGGTAGTATAAATATCGTATATTGTTCCCGATGTGCAGTCTGCGCTTTTTATATATCCATCGACCGCTGCGGTAGAAAAGAAAAAGAGGCTGGGATCAAGTGACACTTCGCCGGTTCCAAAGCCGGTGATCGCTACGTCGTTATCGCGTCGGTCAATCGTAAAGCCGCTCGAGACGAGATCGTCAAAGCTGACCTGGATACTGTCATCGAGAATCAGGTTAAGCGCGGTAAGTTTTCCATTGTCTCGCGATTCGACAAACCGGCTCAACAGGTTGGTGACGAGCGTATAGCCCGACTCGCTGATCGAGCCGTCGTTTTCGAAATAGCTGGTCCATTTTGTAAAACGGTTTTGAGCGTCAAATTCGACGCGATAACCCAGCTTCTTGGCTTGTCTTTTTGACAGCTCGTCGATATATTTTCGTTTTCCTTTTTGGACGATATACGGCCGGAGTGCGAAAGTTTTTCCAGCCACGGAGAAACGCAACTGATTTTCGCTGAATAGTTCAGTAGCGGCCTCAGAAAATGTCTGCCAGGCTCCGTCGATCTGCCGAAAACGCGGGGTCCGCGAACAGCGCATTTTGCTTTCCGTCCCGGACCGAACAACGTCGCACGTTTCATTGACAATCTCGCCCGACTCTTGATCGAGCGGCGAAATAAATCCTCCCGCCCGTTTCGCCACTTCCGAAACAGGATTGATTTCTCGGTCTTTTACGACTGAGCGCTGTTCGCCCGCCGGGAAAAACCCGCCCCAGAAGTCAGATCCACCGGCGATCGAATACAGGCTGGCGGCCGAAACCAGCCCGCTGTCCGATAAAAAAAGAAGGGTGAAAAAGACAACCGCGATTTTTTTTGCTAAATTGCGTGCTTTTTTTCGCCGCATGAAAAACGTATTAGACAACCAATAAATCAGAATAATTCCGCTGGGCGGAAAAGAGAAAGCGCCGGATTATTTCCCCTCCCGTCGCATCGCTATTTATTTACTTTCCGGCGTTAATCGATAGAAGACAAAATCGTCGATCATGACCCCTTCCTGGTCAGAACGATTTTCCAAGATGCTCGTGATTTTATAGGTCGTGCCCTGTTCGTCCGTTTCGTAGCCGTAATAATAGTTCGGGTGCTTTGGGTCAAGCAGCACCGTCTCGAGATAGCCTTTGTCCTTCAGTTCGACTTGAAACACATTATTCTCATCGGTCGTTTTGCTCCGGCCGGCGACTATCGGATAGTGACCTTCCTTTGCCTTGTAGGCCTCGAGCGCCGCCTGAATAGTGTGCAAATCGGCTTTGCGTTGGTTGTCAACTTTTATCTGCTCGCCGAGGACAACCCGCAGCCGGGCGTCTTCCTCCTGCTGCTGCACGTTCATCTGTTCTACTCGTTGCCGGACTTTCTCGTCCTTCCACCAGTGCCGATAATAGATGGCGCCGCCAATCGCGACGAGGACAATGGCGAGTATGATGACGTTTCGCTTGCTTCGGAAAAACGACTTGAAAAATGACAGCCAGAGATTCTCCTTTGGAATCATTATTTGCTGGCCCGGCTCGAGTTTGTACGGCGGTTTCAGCTTGTTGACCCGGGCGAGGTATTTCCAGTTTGCCTGGTATTGGGAAGCAATGCTGTCGATCGTATCGCCCGCGACCACGGTATGAATGCGCATCTTCGACTGTTCCTTGACGACCACCAGCTGAAAGAGTAGCCGGAAAATCACGGCCAGCGCGATTATCAAACCAATGAGGATCAACAGCCGGTACGGAATGATCCAGACGTCAATCGTTTTCGTTAGCGGCCCGCCGCCTTCATAGGTCACGTCAACGGTCGTTCGAAATTTGCCGATAAACGGCGGGTCATTCCAATTCACCGGGATGGTAATATCTTTGCCCGGCAAGACCATGCCAAAGCTCATTCGATCATAGGTTTTGATCGTCCGGCCGAAAATGTTTTTTATCCGGATCTGGCCAAACGGTTCGACGCGGACATTGCCACCGTTATGGAGAACTAGGGAGTACTGAACCGCCGGTTTAAAACCAAGGTATTCGAGCACCCGATCCCACCAAATGATTTCTTTTTGGTGGGTCAGCCGGCTATAAAATTTGTAGTCAATTTTGGTAAAGTCGAGATTTTTATGAATTTCGCCGGGCACGGTGACGTACATGCGTACGCCCACTCGAGTGACGATGCCGATACCGACCCCCTGACCATGCGGCGTCTGCTCCTTCACTTCCTGCATGACAATCGCCCCAAAATGTTCGCCCACGTCAATATTGTCTTTTGGCACTGTAACAGTAAACGGTACTTCAATTTCCTTATGCGCCGGTACCACAACCGAGCTTTGGCTCATTTTTACCCAGCTGCCGACGTCCTGTTTCGGGGCGGTGTTTTCGAGCGGAGCAAAAGCGCCGTCAGACGTTGTTTCCGCGTCCACGGCGTTGAGCAGAAACGTCAGTGTCTCATCGCTATTATTTGAAATAATGGCCGCGTCTTCCTTCGTCTCACCGGGGTTGATCGTATAAATAAACCAGGAATCAGAATACTGAACAGCCGGGTCCGGATGCGCCGGCATGATGCCGCGGCCACCGACAGCGAGCGCGGAGACGCCGGACGGAAGGCCAAATAAGAATAAGAGTCCGCAGGCGCAAAAAACGGATAGAAGGATTGCCTTTTTAGTCATGTTTTTTTGCTATACATAAAATTGAGACACCGAACGGGAAATTAAAATATTTGAGAACGTACGCTTCCAGCCGAAGCAAGAGGACAAAGAACCCGTTCAGCCAGCCCGGCAACAGCACGTAGGAGGTTTTGGGCTGCCCATCAGACCAGAGGCTCGTTATCAGTCGGTAGAAAACGATCGGAAGAAAAAGGAAGAAGATGCAGTAGCTGCGCTTAATCGTCTCGAAACCGGCGGTATTCAGTTTCCGGTGCATATCCGAGAGCACGTAGCGTCGATAATGGTGCAGCGCCTCGTCGTGCCGTGACCAGAGAAACTGGTACGCGGGCGACAGGAGAAAAAAGACTCCGCCAGGCTTCAGTATGCGATATACGTTTTCAATGGCCTTTTCGTCATGCTTGAGGTGTTCCAAAATATCAAAAGCGGTCACGGCATCGTAGGAATTATCAGGAATTGTGAGGTTCTCGACGTCGCCCTGACGGACCTCGGTAATTCCCCGCCGTTGGCAGAATTTCAGGGCCTCAGGTGAATAATCTATCCCTTCTACTTTACCAAACTTTCGCAATATTTCAAAATTGATGCCGGTCCCGCAGCCAAGGTCTAATATTTCAACATTCGAATTGGTTTTTGTCAAATATTTTTTCAATAATACCTCGATAATCTTCCGCCGGCCTTGATGCCACCAGTAATGCGTCTCCAAATCATACATTTTCTGATATTCATCGATTTTCATTGCCGATCCGTTTTTCGAATGATTATTGCGGCCATCGTATCTACGTAGACCTCGCGCCAGGCTGGGTCGCGCCGAAGTAATTCGGCCAAGCGATGGTTATGACGCAGAATTACCCAGTCTACCTGATATGAATCCAGAAGACTGCGCCAATTTTCATCGAGGCGGGTAATAGCCTGCCAGTCCCGGTACACATTTTTTCCGTTCTGGCGCCAAATAGCCATGCGGCCGTCAATAAACACCTTTTCGCCCGGCAGGTTCCAGAGAAGATATCCACCCCAATCATATTCATTATACATCGCTCCGGCCGGAAGGTGGTTTTTCAGATATTGAACAGCCTCGTATGGATACTTCACGGCCAGGGCTTTTGGCGACGCGCTGGACTGCCAATAGGTCGATCCTTGGGACCAAGCGACCAGTCCGAGTGTGGCCACGCCAATACTTATTACAATGATATTTTTTGTCAGCCGGTCAATCGCTCCTGATGGCCAGGCCTGGGCAAGCAAAACCCAGAACGGGGTAACAACGACCATATATAGTGGCAGATACCGCCAACTCGTCAACGCTAAAAAGAAGAAGATGACCGCGATGAATGCGAGGGTGTAATCAATCTTTCTCCACCCCCGTATCATCAGCAATACGAGCAGCGCGCCAAAGAGCAATAACTCTAGTCCTGGAATGTGCTGGAGGCTGACCGACTGCCATTCACTAATCGTGTTACGGACATCGGCCGTGCCAACAGTCTGGATGAACGTATTATAGATCTCGTGGTATAACCGAAGACCATAGGGATTGACGAGTGTCATGACAGCGCTGACGATTCCGACCGCGGCTAATCGGATTAAGCGGCTTGGCTGGAGCGTCCGGACGGATAGAGTGCGTTTTGCAACTAGTTCCCCGATCGACTGATACCAGCGCTTGAGAGCGTGCCGGCTCAGTTCAGCGACGATAACTAAACCGACGGCAAACAAACCGAGGACAAAACCGCCGTGGAGATTTGCCCAGAACAAAAAGACAAGCGGAAGCAAATAGAGCGCCCGGCTTTTTTCGTTGGTCACAAATCGGTATAACATAAACACGACCAGGCTCAGTCCAAACACGCTGACCACCTGGGGCCGGACGCCGAGCAACGGTCCGCTCACGGCCGCACCGAGCAATACGGCCAATGCCTGCAGACGCGCCTCAGCCGAAACAATCCTCGCTGCCAGACCAAAAGCTGCGACAGCCAGTGTGGAAAATACGGCGGCTATCAACCAGCCGGCCGGCCAACCGAGCGTCGACAGTCCGTACAGACCGACGTCAGTCAGCCATTCATGCGCGATCACAGGATATTCGGAAAACGTGTGCGAGAATTGATCCGTTGCCGGCACCTGCTTCTGTTCCCAGATATATTGCCCGGTCCGAATATGCCAGCCAAGGTCCGGGTCAAGCGGCGGACGAAAGGTGAGAAAAAAAGAAATGCCAAGCAGCAAGCCCAGGAAGATTTTCTTTCGCCACGTTTTTCCGTTTTGTGTGTTTCTCATCATTGGTCTCAGTGTAGCAAATTACCGTCGCTGCATCAAAAATCGGGCTGAGCCCGATCCGGCGAGTTTTCTGGATAGACGTCTTTGATTATTCTTGGGAGCCCCGGCGCACTAAAATTGAATAGACAGCATCTTCAAAGACGGCTTCCCAATTACCGCTATCTTTCATCATCTTGGTAACCGCAAGATTCTTTCGAACCAGAGCATAACTGACATGATATTTGTCCAAAACCTCTTCCCAGCCCGCTTCCAGGTGGCCGAGTTTCATCCAATCGAGATAGACGTTTTTCCCGTTCCGTTCCCAAATGGCCATCCGGCCGTCAATAAAGACCTTGCGTTCAGGGTAGTTCCAGACGAGATAACCGCCGTAATTATACTCATTGAGCATTTCGCCCTTCAAGGGGTGGGCTTTGAGATACTGAACCGCCGCGTAGGGATAACCGCCTTTGTTGGCCGCTTTCGCCGGATCGATGCCAAACTCCAATAGCCCAGTGATCTGCTGCCGTCCGATGATGATGACGGCGAATATGAGGACCAGAAGGAAAAACTTCCGCCTGACAATTCGCGCGAGCGTATCGCCCGTCAGGTATTGCGCGATCATCACCCAAAAAGGCGTGATTGAGATCATCAGCAACGGCAGATTCCGCCAGCTCGACAAACCGAGGTAGAAAAAGACAGCGGTGATGCATAAGTGGGTAAAATTTATCTTTTTCCAGGCGAAGAGAAGCAATAGCCCGAAAAGAATCAGATAGATATTAAACTGCATGCTGAGCTGCTGCGATAAACTCACCGGCGTCCATTCACCGATGGTCTGCCGAACGAGCGCCGATCCGGTCGTGTTTACGAAGGTGTTATAGACTTCATAATAGATTCTCGGGCCGTATGGGTTTATCAGCGTGGCGGCCCCACTGACGAACCCGATGATCGCGAGCATTAATAAGCTCCGGCGCGACAGCACCTTCAGCTCGATGGTTTTCTTTCGCCAGCGCTGATAGATCTTCGCATATGTTTTTTTAAATACCGCGCGCAATAATTCGACCAGCCAGAAAACCGCCAGGGCAAATAAACCTAAAGAAAATCCGCCGTGGAAATTTACCCAGACGGCGAACAACAGGGGGAGAAAATATATGGCTCGGCTCCGTTCATTCACCCGAAACCGATACACGATAAAAAACACCAGGGCCAAACCGAGCATGCTGATCATCTGCGGCCGGACGCCGAGGATCGGCAGGCTCACCAATAACGCGAGCAGCGCCGCCAAAATCTGGTATTCCCGCCGCGCCGGATAACTCCGTCCGGCGACGAAAAAAGCCGCACCAGCAATCAATGAAAAGACCACCGACATGGCGATCGGGCCGGCGGTTGTTCCCAGGCTGTTCAAACCATAGAGGGTGAGATCTGACAACCATTCGTGAGCAATCCAGGGGTACTCCGGAAAGGTGTGTGAAAATGGATCAGTGCTGGCCAGCGCCTTGTGTTCCCAGATATACTGTCCGGAACGCAGGTGCCAGCCTAAATCCGGGTCCAGCGGAACCCGCATGCCAAGAAAAATCATGATCAGAATAACCGAACCAAAAAAAACGGTTTTCGGGGTAATAATTTTCCTGAGCCAGGCCGTACTCATATCAAACAGTATACCAAAATATTCCTGAAACGAAAACCGCCCCAATAATCTCGGGGACGGCGGAAAACGCGTTGTCGATCGGTTTAGGTAACGGTCAGCGTCAACGTGGCCGAATAGTTGCCGGCTGCATATGACGGCTGTTGGGTGAAGTTAAGGAGTGTGTTGTCGATCCGGTAGGCGCCTAAGCCGTTGCTGGCCGTGGCCACCATGAGATTGCGCGTCGCGTTCAGATATTGATCGTCGGTGCCGGCCGACACGCCCGTCGAGCTAGCCCCGTTTAAATTCGTGATGTCGCCGGGTGACCAGCGCAGGGCGTTGCTTAACGTAATCTGTCTGTTTGAATCATTGACATCAACGTAATTCTCGATCGATCCGGTCGTGGCCGACCA
>Ga0265297_10006565_pt1 | contig 16781 bp, 15 predicted proteins | sample Munlanlwell13791_FD_192502 | JGI IMG/M metagenome (GOLD analysis project Ga0265297, IMG submission 192502) | Leachate microbial communities from a municipal landfill in Southern Ontario, Canada - Leachate well 137-91 | ecosystem: Engineered > Solid waste > Landfill > Unclassified | place... | reverse complement strand
AGGTGTTTCGATCCCCCCTGCGTCATACGTTTGTGAGAGCTGCATCTCTAAATCGGCACGGTTGATTTTTTCGTCCCATGTTGTTTTGGGAGCAGGTGTTTTGTAGGGAAAAGAAGTTCCGTTTTTTAAAATCAATGTTGTTTCGTTGGCGTGAGCGATGAGGTCGCCATACCCCTGTACGTAACATTGAGGCGAGGCATACAGTGAAACCGCAAGCGCTCCTACTATTAATCCCTGTAATTTCATCCGTTACCCCTGTTTTGTTTGTGCAATTATATCATTACACGATAGTTTCATGCTCAAAGGGTCACTCTACGCGATTTCTCCCATTTTGTTTGGCGAGATAAAGTTTTGAATCAACTTCCGCTACATAACGGTGGATGGTGTCTTTTAGAACATACGTTGTGGTCTCTGTATTCATAGGCGTGACACCAATACTAACGGTGTAGCGAAGCGCAATCCCATTGAACACAACTTCATGATCGGATACATGATCGCAAATTTTTTGGGCAATTTTTCGGGCATCGTGTTCGGAGGTGGAGGGGAGGAGGATAATAAACTCCTCTCCTCCGAAACGAAAGATAAAATCTGAGGTGCGCAGGAGTATGCGCAGTACATCCGCAAAGTTCTGGATGACTTTATCCCCTGCAAGATGACCATGGTCATCATTGATGGTTTTAAAATGATCGAGATCACACATTATGATAGCACATTGTGTTTCGGTTGCTTTGGCAATTTCAATTTGGCTGGTCATTACTTTTTCAAACAGCCGTCTGGTTAAAAGCCCAGTCAAGGGATCTTTGGAATACTCTTCGATGATAATCATGTCGTTGAGTATCGCGATTTCATTGCCGATTTCTAGAGAGATGTAATCGATTCGCTGCATTAAATGGAGGAGATGTCTTGGGCTTTGAATCGTTTTTTGACATTGCTGAACAACCTCGGATGCGAGATCGTGCAAACTGTGGTGAAGCTCTCCGACCCCTGTAAAATGGCTGGTGGTGGTAATATAAGGGAGCGCGGCATTATGAAGCCATTGCCCAAATCCGCATTCATCGTGATTTAGTTCCGGAAAAGGGCGATTTTCGTCATAATATTGAATGTAGTCAATCAGTTGAATCATCCACTCGATATGGCGTTGATAGTGGATCATCAGATTTTTTTCGATCAGATTCGAGAGATGGGAAAGACGAAGATGATTCTTGGTCGCCAGGCGGCGGAGAAATTTATAAAAATAGGCAATGGTGATTTGATTTTCGAGTTTGTCGAGATAGGTATTGAGATATTTTAGATTTTCCAGATCCCCTTCTGAAGCAAGAATCCCCATCAGATTTCGGGAAATCATGAGCAGTTCACCATAGACAAACATATAGGGAATGTCATGGGTAACGCAAAAATAAACAAACTCTTCCATTTTTGCTTCGGCATCAGAGGGAGTGGTGCATTCGAAGAGGGCTATAAAGAGATTTTTGTGCTCGTTGATTGCATGTGCATATTTAAAATTATTTTTATTTAGGTATCCCTCTTGTTCAAAATCAATATAAAAAGTATCAATTGACGAGAGAATCTCTGACAGGTAATTTTCACTTTTAAACATTGGATACCTTTTTTAATCGGATGAATGAGCGGGGGTAGTATGACATACTTTATCGGATAAATTCCACAATGGCTTCACGGTTGTATGCAAAAATACTCCATCTTAAAAGTAGGAGTTTCTTATGAAACCATACCATTTTTTAACCTCTGTTGCAGGGGTCTCTCTTCTTTTGTCAACGTCGCTGTATGCAGATCGTGATGGGCATGGGCGAGGATGGGATCGGGGATCTCATCACAGTCGAATGTCGTACTCCAGTCATCCTAACAACTGGGTTATCCCTTTGGTGGTCGGGGGAGTACTGGGATATGCTCTTTCGGAGCCTCGCAGAGAGTCTGTGACGTATGTACAAAACGTTCAAGCTCCTGTTGTGTACGCGCCGCAGCCCATGTATCAGGAGCAATGGGTCTATTTTGGTGATTGCGATTGTCAGCGGAAAGTGTTGGTGAAAATTCGTTAAAGGGCTCTTCTAGCGAGTGTAGCCTATCTTTTTTCGTTTAATGACGTACATTGACGTATCTGCTGCTTTTATCAGCATTTGTGCATCCGTAGCATCATCAGGATAGAGCGCCATCCCGATGCTCGCTTTTACTTTGAGGGTTGTTTGTGCGTCGATAATGATGGGCTTGTTGATCGCTGTTTCTATCGTACGCAACACTGTTTCGATATGCTCTTGTCCCTGTATCTCTTCGATAATAATGACAAACTCATCTCCCCCGTATCGGCAGATTGTATCGCTTGTCCGTAGGCATTGACGCAAATTTCTTGCTACTTCCGATAAAAGTTTATCCCCGGTTTCATGTCCATAGCTATCATTTACCATTTTAAAATCATTGAGGTCGATAAAAAAGAGGGCAACTTTTTGCCCGGCTCTTTTTGCCCGCTCAATCGCATGGAGCAGCCGATCATTCATCGCGTTACGGTTCGTCGCTCCTGTGAGGGGATCATGATGTGCTTGATGCGTCATTGCGTCAATATGAACACTCAGCTTGGTAATATCATGGAGGTTGGCAACATAGCTGATGAGGCGTTGGTGGTCATAAATGGCGGTGATGGTGACGCTGAGGATTTTGTTGCCATTGGCCGAGTGTTTGGTAATCTTCCCTTTCCATGTTCGGTTACTGTCGAATTGGGATTGCAACGCACTGAAGGTTAGTCGCTCTTTAAAGAGATAAATGCCGATATGGGCACCGTAGACATCATCGGGATCGCTGAGATTAAGGAGAAAAAAGCTTCGATTGGCGTATTCGATAAATCCTTTATGGTCGGTATAAAGAATTGCATCACCGGCACCTTCCAGTGCAGTGGAGCGTTTGCTGAGCTGTTCAAGCGTTTTTTTAGAGGCGGTGATATCTTGAGCGATACAAAGAATCTCTCCATTTGTATCCTCCAGCAAGCGATTGCGCCATTCACAAAAAATTTCGTTTCTGTATTTCGTGACATTGTGATTTTCTGAGTGGCTTATCCCTTCATCTGAAGCTTTGTGCAAGACATGCAAGACATGCGTTTTTTCGAAAGAGGGGACAAGAAAATCGATAATTTCTTTATCCAGAGCTTCCGAAGCGCTCCAGCCAAAAATGGTTTCAGCGGTTTGATTCCACTCGATGATACGGTGATGTTTATCAATGACAATAAGAGCGTCGAGAGAATCGCTAAAAAATTGTTGGTAGCGACTTTGGCTTTGGATAAGACGGCGGTTGAGAATAACGCTATGCGAAAGCCACAATGCCATAACGATGAGGAGTGCGAGAATAGCAATGAATTCCATTATAGTATGCTATCCTTGACTAATTTGCTGAATTATATATTGTTTGTTATTATTTATAGATTAAAGGGATAAATTCTCTATTTATTGAGGATTAATAAAGCTTTTAAGCTATTTCTTTTTATGATACGGCTATGTGAATTTTGGTGAGGTTATGATGAAAAAAAGTTTATTGGTATGCTTGGTTACGTATTTGATGGCGAGTGAGGGGTATGCGGACACTACGGAGATGGTTTTTTATCCTAAAGCGGATTTTTCATCGGCGGTGGCACACTTTTATCACCAAGGCGAACAATCCGAAAAATATGGTTTTTTATTTGACAAAGGATTTGATCAAACGCGTATCCTTTACGCGCATCCAAAAGGGTATAAGATTGAAACCCTCAAAGATGGAAAAGTAAAACTGCTGTTTGCTTCAACGGATCGGTACTCCTATATGCAGCGGGTAGAAAGAGATGATTTTATCGTCGGCAGTGAGGGGAAAATTACCAAGCTTCTTATCAGTGGCGGCGATTGTGTCGATCGTGAGGAGTGCGTTACCGAGCAAAATATTTTGACGTTGATGATTCCTGGCGGATACAATGTCGTAAGCTACAAAGGGCTGGATCACAATCTCAAAGAGCTCAAAGTCAAAGAGTGGAAAATAAGCGGTGAAACATACACTCTCTTCGCTCCCGCAGTGAAGGGGGCGTGTATCTATATGGAATTGGAAAAAATACCCAACGACAGGCTTGGCGTGAACAGAATAAAAGAAAAAAGCGGACAAAAAATACAAGCTGCGGCAATACCGGCGCCAAATTTTTATGTGTATCAAAATAGAGATCTTTTTGAAACCGGGGATGTTTTGTTAAGTTCGTTGGGGAAATCGCAATTCAAAAAACTTGCAGAGAAAATGAAAGGGATGGAAAAAATTTCCATTCGTCTCTTTCAAGATACCCTTGCCCCAAAACGGTTAGCTTTGCGTTACCCAAGCGCACAGCTTTTTTCGAGGGGACGTGCGGAAATGATCAAAAAACAGATGATGCAATTGGGAATCAATGCAAGCCGTATTGAAATGAATATTATTGATGATAAGTCTCAAAAAACACGGGTGGAAGTGAGCTTTATTTGATATTTTTCCGTTCGCCCTGAGCTTGTCGAAGGGTAATTCATGGTTCGACAGGCTCACCACGAACGGAATCGTAATATTTATTCCCGCCCAATAATATCGAAAATATTGATCCCGTCAGGGAGCTTAGCCTCTCCGTCTCGAAAACTTCGAGTGTGAGAGATAAGCCGTTTAAAGTATTTGCGCAGATGGTACGCGTCAGGAACATTGGGGCGAAACCAGTCCCCTTTGGCACTAAAGAGCCAATCGATCCCCGATTTGATCTCCAGCAGAGAATATCCCCCCGTATCGCCCAAAAGTTTAATCTGTGCCGCCCAGCTCATGACATCAAACGGCTCTTCAAACTGCGGGTCAATAGAGGCGAGACGGCGGATAAAATACTGCGCCATTTCGAATTCTTGAGTTGAAGGTTTCGTCTCTTCGATTTGGGTTGGATTGGCGATGGCGGGTGCATTGGAAGCAACTTCGCGTCGAATCCACCGTTCAAATTCAGCAAACCAGTCAAACGATCGGCGGTTTTGAGAGCGTTGATAGAGATTAAAATCCTCGAACAGTTCCCGTCGCAACCCTTCGCGGTCACATACTTCCAAAGCATAGGCGTGAAGTTCCTCAAAAAAGTCGTTGGAGAGGTTAAGATAATAATTGTTGTCCGTGTACTGCGATGCGGTAAGTGCCAAAGAAGGGAGTGCAATGGACTGGGCAATCGGCTCAAGGACATAAAGAATCATCACCCCGTTGGCGGTTTTTTCACGGGTCGTTTTGAGTATTTTTTTTACTACCAGTGCATCCAATGATTCCACTATTTCACGAGGGCTATGCCGTAAAAGCTCTGCCAAAAATGAGGCACTTAACGCTTTTGGCTTATCTCCCCAAATGATACTGTGGCGGATGATGAGGGGAAGAAGCGCACGCTCCAAGAGATTCAAGTCATCACGGTCTATGAGAGAAACGGGGAGGGCTATCATGAGTGTTTTAACGCTTTTTTGGTTGTTTTTGCGATGAGAGGCTGACGTGATAGGCGCTCACGTTCGAGTAAAAGGGTAAAGTATTCATGTTCAACTCTCGTCTCGAATAGCCCGCGATCGTTGGAGACATAATCGTAAATCCACCGTTTTGTGAGAAGCCGAATGGCGTCAATATCAAGAGAGTCAAGAAGCGGTTCGGATGAATCAGCATGTTTTATGGAGGTGAAACGGACGTTTTCAAATCTCTCTGCGGCGCTGTTCTCGCTGTTTTTTACCTCGGTGATCGTGCGGCGCAAATCGTACATAAGCGCATACAGCTTTTGTGTTCTTTCGTGCGCTTCATGTTCCAGGGGAGAACGCTGCTCTTCGAGGAGTTCGTGAGAAATAAGAGAAATTTTCTCAATTCCTGTTTTATAGGCAAAATCACGACTGGAGAGACGACGCAAGAACTCACTGTAGCGAGCCGTGCTGATGGGACGAATGAGTTCATCAATATGGGAGCGTAAAAATACGTCCTCTTCAATTTTGAAATAGTTCATCAACGAGGTAACGAACGAAGCGCGGATTTGATCATCAGTTGGGGTGTATGGTTGCATAAACATAGTATAGCACTTCGTCTCTCAAGTAAAAATGAAAAGAACTGAATAAAGTATGCTAATATGAGAGTGATAAAAAAGTGACTGGGGCGCTTGTATGCTTACTGAGCCATTAAAAGAACAACTTAAAGCACGTTTGCGCTCGGATGATCCGGCGTATCGTTATTACAAAACTATCTTCAATGCAACCACCGATATGATCGCTGTTACGGACGGTGACATTATTTTTGATGCCAATACCTCCTTTTTTAATTTTTGTGAATTCTATATGGGAGGACCTTTGGCATTGTGCAGTTTTCCGGCATTGTTTGAGAAGATTGACAAGTTCGGCTATGTTTACGACGGGTATCAAAACAAGCGATGGTTTGAGACGATTTTGGAAGGGGAAAAAGAGCATTACCGTATCGGAATGACCAAAGATGGGGTGCTACATACATTTAATGTCACACTAAAACTTTTGGAGCCGCTGGATAATGTTTATATCGCGACATTAACCAATGTAACCGATATGATGGGGTATAAAACCTTACTCGAAGAGGGGATTAAGAGCAGCGTGAAAGATCGCGATAAAACACAGTTTTTACTTCATCAGTATGATAAAGCGATGGAAGCCGCGACATTGGCTTTCAAATGTGATACCAATGGCGTGATTACCTTTGCCAACAGGGCGCTATGCAAAACCTTTTTATACGGCAACGGAGAGTTGCTTGGCAAGCATTTTTCGATTTTGCGGGGGGAAAGTATAACGGATGCGATCTATGCTGAAATCTGGGAGAGGGTAAAAAAGGGGAAAATGTATCAAGGGGTATTGGAGCTTTCGGATAAATTGGGTGGATCGCGCTATTTGGATGTGTCGTTTATCCCCATCATTAATCAAGAAGGAGAGATTATCGAATTTTTCTCCCTTTCGCACGAAATTACCGAAGTTATGGAGGCAAAAGAGGCAGCAATCAAAACGCTGGAAACCAAAAATAAATTTTTTGACCAAGTGTCACATGAACTGCGCACCCCGCTTAATGCTATTATTAACTTTACGGACAGCGCATTGGAGAGTTTTGATGAAATTCTACTCGATGAAGAGAGCCGAGAGCTGGTTCGGATGTACATTGAGCGTTCCCATAAAAATTCGCAACACCTTTTAAAGCTGATTAACTCTTTGCTTGATATGGCAAAGCTTCGAGCGGGAAAAGAGAGATACGAGATGGTTTCCACAGAGCTTGTGGCATTGGTGAGGGACGTGTATGAGACAACCAGTGCTTTAAATACCAAAGAGGCTTTGGAATATCTCTTCGATACGGCGGATACCTCCTTGTACGTTCAATGCGATGAGTTGAGGATGCGTCAAATACTCACCAATCTCATCTCTAATGCGATTAAATTTACCGAATGGGGATACGTTCGACTCCGAGTGTATGAAGTGAAAAATGAGTGTTGGATTGAGGTTGAAGATACGGGGGTTGGGATTCCAGAGGATAAGCTTGAGTCTATTTTTGAGCCGTTCGAGCAAGTGTCGGCTCATGATGTGGGGACGGGACTTGGGCTTGGAATCGTGAATGAGTATGTTAAAGCGATGGGGATGACTCTGGAAGTGACTTCAACGTTTGGTGCGGGGAGCTGTTTTACCCTTAAAATTCCGACGATACAAACTGTAATGGAGAATGAGGAATGGAGCATATAAAACTATTAATTGTCGATGATGTGGAAGACAATCGATTGGTACTGCGGGCAATTTGCCGAAAATTAGAAGGGTTTGAAATTTATGAAGCCGTAGATGGGCGTGATGCGGTTGACCAATGCGAGACGTTGCGACCGCATATTATACTCATGGATGTGATGATGCCTCGGCTTGACGGGTTCCAAGCCTCCAAACTCATCAAAGAGCGCTATCCCGAAACGATCATTATGGCGGTTACCGCAGTGATTGATCCGAAGATGGAAGAGAATATGGCCTCCATCGGGGTTGCCGCGTACATACGAAAGCCAATTGATAAAGAGTTGATTCGACTGAAGCTCCAAAGTTATGCAGGAGTGCTTTCGATTTCAGGGCGTGAGCAAAAAGTGAGCATGAACACCGTAGCGGTGAACCCTTTTAGTGATGAAATCCGTAACTTTAAAACCATTTTTACGATTCATAATATTGAAGCAATTATGGATTTTGGGATGTGGCTGTTGGTCCGTTTTGAATGTACGCATGCGCATGCATGTACAAATATTGATAGGATTATTGAATTGCTTTATGAGCTGTTGCACCAAGAAATCAAGGGAGGTGCGACGGTGAATATTACCATCGAGGAGAGTTTCGATGAGCTTTTTATCCATGCGCCTCTCCCTAAACAAGTACACAGAGATGAAAAGATTGAGCATTTGATACGGGGATTGGGAGATACGTGTTTCATGAATGAAACGATGGCGGCATTTCGGATTGCGTTGATCGAGACCAAGGGGGAACCCAAAGGGTGTGCCCCCTTGGTTGCACGTGATGCAGTGAAGCAGCCTCCAAAAGAGAGTGCACCTGAGGAAACAACACCGGAAACACGTTCCATCGGATCGGTTGAGCATCAAGTATTGCGCGAGAGCTTTGTTCATAAAATTACGGCACGTGAATATGTGGCGAGTATTGACAGCGATGCTTTTGGGGAAGTGAGTGATTTGCGAGAGGCAGAATTAGAGTGGGCATCATGGCTTCATACCCTTGCAAGTGAAGGGAGTGAAGAGAATTTTCACTATTTTGCCAATGATGTTTTGGGGGCGTATTCGAATGCAATCAGTGCATTGTATGAGTTTTCCGGACTTTCGTATGCAATTATTTCTCTTGCAACGGTATTAAAAGCAAATGGGGCGCTTTTGGCATGCGATGATGACAAAAGAGCCAAGGTTTTGATGTTTCTTGAAGGGTTTAAAAATGATATGTCATCGTGGATAGAGCATGTCTTCGAGCTTCAGGATACGCAAGATATTCACTATCTTGACGGTTCATTCTTCAGCTCATGTATGATTATAGAATCCATTATTACGGGGACAGAAGTGGATTTGGGGGATGAGGGGGAAATAGAGTTTTTTTGATAATTTCGCTAAAATACAGTGGGCATCAGAAGAATGTGCCTAGAAATGTCTAAAAGGCTCTATTTGTTAACCATTAATTCCACGGTAATCCCCAACGGAGATGCTGATCTGGGGGACAACCTCCTCTATTACGACTACAATATCGGGCATTTGCTCTCTCTGCAAGCCAAAGGGCAAACGATGGAGGATGAATCGTATGTCAGTGCTTTTCGTTCGTTTGAGGGGGAAGTGTATGAGAATTACATCTACGAAAAACTTCTCCGTTACGCTGCCAATGAGCCCCAAATCAAAAGTTTTATTATTAAAGGACCTCATAAGCATCGTACTCATGCGCAAAGTGATGCGTTGTCGGTGAGTTGGAAAGGGCAGATTATTTATCGTGCCCGCCATAAAGAGATTGGTGAATTTGATGGGCTTCTTTTTACCGATAAAGAGCTTTATTTTATGGAGATGACTCTTGTAAAATCGGCAAGTAGTCTCAAAAAACGGCTCCGTAAAAAACGGGCACTTTTAGAGGTTTTATTCCCCCGCTACAACGTTAAATCTGTGTTGGTGCTCAACGAAGGGGCTACAGGGACAACGGATTTGCCAGCGTATGCCAGCGTATGGTTTACGGAACCTTACAGCGCACAACATCTGCTGGAAGGTCTTAGTACAAACAGACCCAAGCAACCAATGGTTCGCATCGAGAGTGATAAAATCACCCATGCCGAAGATATTAAAATAGCATCGTTCAAATATTACGCAACGCTTTCATGGATGCTGCGCTCGTTGAGGGGCAAGGGGCTTATTGACTGGGATTTTTTTAGCAAAAGTGCCACCCAGCGCTATCACGATATTTACACCAAAGTCTATATCGGATATGTGAGTATAGAGGACTTTAAAACTATTGTTCCCACAGTACAGTTTGAAAATTCTCAGGCTAAGCGGGCGGTTGTCGCGATCGAAAAAGATCATACGGGTGGCTATTTTCTCACCTATTTCTTGCGACATTCGGGCAAAAAACTCGATAACGTAACGGTTACTTCAGGTGTTGCCAAAGTAGCCAAAAAAGATCCTCTGGGAATTACTCTCACTGAGATGAATCATTTGGACAAGATGATGGATGAGAGTTTTGTCCTAACTCTGGATCAGCATCGCGAGATTGAGAAAACACTCAAGACGATTACGCATAAATAAGCCCCCCACCGTCATACCGTATCAAGTACGGTATGACAAATATTTTTTCATCAAAAATTCATAAACCCTCTGTATTCTTCGCGAAAAAACAACTCATTTACCCTTGATAGGCTACACTTTTGACGAATTAAATAAAGGATTGTTATGAAAAAAGTTATTGTCTTCGCCCTTTTGGCGATGAGCCTTTTTGGCGCCCCATATAAAATGGGGCAATCGGTTATGCCGTTGGATTTACAAGATCAGTTTGGTAAACGTACCACGCTCAAAGCGATGCCAAAAACATTGATTATGGCGTTTGAAAAAGGGACAGGTGCGACGGTCAATGAGTATTTGGCAACACAGGATAAGGGATATTTGAAAAAGAACAATACGGCGTTTGTTGCCGATATCAGCCAAATGCCCAATTTTATTACCGAAGCGTTTGCTCTCCCTAAAATGCGTAAATATGCCCATACTGTTTTGTTAATTCGTGATGAAGAGCAGGGGTTGCGATTTCCTGCTCAGGAAGAAAAGATCACGGTGATGAAATTTCGGGGCAACTTCCTGACACAAATCCAATTTGTCTCCACCGCAGCAGAGCTGAAACAAGCGATTGAGCAGTGATAACCCCTCTTAAAGCGCTTCGTAAAAATCGCTTTAAAACGGCTCTTATTTTTATTAGTATGAGCGTCTCTATCACGGCAATTTTTCTCATCAGCGCCATATCCGGCGGTGTGGTGAGTATGTATTCGGCAATGCTCAAAACGGATGGGGATATTATCGTCACTCAAAAAGGGATTGCCGATACTTTTTTCAGTGATATTAACCGTTCTATGGCGGAAGAGATTTCCAAGATGGAGGGGGTGCGTGAAGCAGGTGCCTTGATTTTGGGAGCGGCCCCCGTTGAGCCTCTTCCTATCGTGGGGATTTATGGGGTGAGCGAGAACCGTTTTAAGAGCTATACGTTGACGCAAGGCTTTACTCCAAAAAATGGTGAAGTGATACTGGGGTCTAAAATCTATGAGACGCTCAAGCATCCCAAAACAATTATCCTCTCCAAGCAAAAATTTGTCGTAAGCGGTGTGTTTAAAAGCCGTATCGGGTTTGAAGATGGTGGGGTGGTGATGAATGTACACGATGCCGGAGTATTGTTCCACAAAAGTGCATCAATTTTTTTGGTAAGTTTGAATGATTTGGCAAAAAGTGATAGTGTCGTAGAAAAAATAAATACTTTAAATCCCGACATAGAAGCCAAAACGACGGATAGTTTCATCGACTCATACAATCAGTTCAAAATCATAAAAACCAGTTCCGATGTGATAGGTGCGATGGCATTTTTGATGGGAATTTTGGGGATTGTGAGCATGATGAGCATGGTGGTCAATGATCGTAAAACCGAGTTTGGGATTATGCGCTCCATCGGACTTTCATCGGCGGTGATTATCCGTAAACTTTTAGCCGAAACATTGATTATTGCCCTTTTCTCTTTTGCGATTGCTCTTGGGGTGTCACTTGGGGTGTTGGAGCTGATTGAACACGCGGATAAGTTCCAAGGCTATATCAACGGCGAAATCACCTTCTCTCTGGCCCTCAAAGTCTTTGTTGTCTCGATTATTATGGCGATGTTGGGGACGTTGCTCCCTGCGATTTATGCGGCGCGTATTGATCCGATGACGCTGATACAGCGAGGCGGTTCATGAAAATCCAAGCCAACAAGATAGAGCATTATTATGGAATTGAACATGTTTTACGAAATGTTGATGTTACGATTGAAGCAGGGAGTTTTACGGCGATTATCGGAGAGAGCGGGAGTGGAAAAACAACGCTCTTATCGATCCTCTCCACCCTCCTTAATCCCACAAGCGGAGCAGTGATGTTTGATGGAAAAACAATTGGCGCATTGGGAAATATTGATGTTTTTAGACGGCACACCATCGGATTTGTATTTCAGTTTCATTATCTTATCTCCTATTTGACGCTGCGTGAAAACATTGCCCTCTCTGCGTTGGATGATACTGCGGTTGAGCTTCTCATGGAGAGTTTGGGAATCGGACGGCTGGCTGCCCGCTACAGCGATGAGGTCTCAGGAGGCGAGCGTCAGCGAGCTGCCATCGCACGAGCTTTAGTAAATCGCCCAGCAGTGGTGTTTGCCGATGAGCCCACGGGCAATCTGGACACGAAAAATGCGTTGGGTGTGTATGAATTGTTCAAACGTTTTTCACAGGAGGGGACAGGATTTGTGGTCGCTTCCCATGATAAAAAAATAGCCGAGTATGCCGATACAATCATAGAGATGGAGGATGGAAAAATTGTCAAAATTTTTAAACGATAATCTCCCTCTCCTTTTGTTTTGGCTCTTTTTAGGACTTTTTGCGGGATTGGTCTATGCGATAGAGATGTTGGGATTGGATGGTTCTATGACACTGCTTTCACCCCAGCGGGCACGGTCACTCCATATCTCGCAGATGTTGTACGGTTTTTTCCCGCTGATTCTCTCATTGCTCCCTTTTGCACTGTTTGAAAAAGAGGGTGTTTTAAGTCAAAACGGTTTGAACCATTTGTCGCGATACGTCGTCGTCTGGAACGTTTTTTTGCTTTTTATGAGCATGGCACTCCTTTTTGGAAATATTCGGGGATTGCCCTTTTATGATTTTCCCTATCAGCTGAACTTTCTCCTCGCCTTTAGCGGGCTGTTTTATCTTTTGGCACTTTTGGATGCACTGAAGCGTTACGAAAAACGTCCGTTATGGGTCAATGTATCGCTGTTAGCGGTCATCGCAGCCCCCATCGCATTGGTAGTTTTGATGAATCCCCAATACGGTCAGGTGGAAAAAACTCTCGCAGGACCCCATGGGGACAATACCCTTGGGATGAGTTTTACCCTCATTCCGATCTATTATCTACTCATCAAACTCTCTGCCCCCAAAGCGTTCACTCCGCGTCATCATTGGCTGTGGATTATTCCGCTGGCAGGATATGTCATTTCCCTGATAATTCGTAATTTTTTCCACACTTTGAGCTACAACGAAGAGTGGTTTTTTCAGTATTTGACGTTGCTGTATCTGCCGTTATTATGGATATGGCTTCGGGATGCGGGAGTGAGTTTTAAAACGAATCCGTATTTGATTCTTTCCATCGCAGCATTTATCTTTGTCGATGTGGAAGGGAATATCCTTTTTGTCCCTGAACTTCGAGCATTGATCCATCGTAACGATTTGGTCGTGGGGCATGCCCATATCGCGATGGGGTTGGGAGTTGCTTTTATGGCGCTCTCTATCGCCTACCATCTGTTGCCCTCTCTTTTCAAGCGTGCTTACGCAACGGCATGGGCAGTATGGATGAGCTTGATGGCGATAGCCCTTTCCATCGCAGGACTGATTGAAGCTGGATTTATAGCGGGAACTCTTGAACCATTGTTCATAATGCGCGCCGTGTTTGGAATCATGGTGGTTTCTTTGGTGGTAAAAATAGTGTATGATCGGCTGATATTCCCCATGAATGCGCCATTGAAAATTTATCATGGGGTGGGATTTTTAGGAGATGCATTCGGAGGTCTGGCTCTCTTGATTGCGGGGGGATGGCTCTTTGGATTGTTTGGATTTGCCTTTGGCGCAACGTATGAATATATCGTATTCACGTTTGTCATAGGGACAGGGATGATTCACTGGTTTGGGCTGCACGGGGATGAAGATCGTCTTGCACGTCTCAGCGCCATCGTCCGTCTCCTCGTTTCCTCTACGTTTGCCGCCCTTTATATGGCGGGAATTTTAGATACGCTTGCATTGCTTATCGCCTTTTATGATGGTGCTTATGCGATGATCTATTTTCTTTGGTTGCGCAAATAACCATGCTCGTTGTTGTCCTAAGTTCACAGCTGCTTTATTATCTTCTGATTGCCCAAACAGGGGTGGTCGGGGCATTTAATTCCCATCTTCCCGATCTTTATACCCTCCCGATCGGTGGCGTAATTGGGAGCTTGTTTGCCGCGTATTGGAAACACGTAGAGATTAAGGAAGAGCTTTCTTTTATGTTTGGTATGCAGATTATGATTTCGTGGGTGTATCCCAATTATTCGCTTGGTTTACTGCTGGCTCTTGGGGTAATCGTCGGCTACACGACACCTCTCATGCTTCATGTTTTTAGGGGGCAAAGTCGAAGAAGTCTAGCTTTGGGATTGGCACTTTCATACGCCATCGGAACGGCATTGTATTCGTATCCGTTTGAAGAGCGTTGGATTATTGCGATTATCCTCCCTGTTATTTCGATAATTGCTCTTTATTTATCGACACTTTCTTCTAAGGTAATCGAACGCAAAACTCCGATTAATTGGAAAATGGTAGGGGTGATGATGGTATGGATTTTTGCCGATTCAGCCCTTTTTGAGACGTTGAGCCGTTCAGAGACAATGGATATTTGGAGTCACTTTACGGTACTTATCATCACTTCTCATTTGCTGGGAGTCTATTTAGCGTATCGTTATGCAAGACCATTAATGCAAAGCAGTGTTGTTATCATAGGGCTTTTTACTCTCAGTTATGGGATGTATTATTTCCAAAAACCTTTGGCGATTGCCATCATCTATCCTGTGGCTATTTCGTACTATAATGTTTTGTTGTTTCGTGAATTAACCCAAATGCGGGATGTCCGCAGTATCGCAATTGCGATGGTGGGAGTAGGCTGGGGAGCATCATCGATGGCAAATTTGGTTGCCTTGACGCATCAGCTTTGGATTGCAATCGCTGTTTTAGGAATTTTTACCCTCATTTACCCATTTTATTTTAGGAGAAACGTATGAAAAAAGTGAGTTTATTCGCCATAGTACTGGCAACGTCCATGTTCGCCGGAAATTTGAGTTTTGAGTCAGGGGCTATTAAAGCCCACACCGAAGTGTTTGGTGATGCTACAATTGATCCTGTTGCCAAGAGAGCAACGTCCCATTTGGTTATGGAAGCTAATCCGTCAACATTAAAAGGGACGATTGACATTTCTATGGGGGATCTTATCAGCGATAACAAAAAGCGTGATGAGCACATGCAAGAATCGCTCGAATCGGATACTTTCCCCAAAGCAGTATTTGAAATTAAAGAGGTCATAGCCAAAGGCGGTACTAACTATACCCTCAAGGGGACGATGAGTTTGCACGGTACCAGTAAACCTATGAGTTTTGATGGGACAGTTTCCGAAGAGGGAGGCAAAGTGCATATTAGAGCAGCAAGTACCCTAAAAATGACCGATTTTGGGATCAAGCCGATTAAAATGATGTTTCTAACGGTGCGGGATCAGGTTGATTTGAGCGTGGATGTTTTTCTAAAGAGATAAACCTTTCCAATCCCAAGAACTTTTGTTTCGAAGGGATAGGTATTTCCTTGTTCCCACTTTCCAAGTGGGAATGCAGACAATTCAATACTCTCTCTTTTCAACACTCTTTCCCTGCTGAAGAACCCAATCATTACGCTACAATTATGTTTTTTTAAAGGGTTCGATGTATGCATTATGCCATTAGTATTTTTCTAATTTTTTTCTCAACGCTACATGCCACAGAAACGCCTCTCCGTGTAGGCAATAACGGTACGTGTGTGAGCAGTGTCGAAACACTTATGAATGCCAGTTTTAAAACCTACCCCAGTATCCAAGCTTCACGCTACATTATCCAAGGTGCCGATGCCCAGGTAGAGGGGGCGAAATGGAACTATTTTCCTACCCCCTCGGTAGATGTATCTCAAGGTTCTGGACGCACAGGGACGACGATACGTCTCGATCAGCCGTTGTGGACGGGAGGGAAGCTTGATGCTGCGGTCGATATTGCACAATCTCGCAAAAATGAATCCGAATTTGCTCTCGACGAAAGTGCCTATGCTCTGATGGAAAATCTTTTACGCGTTTTACAAAACTATGTCCAAGCCGATGGGAGTATAGCCGCACTGGAAGACGGAAAAAAACAGCTTGAGGTGTTTGAGCAAATGTTAAGCCGTCGTATTGAAGCGGGCGTTTCCTCGTTGGCAGACAGTGAGCTTATCAAATCCCGCCTTTCTCAAATCAGCGCCGATTTGACCGTTGCCCGCTCGAAACGCAATACGGCACGCACTCAGTTGGAACTGTTGATAGGGGGTAAGTTGGAGTGTGATATTGAGTTTGGGAATACCAAGATTATCAAACAAGCAATGCCTCTTGATCAAATGATCGATCAAATGATGAAAACCCATCCAAGCCTCAAAAAACTCACCGAGCAAATCAAAACGGCTGAAGCTGAAAAAGAGAAAGCAAAAGCTGTTATTTGGCCCAACGTCTCTTTGCGTGCGGAGCATCTGAGAGGATCGATGTACAGCGATCAATCGGTGACGGACAATGTGGTTTATGTCGCTGTCTCTATGTCCCCAGGGGCGGGTTTGTCGGCGTTGTCGAGTATCCAAAGTGCCGAGTCCAAGGTTTTGCAAGTGCAATCGGATAAGCTAACCAAAGAACGGGAACTTAGCGATAGCCTGATGCGCGATTTTGATGATTATCATGCTTCCATGGATCGTATCGATGGGAT
>Ga0265297_10006564_pt1 | contig 16781 bp, 16 predicted proteins | sample Munlanlwell13791_FD_192502 | JGI IMG/M metagenome (GOLD analysis project Ga0265297, IMG submission 192502) | Leachate microbial communities from a municipal landfill in Southern Ontario, Canada - Leachate well 137-91 | ecosystem: Engineered > Solid waste > Landfill > Unclassified | place... | reverse complement strand
ATTAAATAAGCTTCTTCTTTGTAAATTGTTGAAATTATTTCATTTTTATTTATGGAAAATGATAAAGCTTGTCTGATTTTTTTATCCGTTAATATATTATTATTTTTCTGATTAAAGAAAATTGCGTTGATTTGCGGAAAATTAAGTTTATGGAAGAAGAGGGAGTCTTGAGAAACCAACTTATCCTTAGCTCCCTGGGGAAGATAACTTATACCATTGATTTGATTTTCATTTAAAGCACTGGCTGCTTCTTCAAAATTTATAAAAAATTTGAAGGTTATGTTTTCAAGATATGGCTTCTCTCCGTAATAATCATTATTTACCGACAGACTGTAAGATCTTATGTTTCCTGACTTATCTTTTGTCAGAGATTTGAATTTATAGGGACCAGAACCAATAGGCTTTAAATTAAGTTCAGCTAGGCTGGCGGATTCTGCGGATATAGGGAGCCATAAATTTTGAGGAATTATTCCGAAAGTTAGAAGTTCCAAAAAAGCTCCATATGGCTGGGATAAAACAAATTTAATAGTTTTTTCATCTATTTTTTCTAGCGTTACGCCAGAAAAACTCGCCCTAAGCGGTGATTTATATTGAGAATTATTAATAGCGTCAAAAGTAAAAATTATGTCATCAGCAGTAAGTTTTTCTCCATTATTCCATTTCGCATCTTCTCTTAAAGAAATGGTATAAGTTCTGTTATCTTCACTCACAAAATATTCTAACGCCAAATCGTTTGTTAATTCACCGTTTATCCCGTGTTTAAATAGAGATGAAAAAATCAGTTGGCTAATATCATTATCTACATCATTAGTACTGGCATAAATTGGATTTATATGTTTTGGCGTTCCGACTAGTCCTTCTGTGTATTCTCCACCCGCGATCGGGACTGTCTGTATATGGTTTTGCCAAAAGTTATATCCTAAAAAAATTACATTTATAAATATAACCGCGAAGCACAACTTAATTATTTTTGCTTCTTTTGGGCTTAAGAATCTTCCTATATATTTAATCTGTTTCAAATTTGGTATTTTTGATTTTGATAAAGAATAAATTAGTTTTTTATCAAATTCCGTTTGTTTTGATCTGCCTCTGATTGCAGCCCCACTTTTTAAAAAATGAGTTATTTTATCATTAATAAAAAAATAAAAACCCCCTAAATATTTTTTAGTTTTGTGAAAAAAATTCGTAATTTTACTTTTTACTGAGTCCACAATTAGTTAAAATAGAGAATTAGCAAATAAGCACAACCTTTTTATTAGAGGATTATGCTCAGAAGAGAAATAACGAAAAATATTATTGATAGAACAATAGTGGTTGTAAACAATGTTTTTTCCATGCCTCTCTTTGTCATATAAACATTATTTGAGCCTCCAAAAATTCCAGATAGGCCGGAACCTCTATTTTGCATTAAGATTACTAATATGAGCAGGACGGCAATGATAATTTGACCGATTTGTATCAGCTTCATATTTATTTAATAAGATTTAATTCTTTTATAATCTTTTCTAGAATTTCTTTATTGTTAGCGGCTAAGTCAGCTAAGGTTTTTCTGTCTAAATCTATCTTTTCGGTTTTTAGTTTATTTATAAATTTAGAGTATGATAAACCGTATTCGCGGGTGAAGGCGTTTATTTTTATTTGCCATAATTGTCTGGCGGTTCTTTTTTTCTTTTTTCTGTCAGTATAGGCATGAACCCCGGCTTTCATGGTGGCAGTTTTAGCAGCCTTTATTAATTTTTTTCTTCCCCACTTATAACCTTTGACTTTTTTCAAAAGACTTTTTCTCTTTTTGACATGGGTTGTTCCTCTTTTTACTCTCGGCATATTCTTTATTTATAAGGCATTAATTTTTTAATAGTTTTTGCATTGTCTGAACCAGTTTCAATATCCCGGCGTTTTGTGCGGATTGTTTTTCCAGATTCTCTGGCATTGAAATGGTCTTGGCCAGCCTTTCTTCGTCTTATTTTGTTGTTTTTTGTTATAGTAAAGCGTTTGGATGTAGCTTTATGAGTTTTTATCTTAGGCATATAAAAAATAAAAAACAGGTTAAAAGGCCTGATTTGTCTTTTTAGTTAAGTTTATTTGCTAGTATTATAGTAAATCTTCCTCCCTGTTTTGTCAAGCCCTGTTCAATAAACACATTTAATCCCTCTGTTTTTTCCAATTTTTGCACAAAATCGTTTATAACCTCTCGGGCTATTTCTGGGTGCTGTTTTTCTCTGCCCTTAAGTATTAAATCAATCTTTAATTTGTCGCCTTTGCTTAAAAATTTACTGGCTTGGCTGAGGCGAAAGTTAAGATCATGCTCGCTTATCCGAATTGAAAGCCTGATTCCCTTAGTATCAACTTTTTTTTGTTGAACTTTTTGTTTGTGCTCCTTTTTTTCCGTTTCATACTTCAATTGTCCTAAATCAATGATTTTTACAACCGGCGGATCTAGTTTCGGGTTAACCTCTACTAAGTCTAAGCCAGCCTCTTCGGCCATCGCTAAAGCCTTTACTGTTGGTGTATTGCCGATGCTAACTCCATTTTCATCAATAAGAAAAACTTCCGGCACGCGAATTTGTCGGTTAGAGAAAAAAACTTTTTTGTCTTCTTTTGGTTTAGCTTTTTGCCATTTTCTACGCATTTTTTTAACAATTAGAGTTTAGCGATTAGCTTTTTTGTTAATTGTTGTTTGTGTGAGCGGGTAACGGGAGTCGAACCCGTATTTCGACCTTGGCAAGGTCGCATAATAGCCGCTATACGATACCCGCCTACGCTCGCTGAGGCGAGCTTCGGCGGGCAGGCCCGCTAACTCGCGATAGCGATTTAGGCTTTTGATTATTTGCTTGTCCTTCTGAAGTCCCGCCAGTGGCGGGACGAAAGAGGGTGCCCGGGGCGGGACTCGAACCCGCACGGAGTATGAATCCAAGGGATTTTAAGTCCCTCGTGTATACCAATTTCACCACCCGGGCATTTTAGTTTTGGTTTTCAGAATTTTAAATAATTGAATTACCCGTGGAGATGGTGGGAATCGAACCCACGTCTGACAAGCTCTAATAAACATATTTACAGAAATAGCTAGATTTGTATTTTATTATTATTGTAAAAATCAAGCAAAACCAATAATAACTATCTCTCTTAATTTTGGTTTATAAGCGAGAGCTTCTTATAAGCCTATCTTCATGAATGACACCCGTTTACGGCTATGAAGACTTACCGGACGGATGGTTGCGGCAATTAAGCGGCAACAGGAGCAAAAGTTAAGTTAGCAAAAGCCATTTTAACTTTGCTGGCAAATGTGTTTGCACTTATAGTTTGCGGATATTTTTACGCGCCAATCCGCAAGCGCGTTCCGAATGTTTATAAGGATTCTTATCATCGATGCCTGGCATCCCCGTGTTTGCATTATTATAATAATTAAAAAATCCTAAGAATCTTAACGATCTTAAGATTTCTACCGTTGTTTTGTTAAGGTTCTTATATTGCGCTCAACCTCTCTTTTCTTTATAGTTTCTCTTTTGTCGTATTTCTTCTTGCCTCGGCCGATCCCGAACTCCAATTTAATAAAACTATGTTTAGTATATAGTTTTAAAGGTACTAATGTCAACCCTGATTCCTTCTTTTTGCCGATTAAATGTCTGATTTCTTTTTTGTTAAGAAGAACCCTTCTTGATCTAGTCGGTTCATAATTTTTTATAGTACCAGCATGTTTATAAAGAGGAATATGGGCGTTTATTAAAAGAATTTCCGGTAATCGGTTGTTTTTTTGGCTTTTTAAAGTGATAAAACTTCCCTTCAGGCTTACGTGTCCAGTTTTTACGGATTTTACTTCATGGCCGAAAAGAACTAGACCCGCCTCATATTTTTTTTCGATAGCGTAATCAAAATTAGCTCTTTTGTTTGTGGCCAAAATAGGCATAGCGTTAAAATTCTTTTAGCTTTCTCTGCTGAGACGGTGGTTTATTATTTTTCCAAATTCCATTCTTTTAATTTTTCTAGAACTTTTTTGTTGGTAAGAGAGTTTTCTAAATATCCTCGATAGGCAGGCTCCTTCACTCTTTCTTCAACTTTTGCGTATCCCTTGTATTGTTTTAACAACTCTTCTATTTTTTCATCAATTTCTTTTTCGTCCACTTTAATTTTTTCTTCTAGGGAAATTTGCCTTACTATTAAAGCGGTTTTTACTCTCTTCACAGCATTGGGGAGCAAATCCAATGTCAATTCATTGCTAGTTTTTTTTATGCTTGCCAGATAATCAGAAAATTTCCCCCCTCGGCTGGTTATCGTCTGTTCTAATTCCGCCATCATTGTTTTTACTTCATGATCAACTAAAACTTCTGGCATATCTCCGAATTTTGTTTTTTCTAGAATTTTATCAAAAATTTTAATTTCTGCTTCTTGCTCAGCTTTTTGATCCTTTTCTTGCTCTAAACTGTCTTTGATATTTTTTTTCATTTCTTCTATGTTTTTCAGGCCGAAGTTTTTTGCCAGCTCGTCATTTATTTCCGGCAATTGTCTTTCGTAAATTTCTTTTATTTTTGTTCTGAACAAAACCATCTTGCCGGCCAAGTTTGTTTGGTAATGATCTTTAGGATAAGGCAAACTAAATTCTCGGCTTTCTTCTTTTTTTGCGCCAATAATTTTTTTGTCAAAACCAGGAATTAAATAATCTTTACCGATAATAATCGCTGTTCCTTTTCCTTGCCCGCCCTCAATTGGAACGTTATCCAAAAAAACGTCTATATCGGCTATTACCTTATCTCCTTCTTTTATTTCTCGATCAGCTATAATTTCTTTTGCTCGTGAATCTCTGAGATTATCTATTACTTTATCGACTTCCTCATTGGTTGTTTCGGTTTTTTCTTTTTTTATTTTAAAATCTTTGTAATTTCCCAATGTTACCTCCGGTAATACAGAAAAAGTTATTTTATATATTAGGGGATTATTTGGAGCTAACTTGATTATATCCACTTGTGGCTGGCCGACGATTTGTTCATCTGAATTTTCTTTAATAGCTGTTTCTACCGTTTTGTTTATGGCGATCCTGGCTGATTCTTCCAAAATTGTTATCTCTCCAATTTTTTGCTTCAGAACTTCAAAAGGGGCTTTGCCGGGGCGAAACCCTTCTATTTTCATTTCCTCAGAAAGTTTTTTTACGCCCTTTTCTATATAAGGCTTAAATTCTTCCGCGGTTAATTCTACTGTTAATTCTATTTGTGACTTTTCTAGATTTTTTTTGGTAACTTGCATAGTTTCGTTTTTTAGGTTTATTTATCAAAAATTTTCATAAGCATAGGAACGACTTGTTTTTTTCGGGAAAGAATATTTTTAATATACGCTTCTCCATTTTGAAATTTTGCATTAAAAGCTTGAGAGATTTTTTCCGGTTCGCTGGAGGACAGTAAAAATTTTGAGCCCTCGTTCATGATATCGGTTATAAATAAAATTGTAGTGTGATAATTTTCGCTTTCTTTTAGAGTCTTTAATTCAGATAATATTTTTTCCTCCTTATCTTCGAATTCCTTAAGATCAACTGTCTCTACTTGTCCGATGCCGAATTTTCCAGATTTTAAATTAAAATCTTTAAAATCCGATTTAATGATTTCTCTGGCGGAAAGTTTTTTTACATTGGCGCGAATTTTAAATAATTCCAGCCCAAATTTTTTCCAATCTTTTATTCCACTCGCTTTACTCAGTTTTTTTATTATTTCCTTGTCTTTTTCCGTGCAGGTTGGAGATTTGGTTATCACAGTATCAATTAAGACGGCAGAGAGCATTAGGCTGGCTAATTTTTTCTCTATTTTTATCTTATTTTTCCAATATTCTTCCGCGATAATAGAGCAGCTTGAACCCCAAGGCACAATGTTTAAGGCAATGGGTTCGCTATAACTGAAGTCAACTTTGTGATGGTCAATTACTTCATTTATTTTAGCTTCGGATGCGCCTTCTACAGTTTGAGAGGCTTCGTTATGATCAACTAAAATAATTTCTTTTCCCTTAGCATTTGATAGAAGTTTTGGAGTTTTAAAGCCAAATTTTTTTAGGGCAAAAACGGTTTCTCCATTTATTTTTCCCGCTATTGCTGGTTCATAGACATTTTTTTTCGCCAGTTTATTTTTAAGGTTAGCATAGCTTATGGCGGCTGCCACGCTGTCTAAATCTGGAGACTTGTGGCCGATTATATAGATTGGCATAGGGATATAAAATAAAAAATTAAAATTATTTATTTTGTTTTCTTTTCAGTTTTTTCTTTTTTGGATTTTTTTTCTTCTTTTTTTTCATCCTTTTCTTTTTTCGCTTTCTTCTCTTCCTTCTTATTTTCTTCTTTTTCAGTTAAAGACTCAGATTCTTCGGGAGATGAGATTTTTTCTTTATCTTTTTCTGTTGCTTCCACTATATCAATTTTCCAGCCAGTTAAGCGAGCCGCTAATCTGGCGTTTTGTCCGCTCTTGCCTATAGCTAAAGACAATTGATCGGGGAAAACCTTAACAGTTGCTTTCTTTTCTTTATCATCAGTTTCAATTGAAACTATTTTGGCTGGAGAAAGGGCGTTAGCAATAAATTTAACCGGATTTTCATCATATTGGATTATATCTATTTTTTCTCCTCCTAATTCGCTGATAATTGTTTGAATACGGGCTCCTCTTTGGCCGACGCAGGAACCAATCGGATCAACATTTTCCGAGTCGGTATAGACAGCCACTTTAGAACGAGATCCTGCTTCTCTAGCCACAGCTTTTAATTCTACTAAACCGTTTGAGATTTCGGGAATTTCTAAATAAAATACTTTCTTCAAAATTTCATCTGAAGTTCTGGAAAGAATTATTTCCGGACCCTTAGAACCCAGTCTGACTTCTTTAATATAAACTTTTATTCTTTCATTTGGTTTGTATGTTTCTCCAAAAATTTGTTCTTCCTGCGGTAGAATACCCATTGTTTTTCCTAAATCAATCAAGACAAATCTTCCTTCTCGGCGCTGAATCACTCCGCTGACAACTTCTTTTTCCTTGCCTTTAAATTCGCCAAAAACCATTTCTCTTTCCGCTTCTCTTAATCTTTGTACGATAACCTGTTTGGCAGTTTGAGCAGCCATCCGGCCATATTCACTCGGAACCTCTAGTTTTGTCTTTATTTCATCGCCAATTTTAGCGGTTTTTTTCAAAAGTTTAGCCTCGCTTATTTGTAAATCGGTTTTTGGGTTGAATTTTCTTTTTTCTTCTCCTTCTTCTGCATCCTCAGTTTTTTTCATGTCCGGTTTTTCTTCGATTTTCGCGTCATCTGTTTCCGCACCTTCTTCTGTCAATTCTTCTTCTGGCAGATCCTCTACTACGGTTTTCACGTCAAAAACCTTTGATTGCCCGGTTTCTGGATCAAATTCTACTTTTATATTCTGGTTTTTTTCGCCAAAATCTTTGCGATAAGCCGCGGCTAAGGCTGATTCAATCGTAGCGATTACTGCCTCATGATTTAGCCCTTTTTCTTCGCAAATTTGTTTTATAGCGCTTGATAGTTCTGACATATATTTTTGTTATTTTTGCCAAAGGCAGAAAACCTTTTGGCTGAAGTGGTTAGTAAAAGTAAGAAAAAAGGCTAATTGTTATTAAACAACTAGCCTTTATATTAGAAATGATAGCATATTGATGGTGTTGTGTCAAATATTGACAAATAATCATTTTTCGCTAAGATTATCTGTTATTAGTGTGATATATTAAATTTAATATGTTTGGATGTTCATTCATAATATAACCATTATGCGCGATTAACTTCGTTTGGATATGTCATCTTGTCGAAAGGAAGGGGCAGTGAATAAAAAGAAACGGTTCGCGACTTTATGTCGTTCTGTTATGGGTTCCCCAAAAATGGTTCATGCCCAAGATGCTAGTGGCCAGAAGAGTGATTACTCCGCCGTCGATATCGTCGATGTGGATAATAATGGTTTCTGGATGCGGGGTGCCAGCGCTTCCGTTCTCTTTGAAAATTTCGTGATAATGTGGTACACCTGACTGATTTTTATCGCCAACCACGAAGAAAAATACAAAAAGAGGGTCATCATCCGATGGCCCTCGTTTTTATTTCGTTGATTTTTATTTTATAAACAAAAGATTAGTATGAACGTCTTTATCTGGAGGATATGTTTTGAGTAATTTAGAGATGCTGGTCGGCGTTATTTTCTTTTTTCGCTCTTCCACTTCGTATATTTTAAATCCGGCCTCTGTTAATGATTTTAAATATTTTTCTGGATTGATACCAAATTTTTTTAAGCCCATCGGCCAAAATTCGGTGATAATTTTTACTTGGTTTTTTTGTAAAAGACTAAACATCCCCTGAGTCGCTCCGCCCTCTGCTCCTTGTATATCCATTTTGATAAAATCAATTTTCCCTCCATAATCTTTAAAATAATCTTCTAACCGTATCGCCTCCACTTCCACTGATTGGCGGTTATCATGGGAGTCATATATTCTGTGATCGCCTCTATTCTCTTCGCATAAATATAATTTTAGTTTTTCGTTTTTATTAGAGACTGCCTTTTGGATTAATACTACATTTTTATAGCCGTTCGCTTCTATATTTTTTTTCAGCAAAGAAAAATTAACCGGGTCTGGCTCAAAAGCGAATACTTTTCCGCTTTCGCCGACAAGTTTCGCAAAAATTAAGGTATAGTAGCCGATGTTTGCTCCAATATCTAAAACCACGTCGCCGGCTTTAATTTCTTTTTTTACAATTTCTGTTTCAAATTCTTCAAAAGTTCCCCAAATAGATAAACTGAGAGAATCTTTTTCATCTAAAAACATTTTCTGCCCGCCTATTTCAACGGAGTTGTATTTTAGCGGCTGAACTAGAAATCGAAGTAAAAAAGAGTGGGCAATTCTAACAAGGAAAAAGTTTTTTATTCTATATTTTGAGACAAATTTGACTGTTTTTTTGTATATTGAAAGAAATAATTTTCGTATTTTCATGAAGCTGTAATATTAAAGTAGTGTTTTTTAAGAAATCAATAAAGCTGCGCCGATAGAGCCAGCCTCTTGGCCGAGTTTGCCCTTTATGACTTTGATTTTTTTTGATTCAGGGTGCATGGCATAGGCGCGTATGGTTTTTTTTATTTTTGAGAAAAATAAATCACTTGATTCTACAACGCTGCCGCCGACGATAAATACTTCAGGATCAATTAGATTTATAATATTAGAAAAAGCGATGCCGAGGCAATGGCCGATTTCTTCATAAGATTTTTCAGCTAAATCATCGCCGCGATAAGCCTCTTCCGCTAAATTAGCCGGGTTATTTTGGGATAATTTTTGATAAGCTTTTTCAAGTTCTATATCATTTTCTAAATCAATAATCATTCGGCCTGGCTCGCCGGCGCCACGATGACTGCCTTGATAAATTTCATCATTAATCCACCAAGCTCCGCCTATACCGGTGCCGATAATTATTCCGTAGGCATTGCTATATTTTTTACCAATGCCAATTTTCATTTCCCCGCGCAAGAAACAGTTTGTGTCATTATCTATTTTTATAGGCAAGCCAGTTTTCTTTTCTAATAAATTTATCAATCCGACTCCATCAAGTATCGGTATGTTCGGGGATTTTATTATTTTTTCTCCTTTAAGATCTATAATCCCGGCTATGCCCAGGCCAATTCCTTTTATTTTCATTTTGTCTTCGCGAGCTTTTTGAATAAGAGGTTCAATTAGCGCATAGAGCATGATCATAAAATGCTCTAAGTTATCTTTTGGAGTAGCCAATAAATAATCGGAAACTATTTCTTGCCCGTCAAAAAGCACCGCCTTCATGTTGGTACCCCCAATATCTATTCCGATAGCATAAAAAGGATTGTTAGTTTTACCGCTTTCCATAATTATTTAGATTTTAGTTTATCAAAACAATTTTTTGGCTGCTTCCCAAAGCGCCGGGTTATTATTATTCATTTTTTCCCAATACCACCATTCCGCTCCCCAGAGATAGAATTCTTTAAATCCGGCTAAACGCGAGAATTCTAAGATTTCTTGGAATTTTTGCAAGTTCATTGTTTTTTCTTTTTCTTTTTCAGAAAGATTTTGATACGGTATCGGCCCCCATGGTTCAGCTTGCAGCTCTATTACTATCCATTCCTTGGGGTGGGCGAATAAGTTGGCGATATTTTTTTTCAATCGAAAAAATCCGGGAGTAATTGGATAATGAATGTATCTTTTTAATAATTTGGAATAAGTATCCCGATACATCGTGGTGCCGAAAATATCCGCTCGTTTAGCTGCTGAAACCCATAGAGATAATTCTCCGGAATCAGTGATTACTATTGGGCGCTGATCAATTCCTCTTACCAAAGCGATTTCTTTGTCTAATAATTCTTTGTCTAATTTCGGGCAATCGCCAAAATGAGAAAGGAAAGGCTCGTTTTCTACCTGCCAAGCCACTATCCTATTTTCATTTTTATATCTATTTACAGTTTTGTCTATATACTCTAATATCTTTTTATCCCTTTCTTGTTTTTCTAGGTTTTCCGCCCAATCGGGGAAATGGCATTCTGGCCAGCGAGGCAGGCGTCCACCAATTGCTACAATGATTTCTCCATTCCTTTTGCTTGCCTCGTTGATTTCCCAGTCTAAATCGTTCCAGTTGAATTCGCCGTTTTTTTGTTCGATGTCATTCCAATAGGCCGGTATTCTTATTTTTTTTACTTTTAAATCATCCAGAATTGAGAGATAAACATCTTGCCAGTTAAAACCAAGGCTGGTCGCCTGTTTTTTAGAGAAGGTAAGTCCATAAGATAGTTCCTCCTTATTATAAATATGTCCTTGGCTCAAAAGAAAAATAGCGAATAAAAATATCACTAAAATAAAGATTATTTTTTTTACTCTCTTGAGGGCGGTGAACATAGCTTATCTGCTTTTTAATAATTTGGCGTTTCTCTGCACATGAAATACGAACCCCTGTTTGTTAGGTCTAAAACGCAAGTAGTTATATAATTAGCAATGGCGTAGGCAGACATAACTATTAATAGGCCGATGACAGCAGTTTGGATTTGGCTAACAGCTTCATGGACTTGATCCTCATTGCCGGAAGATTTCATATATTTCCAGCCGGCTGAAACTAACAAAACTAAAAATACAATTCCCAAGAATCCCAAAAAAACTTTTATTGAATTAGCAACTATTATTCTTACATCATTTTCTGGGGTTTCACCTCCGAAAGCTTTTTCTCCTACTTCGCTTATTCCTGACTGCATTTTCCAGAGATTGCTAGTTTGAGCTTCAACCGCGGTTGCAGTCTGAAAAAAAGAAAAAACCGCTAAAAAAACAAAGGTTAAAGCAGACAGAGAGAAAAAAATTTTTTTCTTGATGATTTTCATATAGTTTATGTTATAATTTAATTATTAGCAGAGTATCCTTATTATATTTAGATTATAGCCAAAATTATCAAATAATTCAATTTTATGAGTTTATCAGCTAGGGTTTTTCAAAACACCGCTATTCAAATTATAAGCAAGGTGATTGCTACAATTTTAGGTTTGGTCGCAGTGGCAATTATGACCCGCTATTTAGGCAGGACTGGTTTTGGCGAATATACGACTATTATTACTTTTTTGTCTTTTTTTGGAATTTTAATTGATTTTGGTTTGACTTTGGTTACTGTACAGATGATCAGCCGTCCGGGAGTAGATGAGAAAAAGATATTAGACAACCTTTTCGGGTTGCGCTTGACATCGGCTGTCATTTTTTTAGCGCTTGCTCCTTTAGCGATCATTTTTTTTCCTTATAGCTATGATATAAAAATAGGCGCGGCCATTGCAGCTTTTTCTTTTTTATTCGCCGCCTTAAATCAAGTTTTTGTCGGTTTGTTTCAGATTAAGCTGAAAATGGACAAAGTATCTATTGCTGAGGTGGCGAGCCGAATTGTTTTGGTAATTGGAGTATTAGTTGCTGCTAAAATGGATAAAGGCCTTTTGGGAATAGTTTCTGCTATGGCATTTTCTTCTGCGGCTAGTTTTTTCCTTCACTGGATTTTTTCTCGGCGATACGTTCATGTGGGGATTGGATTTGATTGGATTTTGTGGAAAGAAATTATAAAAAAATCATGGCCGCTAGCCGTTACTATTATTTTTAATTTAGTTTATCTTAAGGCCGATACTTTAATTTTATCTTTAATAAAATCTCAGGGCGACGTCGGAGTTTATGGAGCCGCTTATAAAGTGATAGATGTTTTAGTCACTGTTCCTTTTATGTTCGCTGGTATTGTTTTGCCTATTTTAACAATAAATTGGGTAACGGGAGATGAAAAATCTTTCAAGAGAGTTTTGCAAAAATCTTTTGATTTTATGGTAATTCTCGCCGTTCCCCTAATTGTTGGCACGCAGTTTTTGGCAAAAGAAATTATGACCTTAGTCGCTGGTCAAGAATTTAGTGACTCAGGAAGAATTTTGAGGATTTTAGTTTTGGCGGCAGGAGCGATATTCTTGGGCAGCATGTTTTCGCATGCAATTATCGCCGTTGATAAGCAGAAGAAAATAATTGGCGCTTATTTTTTTACCAGCTTAACTGCGCTTGCCGGCTATCTTATTTTTATTCCTCGTTTTTCTTATATTGGCGCGGCCTGGATGACAATTTACAGCGAAGTAATAATTGCCCTGGCAGCTGTTTATTATACTTTTAAATATTCAGGATTTTTTCCCGAGTTTCGAGTTTTTTTAAAGTCGGTTTTAGCTTCCGCAGTCATGGCTCTGTTTCTTTTTGTTTTGCCTGCTCGTTTTTGCGATAATGTCAGCGGTTTGTTTTTCACTCTGTTTTTTTCAGCTGTAGTTTATTTTATTTCTCTTTATTTGTTTAAAGGTATAACTAAGGATGAAATTTCGAATTTATTAAAAAGACAGCCCCGTATTTAATTTATTTAGAAATATGAAAAATATTTTTTTAGCTAATTCCCTAAAAGAAGTTCCGGAGATTATATTTGATGTTTTCTTTGAGTTAGAAAAGAGGGAGAGGTTTTTTTATTTATTGTCTTCTCGGCCGAATTTTTTTGATCGTTTCAAGGCTAATTGGGGCAGAGCAAAAAAAATGTACTTTGGGCCAGAGCCTGTTAATTATTTTTATTCTTTATTGTTTCTTTTGCTTTTGCCGTTTTTGTGCGGGTTTTATTTTTTTGCGCTTCTGCCTTTGCGATACAAAAAGGGAGTAAGAGAAATAATTTGTCTTGGATGGAATGAAAAAATAATATTTTCTTTTTTGGCGCCAATTTTTAGAATTAAAATGATTTGGCTGGAATTGCCGGATAATAACTATCGGAAAAAATCTTCGTTATTTTTATTTTTTTATCGGGCTTGCATCCGGAGGGCAGAAGTGGTTGTTTTTTCCAGTTTGTCGGAAAGTACTTTTAGAAATCTGAAATTTTCTCCTAAAAAAATAATAAAAATTATACCGGGATTAAAATTAAATCAGGCTGGATGTCAGGAAAATATTTTTTCATCTTTAGCAAAGGCGGAGCAATCAAATTTTTCCAAGAAATATTTCACTGTCGGAGTGATAACAGATTTTTTACCGCCAAATCAGATTGAGAATCTTTTTCAAGCGGCAAAAATTTGTTTGACAGTTATCCCAAATTTGCAGTTAATTGTTGTGGGGGAGACCGATGGGGTAGCTTCTCGAGACGGTCAGGAAAAAAAATTAGGGTGGCTGGCAAAAAAAATAGGCATTAGTAATTTAGTTTGGTTTGTCCGCGATCAAAAAAATTTAAAAAAATGGCTTGAGGCTTTTGATGTTTTTGTGGTTGTTGACGAATCTTCAAAAATGTCGAATTTGAACGTAGTCTTGAAAGTAATGAATTCTAAATTGCCGATTGTCGGTTTTTCTGATTGCGGACTGGATGATATTGTTTTGGAGAAAAAAACCGGAATACTGGTTGTAGCTAATAATAACGAAACTTTGGCGCTGGCGATTATGGAACTTTACAATAACAAGCGCCTTCGTTCCAGTTTGGGGGAAAACGCCAAGGAGGCGGTGGAAAAGAAATTTAACCTTAATGAAATGGTCGTTCAAATTGAAACTATTATTTAAAAAAATACTATGAAAAATTTTAAAATAAAAAAAGACCAAGCCGGTGCGCGATTAGATAGATTTTTAGCTGAAAATTTGCCTGATTTTACCCGCAGTCAAATTCAAAAATTAATAAAGAAAAGCAGTATTATTGTGAACGAAGAAGAAATTTCTTCTCATTATAATTTAAAAGAAGGTGATAAAGTAAAAATTATTGAGACGGATTTTTCTACCGCTGCTGAGCTTTCTATCGAGAAGCCTTTAAAAGCGGTAATGCCTGACATAAAAATTATTGCTGATGCTGATGATTATTTAGTAATAAATAAACCGGCCGGTCTGACCATGCATGGCTCTGAATCTGTTAAAGAAAAAACATTAGCTGATTGGCTGATCGAAAAATATCCGGAAATAAAAAGGGTGGGAGAGGAAAAAAATCGCCCCGGAATTGTTCATCGTTTGGATAAGGAGGCGAGCGGCTTGGTGGCAGTTGCCAGAGACCAAAAATTTTTTTTGAATCTTAAAGATCAATTCAAAAAAAGAAAAACAGAAAAAGAATATACGGTTTTGGTTTATGGCCGGGTAGATAAAGAAGGAGATAAAATTTCGTTTCCCATCAAGCGGGCGCAAGATGGATATAAAATGGCCGCCATGCCAAAAACCGACAGGGGTAAAGATAATTTAAATAGGCTGGGCGTGAGAGAAGCGATTACGGAATTTAAGATTGCCAAAAGATTTATAAATTTTACGCTGCTAAAAGTAAAAATAAAAACCGGACGCACTCATCAAATCAGAGTCCATATGTTTGCCTATGGTCATCCGGTTGTCGGCGACGAATTATATAATACAAAAAAGACTCGAGAACAAAATAAAAAATTAAATCTCGGTCGAATTTTTTTAGTAGCAGATAGGCTGTCTTTTTATGATAAAGACGGAGAGAAGCAAACCTTCAAAATAAATTTGCCGAAGGAGTTGAAGGAGTTTTTGGAAAATATTAAATAAAATTTTATAAATAAATAATATTTAGTATGAAAAACCAGGAGGGCCTGCTCAAGAGAGCAGGGAAAGTTTTTTTAATCTTGTTATTTTTAGCAGGATTTTTTTATTTTGAGAAAAGTTGCTGGGCAATAGAATTAATTAATATAAATACAGCTACTTTGGAACAGCTGGATACCTTACCGGAAATAGGAGTAAGTAAAGCTCAGGCTATTATTGATTATAGAAATATTCAATTTTTTGAAGAAATTGAGGATATAAAAAATGTTTCTGGAATTAAGGAAGCTACTTTTATGAAAATTAAAGATTTGATTACGGTTGGGAGTGCGGATCAGGATGATAGTGGCGGGGAAATTCAGGCATCTCCAGTGGAAGAGCCGGCCTCATTAAATGATTCTTCCCCCGCCACATCTTTCCCCGAGGAAGAAGATGCTAAATTGGGCGAGGTGGCAATCAACGAATTCGTCAGCGATCCAACCGATGAAGATGAGGAATGGGTGGAGATTTATAATAATACTTCTCGCAATATTGATCTAACCAGCTGGACCATCGAAGAGGGCAGCGGGGCCAAAACAAGTTTGGTTGGAATTTTGAGTGGGAGTGGAAAAGAAAAATTTTTGGTTATAGAAAAACCAAAAGGCAATTTAAATAATGCCGGTGATATAATAATTTTGCGTGATAATAATGGAATATTAATTGACCAAGTTGCTTACGGCAATTGGGATGATGGAAATTTAGCTAATAATGCTCCAACCGCTTCTGACCCAGGTTCTTCTGCCAGAAAATTTGACGGGCAAAACAGTTTTAATAATTTTAATGACTTTTCTTTTACAATTACGCCGACCAAGGGGACGAGCAATATTATAAATGCGGTGGCGGATGGAGAAGAAGATGATGTGAGTGCATCCGAAAAAAAACTTTACGATTATAGCAACGACTTAATTATTTCCGAAATTTTTCCTAATCCAATTGGCAGCGACGCGGAAATGGAGTTTATTGAATTGTATAATGGCAGTGACAAAGAAATGAATATTTTAGGCTGGCAGCTCGGCGATAATAGCAAAACAAAATATAAATTCAAAGAGGATGTTTTTATAAAGAGTGGAGAGTATTTTGCACTTTATCGTAAGGAAAGTAAAATTGCTTTAAATAACAGCGGCGATAAAGTAAAATTATACCCGCCCCTAGCGGATGATCCTCAAGAAGAAATAGTTTATCAAGATTCTAAAGAGAATTTTAGCTATAATTATGCTACTAGCACCAAAAAGTGGTTTTGGAGTGAAATCGCTACACCCAATAAAGAAAATATAGTAAAAATTATAAATAATTCTCCGATAGCATCTTTTTCCTGCCCGGAGGAAGCAAATCTGGGCGAACCAGTTTTTTTTGACAGCTCTGACACAGTTGATGAAGATCAGGATGAATTAAAATATAACTGGGATTTTGGCGATGGAATAAAATTAAGTTTAGCTTCTCCAGAACATGTTTATTTAAAAGCTGGAAATTATACGGTGAAGTTAACCGTGGGTGATGGAGAAAATGAAGCCAGCGAGGAAAAATTTATTAAAATAATTTCTGAATCCGAGAATATGGCAAACTCATCCTCTATTATAATAAATGAGATTTTTCCTGACCCAGCTGGAAGCGATGCAGAAGGAGAGTGGATAGAATTGAAAAATATTGGAGTTGATAGAGTAAATTTATTTGGCTGGAAATTGGATGATATCGAAGGCGGAAGCTTGCCGTACAAGATTAATCATGATTTGTGGATAGAAAGCG
>Ga0265297_10006563_pt1 | contig 16788 bp, 18 predicted proteins | sample Munlanlwell13791_FD_192502 | JGI IMG/M metagenome (GOLD analysis project Ga0265297, IMG submission 192502) | Leachate microbial communities from a municipal landfill in Southern Ontario, Canada - Leachate well 137-91 | ecosystem: Engineered > Solid waste > Landfill > Unclassified | place... | reverse complement strand
ACCCGACGATTCCACTGATCACCACCATAGCGCTGCCCAACCAGCGCGCCCGGCGGGTACGATTACGACCCAGCACGATAACCAGGCCGGCGATGAAAGCGATCACCGTGAGCATGTTTTGCAGAGTGAAAAACATGTATGTAAAAGGATCGACGGTCTTGACCGTATAGTCGCGAGCGAAGAAAGTTTGCGTCAGCCCATTCTGGTGAAAAGACATCCAGAAAAATATCACGACAAAGAAAACCAGCAAGAGCGAGGTAACCCGTGGTTTTTCTTCCTTTTTCGAGATCATCACGATCCAGGTGACAAATGTAATGAACAGTCCGATCGCGGCGCCGGTGCCGATGTCTTTGACCGTACTGATCAAAACCGCCACCGCCGCGCCCGCCAGCAGAGCGATCAGGATCGCGGCCGGGTTACTGGTAAAGGAAATTTTAGAAGTCGGATCGGCGCTGACTTTTTCCTTGTTAGGCAAATGCCGATTGAAAATAATATATACTAGCAGGGAAATAATCATGGCAATGGCCGCAATCCCGAAGGCATAATTATAACCTTTCGAGAAAACTTCCAGGTAGCGATGAGCGAAAGCCGTCAGGTCGGAAACCGGTCCCGCCAGATTGACGCGGTTTGCTAAAGCGACGTACTCAGCCGGGTCTTTCAGGGTGCCGTTGATATATTGATGACAGAGCGCCGGCAAACTTCCATCATGTAAAAGAGCATTGGCTTTCAGCCACCAGTTGCGAATGCCGGTCGCGGCAAACGGCGCGAAAAACGCCCCGACATTGATGCCCATATAGAACAGCATAAAAGCCGAATCGCGCACTTTAGCATATTTTTCGTTATCGTACATTTGCCCGACCACTGCCTGCAAATTGCCCTTGAAGAGTCCATTACCGAAAGCGATCGTAAAAAGGCCGATGATTGTTACAGTCAGCGACAGATTAGGAATTGCCACTAAGACATATCCCGCGAACATGACGATCTGACCAACCAGAATCACTGTTTTGTATTTTTTGGTTGCATCAGCCAGAATGCCGCCGACCAGCGCCAGAGCATAAATACTGAAATAGAACCAGCTGTAAATACTACCGGCAATATTTTCGTCCAGACCATATTTTGCCTGGAGAAACAGTACCAAAATCGCCATCATGGTGTAGAAACCGAATCGTTCTCCCATATTAGCAAAAAATGCCACTACCAACCCTTTCGGATGATTCTTAAACATACCGGAAACCTCCCATCGATTAGAAGAAATATTTCATATTATTAATCATAAACAGTGCCGAAAATATAGGCGTTAAGCCAGAAAAATAAAATGAAAAATCGCCGAATGGAAGCGGAATCAGCAAAAATTCGAACGAAAATGACAACAATTGCCCAAGAATATTCAGGTGAATTTCAGGCAAAAATTAATAGAGGGTCGACGAGCTTTTACCTTTTTCGTAAGATAAAAGCCGGTTTATTTGCAAGTTTTTCTTTGAATTGCTGAATATTTGTCCTTAAAATATTGCGTTATTTGGAAATTCTGAACATAAACGACATTTTATACCAAGTTAGATCTTCATCTTTCCAGAGGGAGATACGCATAGGTGTTAAATAATGTAACCTTGTCGGGGTTGGCAGTGCAATCTCACTTCGGCCTCCGTACTACCTACATTATATCTAACACCGGAATTCATTAAGGAGGTTTGAATGGAAAGCAGTAAACTGTATGTTGGCAATCTGAAATATGCGGTTACCGATGAGCAATTGACTGAACTTTTTGCTGAATTCGGTGAAGTAAAAAGCGCCAACGTAATTAAAGGCAAAGGCTTCGGCTTTGTCGAAATGGGTTCGATTGAAGAAGCCAATAAAGCTCAAGATGCTTTGAATGGGAAAGAGTTCGAAGGTCGGGTTTTACGCATAGCCGATGCACGTCCGCCGCGGACCGAAAAAAAAGAACCAGAAGAAAAGTCAGAATAGTTTAGAACTATCTATCGGATTTATACTTACCTGCTCTCCGGATTTTTCCGGGGAAGTGGGATTTCTATTTTAATTCGAACTAACCGGTTCTTTAAATAACCACTATTTTTTATTTGCAAATTAGTGTTTAACCTTTATCCGTTGCTTTTTGTCTAAAGCAACGTGAATAGGAATCGAATAATTTGGCCGAGCAGTCTCTCAAACATCCAGGGTACGATGAGCAGGCATTTAACAAATTGGTGCATGAAAATCACCAGCGTATTTACGGCTTATTCCGACGCATGGTTGGCAGTCATGCCGAGGCGGACGATTTGACCCAGGAAACATTCATCAAAGTATATCAGAGCCTGCCCAAATTCCGGCAGGAATCATCAGTAGAGACTTGGATTTACCGGATTGCCATCAACAAGGGTTTAAATTACCTGAGGCGGATGAAAATCCGAAAAACCCTCGGGCTTGAATTCGCCGATACTGCGGCCGAATCCGGCGAATCCAAGATGGATAGATCTGACCGTAATCTTTTACGCCGGGTAATCGCCAAACTGCCGCCGCGTCAACAGATGGTTGTCATTTTGCGCTCCTTTCAGGAATTATCCTTTAAGGAAATTGCGGCTGTTTTGAACATGACCGAAAATGCCGCTAAGGTGAATTTTTCACATGCGATCAAGAATCTGCGACAGACATTCCTCAAAATGGGAGTAACCTATGAAAATATGTAAACAGATCGAGGATTTGATTCCTCTATATTATTCAGGCGATCTGAACGCAAATGAAAGAAAATTGGTCGAAAACCATCTGGACGGTTGCCCGACTTGTTTGAAGTTCAGCCGGAGTACGCGCACTCTTTTAAATGATTTAAAACCGGTTGACATCCCTATCGATAAAAATTACGGCGCCGAGTTGGTTGTGAATATTCAAAACCGACTCCAGAGAAATCGCCGTCAGCGTAAATTGATGCACTACCTGGTTCCGGCCTTCAGTTCGATCGTATTAATGATAATTGTGGGCTTGAATGTATTTAGCCATAATTCTCTTTCACGGCAGTGGTTGAATAACAATACCATGGTAGAACTCTACAGCGATTTAACCCATTCGGGTTTTTTTAGCGAGATGTCGGAAGTTGCTTTTGAACAAATCAATACTAATGAGAACGATCGGATTGCTAGCGAACTTAGCCATAAAATCAGCGCTGAGATCATTGAAACCAGCGGATCTGCACCAGTGGATGATTATATCGTAGCCACAGCCCACCTGACCGACCGGGAATTCGAATCGTTCCTGAAGGAAATTGAGAATTTTACACTATAGTGAGTAGGAGGCAATAAGGTGAGAAAAAATTGGTTATTATTGATATCTATGCTTATCCTGGGCTTAACCGTTCAATCGCCAGCCCAACCGGAGAATCCCGAAGAGATGGGAGCGGATATGGCGGCAAGACGTGAGAAAATGGAAGCCTTGCGCATTTATAAAATGACCGAATTCCTGGAACTTACCTCGGAACAGGCCGTACAATTTTTCCCCAAACTGAAAGCGTATGAAGATTCGGTACGGCAAAAACAACATCAACAGATGGAGTTAATTCGCGAGATCGACCTGAGCACTCAGCAATCTGACAGTACTGGTATTCATTTCAGTACTACTGATGTACAGAAATATCTCCGCAAGATTGCCCGGATCGAAAAAGAGATCATTACCGAAAAGGAGCAATTTATTGAAAATCTGAGTTCAATCCTGTCTCCCAATCAGCAGTTAAAATATTTGGTATTCGACAGTCGTTTCCGACGTCGTATGTTACGAAGCTTAAAACCCCCACCGCCTGATATGAAAAAATAAACAAAATAGGAGTTATTATGAAAAAGAACAGATTATTTTTCTTGACCCTGCTAATCGTGCCGGCTTTGATTCTGGCGCAACCAGCTGGTAAGGGCAAAGCTGAATCCGGACGCCAGCCGATGAAAAGAACGGAAATGCAGTGTCGGGGTGAATATAAAACCTCGATGCAAGACCTGCTTAAGTTAACCGATCAGCAGAAAACCGATCACAAAAATATCAACCTTAAGTATCGCCGCCAGAATATTCAATTGCGCGCCGATTTGGAACTGGCTAATCTTGATTTGCGTGAAGCCATCGAAAAACTCGAACAGAAGAAAATCGATGAAAGTGTCAAAAAAATCAATGACATAAAAGCCAGGCTCTATAAAAATAGAATCGATCGGAAAGTTGAATTTCTTAAACTTCTGACTGAAGAGCAGAGAAACATCCTGAGCGAACAGCCCTGTCGGATGCGTAAGGTAAAAAGGATCCAGCGTCCCGGCAGTTTCGGCGATATGGATCTCGAGGCTGAGATCGACTTCGCTTCGATCGAGCTGGATATGCCCGACGATTACGAAATGGATTTAGACGACTAAATCCATGGTTGAGCAAATCCTCAACTGGATGAAACAGGTTGAAATAGGTGAGGGCGACCTCACTACCGAGAGCGTCGCCCCCTATTCTTTGCATTCAGCCGGAAAATTGGTAATGCTGAACGACGCCCTGTTCTCCGGGCGCGCCGTAATCGAAAAACTACTGGAAAGTGCCGGACAACAGGTGAAAATCGAATGGCATTGCGAAGAAGGTGCCGAACTGTCAGCCGATGCTACGATTCTGACTTTCGACGGCAATGGAGCTGAAATGTTAAAGATTCGGCGTCTGCTCGAATGGCTGGTCGGCAGTCTCTCGGGACTGGCAACCGCCACCCGCGACAGTGTCAAATTTCTTGCCAATCATGGCAAAAAGCTGGTCGCCGGCAACAGCATTTCTCCGGTTTTCGAAGAAATCGAACGCTCAGCCTTTACTACCGGCGGAGGCGAAATGCCCTTCATCGGGATCTCCGAGCGTATATATCTGACCCGCAATCACTTTATCTATGCCGGCAAGCCGGCGGAAGTGATAGCTGGATTGAATAACGAATTGGGAGAGGCCCGAAAAAAACTAAAAATCGAAGTCGAAGTTAACGATCCTGCCCAGTTTGAAGAAATCAACCAACTCGACTGCGATATAATCCATCTGGTCGGTTTCAATCGCGATCAATTGCGCGAAGTTTTCGAAAAACTGCATCCCAATCGCAAACCGATTGTGCACTTTGATAAAATCGGCGATTTTCGACCTGAATATGCCGATTACTTCTTTCGCTATGTTGCGGTTGAAGATTTACACCGCACCCGTCATTATTTACCTGTAAAATTAATTTTCACCGGCGCCTAAACCGGATTGCGGTCGTCTGATAGAATAACTTCAGACTTTAGTATAATCGGATTTTTCCCCTGATTAATATCAAATCGGAATTACTTTTTGACGACTCATTTGTCGCAGTCGGGCTGGCGATACGCCGTAATATTTTCGGAATAAATTGTAAAAGCGGCTGATGCTCTTAAAACCAAGTTCCAGCGCCACGGCCAGTATTTTAGTGTCGGTTTCGATAATTAGTTTGGCGGCCAGGCGGATTTTTTGTTCATTAATGAATTCAGTCGGTGAAACGTTAAGATATTTACGAAAGCACTTGCAGAGATGTTGCTGAGTGCAGGCGGCCAGTTTCAGCATGGTTGGCAGACCGCCGATCAAATTCTGCTTGCGGATCATCTCTGAACACAATTTATCGAACCAGAGCGGTCGTTCGGCGTCGACCGGCGGCATTTCGAGGAAAAAACGCGTGAAGATTTCCGCCAGCATTATTTTGACTTTCAGGCGCGCCAGATCAATGGCGGTTTTCTGAAGGGTGTTCATACGAATCAGGCGCAAGGTCAGTTCTTCGGTTTCAGCGATGGAAATTTTAAACACCGGCGGGAGTACCGGTCCGGTATAGCGCCGCAGGAAATAATCGTTGCCCAGATAGGCGCTCAGATCGAGCAGAAATTCCAGATTGAAGGCTACATTGATCATTTCGCAAGTTGAGTTATCCAATTTTTCAAAGCCGTGGGTATCATTGGGACGAATGAATGTCAAAGTGCCGGTCTGAAGTTCCTGAATCTCACCATTGACGATGTGCCGAACTTTTCCATCGATAATTAGAAAGAATTCGGCGAAATCGTGGGAATGAAGAGCTGTGACGTCGCTGGCCAGCGAATGAAAACGCAGATCCGATCCGGCCTGGATACTTTCCGGTCGATGCCCGCTGTCCCAGGCCAGACGATTAAAGGTAATATTCGCGCCACTTTGGCTGGTGATAAAATCGTCCTGTTTGAGCCGGACATCTTTCACAATGATAATATATTGCAATAAAATGATAAAATAAAGGCATTATATCTCGATAAAGTAGTTTTGTATAATATTAAAATAGTGTAAAATTGCCTTGTGAAAAATTCTGGAAATCCAGACGTAGCCGGACGCGAATTAGTCAGGCAGGCATTTCGGCGGCAAAAGACTGCGCGCATACCCTGGGTGCCGTTCGTGGGTTGTCACGGTGGCAAACTGATCGGAGCAACTGCCGAGAATTATCTTAAATCGGGTCATAAAATCGCCGCCGGTCTGAAAAAAGCCGCCGAACTCTATCGCCCGGATGGTTTGCCGGTAATGTTCGATATTCAAGTGGAAGCCGAGGTACTGGGTTGCGATTTGCTATGGTCGGAGGATGCGCCGCCTTCGGTGGTATCGCATCCGCTGGATGCGCTGAGTGGCAAGACTATCAGCAGTTTGCCTGAATTTTCCACCACCAGGGGGCGTTATCCTGAAATTGCGCGCGCTATGGAAATTTTCCGGCAGGATTTTGGAAGAGATTTGGCGTTGTACGGATTGATTTGCGGGCCATTAAGCCTGGCCTTGCATCTGCTCGGCAATGAAATATTTCTCGAAATGTATGATAATCCCGACCGAATTGTTGAACTACTCGACTATTGTTCCGGAATTGCCCGGCAGTCCGTCGATTTTTATCTGCAAAACGGGGCGGATGTGATTGCGGTAGTCGATCCTATAACCAGCCAGATTTCGGCGGAGCATTTCCGCCAGTTTGTAACGCCGGCGCTCAATCCGATTTTCGAGCATATCCGCAATAACGGCAAGCTTTCGTTACTACACGTATGCGGCAATATTGAGCGCAATCTCGAATGTATGTGCGAAGCGACCTGGGACAACCTATCGGTTGATGATCGGGTTTCGCTCCCCGGATTAAAAGATCTGGCGCAAAAATATAATAAATCGTTCAGTGGCAATCTTAACCTTACGGTAGCCCTGCTGATGGGTAATCCGGACGACTGCCGCCGGGAAGCAATCCGCAACCTCGATGAAGGGGGCGATACCGGATTTATCCTGTCGCCGGGATGCGATATCCCTTTTCATGTCCCGTCGGAGAATTTGCAGGCAGTCGCCGAAATAGTATATGATGATAACCAGCGCGAAGTCGTGCGAAAGCAGATGATTGGTTAGGAAGTCAATCTTGAGTATAATTGCCAGCCGCGATCCGCAACACGCAATCATTACAATGAACGGATGGAGTTCAACAGGCGCGCGCGAGGAATTGTATAAATTTGGTCTGAATTAGTTACAGATGTATTGGAGTGATAAATGACACGCAATCAAGAACTCTACCAGGCAATTCTGAGAGGTGACCGAAGCACGGTTCAAAAGATATTTCAAAGTGCGATTGACCAGCACGCGGATGTCAACGAATTGCTGGAAGATTCGATGATTCCGGCGATGCGGGAAGTCGGCGAGCGTTTTGCCCGCAGTGAAATTTATGTGCCGGAAATGCTGATCGCGGCCCGCGCCATGCAGGCCGGACTGACTCTGATCGAGCCGATTCTCGCCAAATCCAATCGCAAGCCGCGCGGCAAGGTCGCCGTCGGCACGGTAAAGGGTGATCTGCACGACATCGGCAAGAATTTAGTCGTTATAATGTTAAAAGGCGCCGGTTATGAAGTTCTCGATCTGGGCATTAATTGCCCGGTGGAAAAGTACGCCACTGCCGCCGCGGCTGGCATCAATATTATAATGTGTAGCGCCCTTTTGTCCACCACCATGATGTACATGAAGGAAGTTGTCAATTTTTTTAAAAATAACAGCGCCGTGAAAATAATAGTTGGCGGCGCTCCGGTAACGCAAAAATATGCTGACTCAATTGGCGCGCACGGATATGGCAAGAACGCCAACGAAGCGGTCCGGATTGTCGAACGTCTAACCGGAGCGGTCGCCTGACGACCATCCAAAAAGGAATAATCAAATGAATTCCCGCCACCTGTTTTTATTAATCGGCCAATCCAACATGGTCGGACACGGCGAAATGGATCGCGTTCTGCCGATAGAAAATGAACTTATCCAGGTATTCAGGAACGATCGCTGGCAAAAAGCCGTCGAACCGCTTCATGGTGATCGAAATGATCAGACTGGCGTCGGACTCGGCATGAGTTACGCTTCATCAATTCTGAAAAGGGATTTAGTTGATAGGGTGGGGCTGATACCCTGCGCGGTTGATTCCACGGCTATTGCTGATTGGTTGCCGGGAACTCCTTTATATCAGAAAACACTTGACACTCTGATGAAAACCCAAAAAACTGATCCGGAAAATAATCGACTCGGCGCTATTCTCTGGCATCAGGGCGAAAATGATGCTAAAGATAAGCATATGGCAGAGCAATATGGTGACCGTTTGGTGATGCTGGTGTGGGCTTTGCGTCGCGATCTGAATGCTCCGAACCTGCCGTTTATCAGCGGCGAACTGGGTGATTTCATCAACGCCGCAGTCGGCGGTCCCTACGGTCGGCAGATTTCTGCGGTTTTGAAGGAACTGGAAACGACTCTGCCGGATTATGCCTGCGTTTCGGCCGACGGTTTAGTGGCTAAGGATGACGGCTTGCACTTTAACGCTCACTCACTGCGCGAATTTGGTAAACGCTATGCTCTGGCCTATAAGAGTTTGATATCGTATCAAACCCCCTGAAGATTTTCCACTGAGATTTAATGTACTTGTTTAGAGCGACTCAATCATTGAGCGCGTAATCAATTCGCCGCCGTGAACGATGCGTGAGTTATGGCAATTGACGCGCGTGCAGAGTCCCACACATTCGTTGAAGTTATTTTCTTTGGTCAGAAAAATGGCTACCAGATTGCCGCCGCATTCACAGGGTGAAATTACCGGAAATTCCACATTGCAAACCGGACACAGCAACTTCAGAAGTTTCCGGTCGATCAGGTCGATATCAAGTGCAAAGCGCGAATGTTCGCCATAGAATGGGCTGAGCGCCACAAGGCCGCTGGCATCATCCTGCCGGACTTTAATCAGCAATCCCGGATAGCCGCTGAAAATGACGCGTTGACTGATGAGATTATGTCCGTTAGGACAGAAAAGTTGATCTATGATGATCACCTTGGGTTTACCGGCGATTTCGCTCCGCATCGGATTCGGGATAATCATCATACCCTTATTGTTGAATCTTTCCATTTTTCACTCCTCTCTTTTTCTACTATAAAAGTAGGGATTAATGCGATGTATTTCAACTGCAAAATGGATACCTTTAGCAACATTTACTTGAAATCCTGAGAAGGTCATTGTAAAATCGTTTTGGATTTTTATCAGAATTGAATAAGGATTTTATGAATAAAAATGATGCTCTCCCACTGCGCAGTTTGACTGGCGAACTGATGGCTTTCGACGGCACGCGACTCTTTACCCGCACTTACAAACCGACCGAACCAGCCCGAGCTGTGATTTTAGGTATGCATGGATTGGCGGAACACTCCGGGCGCTACGAACATGTGGCTGAATTTCTGACTGATGCCGGATTTGTTTTTGAGACTTTCGATCTGCGCGGGCACGGACATTCCGACGGAGCGCGGGCATTTGTCAAGTCATTCGACGTTTATCTGCACGATTTTGACATAGTCCTGTCAGAAGTGGCGCGTAGACATCCGAATTTACCGGTTTTTCTATTCGGACACAGTTTGGGCGGCACGATTGTAGTGCTCTATACTATTATCCATCAACCCGAGATTGCCGGTCTGGTTCTGAGTGCGCCGGAATTGAAAATCAGCGAATCGATCTCTCCGGTTCTGATAAAGCTGGCGCCATTAATCGGCAAGCTGTTTCCTAAGCTTCCGACCGTCGTGCTGGATAAAAATGCTATTTCGAGCGATCCGGCAGTCGTGCGACAATACGATGAAGACCCGCTCAATTGCCGCAGAGGGATCCCAGCCCGCACGGGCGCCGAACTGAATCGCGGCATCAAAAACATTGAGTCTCAGATGGAAAAGCTGACTCTGCCGTTTATAATTATGCATGGTACATCCGATAATCTTGCCGATATCCGCGGTAGTCAAAAATTATTCGAGCAAGCCAGGTCAGCCGACAAGACCTTCAAGTCGTATGATGGCTTTTATCACGAAATCCTGAACGAACCCGAGAAACTGCGCGTCTTAACCGACCTGCGCGAATGGTTAATTAGTCATTCTGGATAAAAGGAAAAAATGTCCATCTTAGCTATCGACCAGGGAACGACCGGAACCAAAGCTGTGCTGATCGACCATAGTTGCCGGATCATCGATAAAGCCTATCGCGAATTCCGTCAAATCTACCCTCAGCCGGGCTGGGTCGAGCACGATCCACTCGAAGTCTGGCAAACCGTTGTCGAGACGGTCAATGAAGTTGCCGCCCGACACCCGAAGGAAATCCAAGCTCTGGGCATTACCAACCAGCGTGAAACGACCGTTATCTGGAACCGAAAAACCGGTCTGCCGGTTTACAATGCTATCGTCTGGCAATGTCGTCGGACAATTGCAATTTGTCAGGGCTTGAAAAAATATGAACCGCTTTTTCGTGAAAAGACCGGACTTCCGCTCGACGCCTATTTCAGCGGCACGAAAATTAAATGGATTCTAGAAAAAATCCCTGACAATCCGCAGGATTTATTGTTTGGAACGATCGACGCCTGGCTGATCTGGAAACTGACAAACGGAAAAGTCCATGCAACCGATTTCACGAACGCCTCGCGAACCCTACTCTATAATATTCGACAAAAATGCTGGGACGCCGAGCTTTGTCGTCTGATGTCGATTCCGCAGAACATTCTGCCAATTGTAAAAAATACGATTGACGATTTTGGAAACGTCGCATCGATTCCGGCTATTGCCGGGGTGCCGATTGCGGGTGTCGCCGGCGATCAGCAGGCGGCTCTTTTCGGTCAGCTTTGCAATAAAGACGGCGAAGTTAAAAATACTTACGGCACCGGTTGTTTCGTAATGATGAACACCGGCGATCGTTACATAATTTCTGAAAAAGGTTTACTGACGACGCTGGCAATCGGCGAGACCGGCCAAGCCTGTTATGCTCTGGAGGGTTCGATTTTTATCGGCGGCGCGGCGATCCAATGGTTGCGCGATGAATTGCAATTAATTGAAAAAGCTTCCGATAGCGAAGCCGCGGCTCTGACGGTTCCGGATAATGGCGGCGTCTATCTCGTGCCCGCCTTTGTCGGGCTGGGCGCGCCGCACTGGGATATGGAAGCGCGCGGTGTGCTGGTAGGGCTGACCCGTGGCGTAAACCGCAATCACATTATCCGCGCCGCTTTGGAATCCATGGTCTATCAGACGAACGATGTTTTGAAAACCATGCAGGCAGAGACTGGAATTACAATCTCTAAACTTCTGGTAGATGGTGGTGCGGTGGTCAATAATTTCCTGATGCAGTTTCAAGCCGATATCAACGGTTATCCGGTATGTCGGCCAGTGAATATCGAATCGACCGCGCTGGGGGCGGCTTTTCTGGCTGGACTTAAAACCGGATTCTGGATGAGTTGCGCCGATCTGATCAGGCACCGAAATTATGACCGGACGTTTATTCCCGAAATGCGTGATACCCGGCGCGCCCAATTGCTAAGCGGCTGGCAAAAAGCGCTCAGACAGGCTAAGACCAGATAATGAAATTTTACCACAATTGATCAAAACCAAGAAGAGTCAATAACAAGATTATTTAGAAGAGGCAGAATGAAAAATACGAACATCCTTTATAAAGCAGTATTTCCCGGAAAATACATCCAGGGCGAAGGAGCATTGGAGCAATTGCCTGACTATATTAATTATTTCGGGAAAAAAGGCTTAATATTGACTTCGCGTAGTGTGCGGGAAAAAATCCTTCCTATATATGCTGGTGATTATAATCCCGATTCGATTATCATCGAGTCTTTTGGGGGAGAATGTTGTGAAAATGAAATTGACCGCTTATCCCGTATTATCAATCAAAAACGGGTGGATGTGCTCATTGGCATGGGCGGCGGCAAGGTAATTGACACGGTTAAAATCGCGGCGGATCGCACCGCGATTCCGGTGATCATTGTTCCGACCATAGCATCCACCGATGCGCCTTGCAGTGGATGCGCGGTTCTCTACACCGAAGACCACATTTTCGTTTCGGTTCATTATCAAAAAATGAATCCACAGGTGGTGTTGGTTGACACAACGGTTATCGCCAATGCTCCGATACGGTTTCTGGTAGCGGGTATGGGAGATGCATTGGCGACCTGGTTCGAAGCCCGCGCCTGCGCCCGGACTGAATCTCAAAATGAATGCGGAGGATACAGCACTTTAACCGGACTCAGCCTTGCAAGACTCTGCTATGATACTCTGATGGCGGACGGAGTGACGGCGAAATTTGATTGCGAGCGGCATACTATTACGCCGGCCCTTAATCATATTATCGAGGCAAATATCCTGCTGAGCGGCATCGGTTTTGAAAGTTCCGGACTGGCCGCCGCCCATTCAATTCATAATGGATTGACTGCTTTGGAAGATACTCACCATTTTTACCATGGCGAAAAAGTCGCCTTTGGTGTCCTGGCAGGTTTACATCTCACTAACGCCTCGCCGCTGGAGATGGAAGAGGTTTATTCATTTTGTGAAAAAATCGGTCTGCCTACGACCCTGGCTGATATTGGTGTAAAAAAAATCAATCGCGACAAATTATTTGGAGTAGCCCAAAAGTCCTGCGCTTCCACTGAAGCAATCCGTCACGAACCGGTTGCAATCACCCCGGAAAAAGTCCTAGAAGCCCTGCTTGCCGCAAATAGTATGGGCAATGCCAGAAAAAACGACCCGAAAAATGGATAAATCCTAAAAACTATTATCCGTTTACCGCCCGGAACATCGCTACTGCATTTTCGGGAGGCATATCCGGCAGGAGATTATGCGGCGGCTGGAAGATAAAGCCACTACCTTTTTGCATAATGGAAACCATCTGCCGCACATGCCGCGCGACTGTTTGCGGATTTGGTGGTGAAAGAAGAAAGCGCGTATCACAACCGCCGCCCCAGAAACAAAGCCGCGTGCCGTACCGGGCTTTCAGCGTTTTTGGATCCATACCGGCGCTGGAAATCTGGACTGGATTAATCGCATCTATACCGGCGTCGATTAAATCGTCAAGTAATGGTTCGATAGCGCCGCAGGAATGCAACATAATTTTCACATCCGACAGCTCTCTTGCACGTTGAAAGAGTAGTTGCTGGAACGGCTTGAAATATTTACGATACATTTCCCTGGAAATGAGAAGCCCGGTCTGCGCGCCGAAATCATCGCTGAACTGGATGATATCGATATACGAGCCGACCGCGGTCAACCATTTTTCTAATTTTTGAAGGTGAATATCGCAGAGTTTTTTAGTAAATCGCAGAACTTCTTCCGGATATTGTGTCAGGTATGTCAGATATTTTTCCATACCAAACAGTTGTATGGGAGTTTCGAACAGACTGCCGTTGAAAATTCCGATTATCGCGCGGTCGGTCGATGACCGCAGTTTTTTTACGCCTTCGGTCAGTTTTCGGAGACCATTCTCGTCGAGTGGTAGATTTTCGCCGGGCATTGCGGCGGCGGTCCAGAGCGAATAGTTAAGTTGTTCCTCAAGATTCTCGAAAGCATCCTTCTCAAAATTGCGCTCAGCCAGCGGGAATTGAATCTGCTCCATATACGGAGAGTCATGTTTGCGGACCGCCTGTTGGCGGTCGTCTTGGCCCAGAAGATACCAGCCGTCCGAACGTTCTTCGACGCGAATGTAGTTGGGAATTTTACATGGCGTTCCATCCGGCAGAATCCAATCTTGCCAATCATTGTCGTCAAGCAGGAAGCCGCGACCCATTTCAACCACATCGCTACCAAGTTCATCCAGGAGTGCGGTTTCGATGATAGCCAATTGCTGAGGCATATCGTAAACGTAGATATTGCCCGAGCGGATGCCGAGATATTCTTTCAGACGCGCGTATGCTAATGCCAGGATGCCTGATGACCGATGCCCGCCGAAGTCGATAGGTATCCGATCGGTCGGCTGGTGATTGAGCGCCGCTAAAACCCGTTCTCGTGAAGTCATTTTTTTCACCGGTTAAATTTTCTTAATTGCGATATTTATCGCAAATGTTTTATCACATAGACCAAATTTAAAAAAAGAATCAACTGAACAATAGCACTTCAATGCTCCTATATGATTATTTTTATATGATATTACAGGTAATATCGGCAGTTTGGCGGCTGAAATAAATCTCGTTTTTTATAATCGGTGTTTTAAATTAGGGTTGATTTAGGGTAGAAGTGACGGAGATTAATTGAGAGATAACAAACCATTGACAACCAGTTGGCGCAGACTGGCGATAGCCACCTATGCGGCGCCCAAGGACAGCCGGATTTATGGTACTTTTGATGTTGATGTAACCGAAGTGTTAAAATATATCGAAGCGCAAAGAAAGGCCGGAAACCGGCTGACCATAACCCACTTTATGGCGGCCGCCCTGGCGCGTACGCTTTATGAAGATCTACCGGATGTGAATTGCTTTGTGCGAAGGGGTCATGTAGTCGCCCGCCGGGATGCCAACCTGTTCATTACGATTAACGTTGGTGGCGGCGGTATGACGGGTATGATCTTGAAGAGATGTCAGGAGTTATCAGCTTTGGAAATCGGCAAGCTGATCCTGAGTAAAAGTAAAGAAAAGCGGGCCGGAATTGAGGAGGGCGCCTTTGCCGCCAGAGATAAAATTGCCAATATTCCGTGGCCGTTCCGCCGACCGATATTTTTATTTATTAAATGGTGGATTTTCGATATGGGATTGCCATTTCCCTTTCTTAAAATTCCACCGGATCCGTTTGGTAGTATAATGTTGACGAATATTGGCACTTTTGGTCTGCAATATGGTTTCCCGGCGTTATTCCCGATTGGTAGATTACCCTGTGTAATTGCCATGGGCGCGCTGACCAAGAAACCAGTCGTGATCGATAATGAAATCCAGATCCGCGATATTCTGCCGGTAGGTGGGACTTTCGATCATCGCATTATGGATGGTTATCAGGGAGGTGTTTTAGCGAGCGGCACGATCCGGCGCTTACAGCATCCGGAGGAGCTGGATCAGCCTAATCGCCAGAAGAGCGAGGCTGAAAAATAAGCAGTGATGATTGAGAGAGGAAGAGAATGTCTGATATGGAAATGACAATATTATCAACGATGCAGAAAGCCGGAAAACCAGTCAAAGCCGGCGAGATTGCCGAAATGAGCGGCATTCCAAAAGACCAGGTTGTCAAAATCATTACCAAACTGAAGAAGCAGGGCAAAATCGCGTCACCCAAAGCCTGCTTTTATGTTGCGGTTAATTAATTACATTCAACCGCATTAAACCGGATGGGCAGATCTTGATCAATTTGAAATATCGCCAAAAGGGTGAATATTATTTTTAATCTCATAAAGAAAAAGGGGAAGGTATGAATCTGTGGAATTTCACGTTGAGTTTTAAGGACATGGTGCTGGATCTTTCGTTTATGAGTGTGTTTCTAGTCGCCGGAACCGTCTTTCGCCGCTATGGTCTTTTCTTCCAGAAATATTTAGTGCCCAATAACCTGATTGCCGGTTTTATTGGCTTGATTCTCGGAACTCAGGTGTTAGGCTGGATTCCGATTTCGGGAGAAAGAATGGGGCTTTATGTTTATCACCTGCTGGCTTTGACATTCGTCGCGATTGGTCTGCGGGGTGAGAAAACTTCCTGGGGCAAAGGGCCGTTGAGTTTCAGTATCAGCATGCTGACCAGCTATATTATTCAAGGAATTATCGGCGTCCTGGTCTGTTTCATTTTCATCTACACCATCCGACCGGATCTTTTTGCCGGATTGGGCTTGCTCCTGCCGATGGGTTTCGGCATGGGTCCGGGACAGGCTTTCACGATTGGCACCGGCTGGGAAAAATTCGGTTTTGAGGGCGGCGGTATGGCGGGTCTGACAATTGCCGCCGTCGGATATTTAATAGCCTACTTTGCAGGCATGGTAATTGTCAATAAGGGCATCCGGCGCGGCGAGACAGCGCTCATCGAGGGTCTGGATTCAATCACCAGTGATATGCGTACCGGCGTGATTAAGAACGGTGAAAAGCCGGTAGCTGGTTTTTTAACTCTGTCCATGGAAGCGATCGAGCCGCTGGCTTTCCAGGTCGGCGTGATCGGGGTCGTTTATCTGATTTCATTCTGGGTCGCCAAAGGGGTTGAGTTTCTATTATTAAGTATCGGAGGCGCTGGATTTGTCTCGACGGTCTGGGCTTTTCATTTTGTAATTGCGCTGATTGTCGCTCTGGTAATGCGAAAGGTGCTCGATAAAACCAAAAAAAGTTACCTGATCGATAAAGGTCTGATGACCCGCACCGCCGGTCTTTTCGTCGATTATCTGATCGTCGGCTCGATTTGCGGTATCAGCCTGAAAGTAGTCTGGATGTACTGGGCGCCGATCCTGATCATGGCGATTCTGGGTGGGATTGCGACGTATTACATGCTGAAATATGTCTGTTATCGGGCTTTTGATGATTATCATTTTGAACGCTTTGCGGCTGTTTTTGCGGAGATGACCGGAACG
>Ga0265297_10006562_pt1 | contig 16789 bp, 21 predicted proteins | sample Munlanlwell13791_FD_192502 | JGI IMG/M metagenome (GOLD analysis project Ga0265297, IMG submission 192502) | Leachate microbial communities from a municipal landfill in Southern Ontario, Canada - Leachate well 137-91 | ecosystem: Engineered > Solid waste > Landfill > Unclassified | place... | reverse complement strand
AGCAAATAACAGATTCGTACTTTCCGATGATTTGTTTATTGATGGAAGTTTAACTTTAAATGGAATTCTTGATTTTGATCAAAATCAGGCTGTGAATATGGTTCTTCATCAGGGTGCGGGTTCTTTCCCTGCCGGTCCTATTGAAGGTCAGACTTATTACAGAACCGATTTTGATGCAATGTATATCTACGATGGTGCACAGTGGGTTGCAATGGCTGATGCTCCGGGAGCACTATCTATTTTCCTTGCTCCTCAGTATCCAAATACAACTTACCATAATGATGGTTCTAACAATGTTGGTCGTCTTGCTTATGATTTTGACGCTACAAACGTTGAAAATTACTATAGATGGACAACAACAAAAGCTGCAATGCAGGACTATGATGTAAAAGTTAGAATCCAGGTGCCTCTTGATTTCTCATCATGGGATACAACGCCTATCGAATTTAAATATCGAACAAATACAACAAACGCAGCTGGCAACGTTATTGATTTATCAATGCAGGATACTGCCGATGCTGCAGTTACAATGACAAACAATACCGGCCTTGTAAGTGCGGTTGCAGGACAATGGGTTGAATCTACAAATATGACTATTGGAGGAGCTCCAACATTCACTCCCGGTGATTGGTTAACTGTAACAATTAAACTTGCTACTACTCAACCAAACTGGGCTGACGTTGGTTCTTTGGTACTAAACTATTTGAGATAATTTAATTTCATAGGTTTTAAACTGAAATATAAAAAAGGTAAGCTCCAAGCTTTAAATGGGGCTTACCTTTTATTTGTTGTTTTTGAAATTTACTGTGAGGCCCTGGCACTTTCCGCCATTGCGTGTGCAATATTCTTGATTGATTGTGCAAGGCTTGATACTGAAGAATCCGTTGCTTCTGCGGTATTTGCAAGATTCCATGCCTGTCCGGCCTGATCTTCAACTGCAGCGTAATTGTTGTTTAGTCCTTCCTTATAAGCAATTACCAAGTGATCAAAAGCCTGTGCAATATTATTTGCCGCCTGAACTATTGTCTCGTTTGGGGATATTGTTAATGCGCTTTGTGTATATTGTAATGATTTTGCAGCTGAACTTGCGGCTCCATCAACATCTTCGGAATTTAAGTATTGTAATATTTTAATCATTTCAGCTTCGGCCATGCTTAGGTAAAGCTGTGTTTCTCCACCCTGAATGTTTACGATTAATCTGTAAGTTATTTCAGCAACTTCTCCGCGAGTTAAAGCATCTGCAGGGTAAATGTTATTTGTTCCATCGGCATGTATTATGTTCGTTGTTGCAGCATAATAAAGATACGGAATGAACCATTGTGTTAAATCTTTTACGTCACCAAACAGAACTTCCGTTTGATTCTGATAGTTTGTTAGGTTGATATTATAAGAAAGAAGAATCATTTTTAAATATTCAACAAGGTTCACATTTCTTGCTCCTTCAAAATTACCGGTAACTCCATCTCCACTTACAACTCCAACATCTTTTGCTTTCTTAACATATTTTGCGAACCATAAATCCGTAGTTACATCCGGGAAAGGATTTGTATCCGGATTTTGTAGTGTTCCATACAACGGCAATATTATTATCTTAAGTGCTTCTGCTCTATTTACGGGCTTATCAGGCTTAAAAGTTTCGTCTTCATAGCCTTGAATTATTCCTTTTTCATTAAGATATGTAATTGCTTGGTAGTTGTCGTGACTTGGACTTACGTCAGAAAAAGCTGCATTCACAGGTGTAGCTAGAGCCGCTGAAAATGCAAGAAAGCAGACTGTTAAATAATTGGCGATTTTTTTGAAATGTGACATAAAATATATGGATAATGATTGAATCAATATCCATTATACGAATTTTCCTTAAATTACAAAAGGACTTATTGTTTTTTGTCCGACATTGTTGGAAGTTCTACCTTTGGCAAGTGTGCAATTTCATAATTCAGGAAGAATGCCAAAAGTGTTCTTAAAACAACCAGTACAGCAAGAATTACTATGTCGTTTATTGACGGACTTAGAAGTGTTTCCACTATATCTCTGCCGATGAATACTTCAAGGCTTAAGACAAGATAATTTCCCAAGTCTATTCTAATTTGGGTTATTAATTTGACTGGAGAGATCCTTTTTATTGCGCATGTGGCCAGGACAATCAGCATTCTGCAAACGCCAATAAAAATTATCGCTACTCCTATTATTTCCAGAGCTTTTATAATGTACTGAAAAACTATTTCCATATTTTTGGTTATTTAATCATTACATTATACCAGAAATATGGCTTAGTTTGTAGCCTTTTTCATCAATATTACTTTGAATTCGCCAACTCCTTTGGTTTCTACAACCCTAGGTTCGCCATCCGCTTCAAGCATTTTTCCTCCATCATTTATATATTTCAAATATGTGTCGTATGGAATTAAGAATTGTCCTCCATCGGCTTTGCCAAGGACTCGAGCTACTCTATTCATTTCATTTCCAAAAATAGTGTAATCAACTCCTGCTCCCGGTTTTTCCGGATCTCCATACATTCCAACCGGATCCCCATCAACAATTCCGCATCCGTTTGCAAATATAAGCCTTCTTGGAAGTACAAAACCGTGTTCTTTTTGTTCGGCTGCAGAACATTCATCAAGAATTCTTTGTAGTTCTTGAGAGACTTCAAATGCCAAATCCATGTAATTCGCAAAATTTGGTTTATCGTTTCCAAAAGCATCAAGCCCGTCTTCCGTGTACGGAGGGCCAATCAAAACTATTGTTTCATCTCCAACATATTTATCCAGTACCACGTTGTATTTTTTCTCAATAACCAGTTTTGCTTCGCTAACAAATCTTGTCATTATCTCATCTATTCCCCAGGCATCTTCCGGATTGCTTTCCGCAAGTTCGCGCATGGTCTTGCTGTAGTCGTCTATATCCGAATAAAGAACCACTACAGGGTGTGGTTTTGGCATTTTTTCCAAATCATTGGCAAGATATTTATCCGCAGGCGCAGCTCCAATTAATTTACTTAACCAGTGTCTGGCTTCTTCTCTGCCCAGGATTATTCCTTCAATAAAGCTTAATACGTCTGTAACTATTCCTCTTTGAGCATCGTCGTTGCATGCAACCATAATGCTTCCTATTTTTTGTCTATCGGTTCCTCTGTCGATTTTTAAGTCAAAAAATTCACCTCCATTTTCAAGGGATTCCTTTGTGAATGTTATCAAATCAGCATCTTCTTCGACTTTGTCACCATTTACAAGAACGTCCCAGGATTTTGGTTCTCCCGGTTTAAGGTTGCATGAAAATGCTATTGGTTTTTGTAAAACTTTACTAAGTAACGTACAAAGCTGTGTACACATTGTCGTCCAATCTTTAAATCTATTTTCGGCTAAAATTTCTCTTTTCTTTTGCGCTATTATCTTTTTTACTTCGTCCTGAAGTCTTTGGTTCAGAAAGGTATCTACCATCGCACTCATATTTGCACATCGTCCAAACACAATTGGATGTATTTTTTCCCCTTCGAATCTGTATTCAAGGTATCCAAATTCTTTTTCACCAAAACTTAATTTGAATAAAAGTCTTGTTTCATCTTCTTCAACGCATTCAACCTTAGTCCAGTCGACATTTAATTTTTTATCTTTATATTCTTCCCATTCCAAAAGATTTATATTTGTATGTTCGCATATCTCAGGTTCTTTTCGCCCATGCGCATGTACAGTATGTTCCTGAACTTCAGGATCGGGATTAATATGAGTTAATCTTACTTCTTTGAAATTTGAAAGATCTCTTAAATTTTCTTCTATTTGTACGAGAACCGCGTTAACTGCAGTTTCAAAGTCTTTATTTCTTGTTTCATCTATTACAACATCCAAGCTTGTTAGTGCTTCGGCGCGCATGTCCCCATCAAGAAAGCCCTTTAATACACGGTAAACCAAGCTGTTTACATCGGCGATACGTTTTTTTATTTCCGGACTCGGATTTTTTTCTTCGATTGTATCCAATTCATAACCAAGTATGTCGGCAAGAGTTATCTCTCCTTCTTCAAATCTTTTTAATAATGGCTCAAGATCCTGTGGATTTAGTACGCTTTCATTATTTAACTCTCTTATAATACTGCTAATTGTGCCTCTGTTTCCCTCCGGAAGCTCAATTTGCGAGAAATGCAGCGCCAATTTAATGCGATCTGCAAGATTTTCAGGAACTGGCCCTTTGTCAGCATGCCAAAATTCCCCAAGTTGAAGAGCTTTATCAAAAGTTGATTGTTTGTCCATATGTGCATTTAAGAACGGTAGATAATAATACTCAATAACTCGATTTTGTCAAAAATATTTTATGGTATTATGTGTGTGAAATTAACGTAATGATATTTATGAATAAAAAAACTTTGTATTTCGTCAGGCATGGGCAATCCATTTATAACAAAATGAATATTCTTCAGGGACAAGTTGATAGTCCTTTAACCGAAGAAGGTGAGGAAGAAGCCAAAGTTATTGCTCCCAAATTTAAAAAGCTTGGCATTAAACATATTGCATATTCACCTTTGTTGCGTGCAAAACAAACCGCAATGATAATAAACGAACAATTGAATCTTCCGGTGTCACAGTGGAAAGACATACAGGAGATGAGTTTTGGTGATTGGCAGCATGAGCTTAAATATGAATACTGGGATGATTTCAAACATGATTTTTATGAGAATGGAACTCCTCCTCCTGGTGGCGAATCCAGGAATCAGGTTTATAGAAGGTCGGAAAAAGAGGTTCATAATATCTGTAAGAATATTGATGAATCTCCGATACTTGTTGCGTGCCATGGAATGGTAATAAGAATACTTCTTGGCGAATGGTTTACCAATGCTACCGAAAAAGGCTTCAGGTCAATAAAAGTTCTGAATCTAGGAATCTTTAAGGTTGAGGTTGAATACGACGAAACAAGGATAAATCCAATTTCTTATAAACAGATTAAATTATCTTCTTAAAATCCCCGGATTTCTTAATCCTTCATATCTTACAAGCTCAAGCGCATGCTGCTGCCCGAGCATTTCTTTTGAAAGCGGATCGTCATAATCACTGTCGTAAACAACCTTTGTTATTCCGGCGTTAATGATCATTTTTGTGCAAATACTGCATGGATGCGTGTTGCAGTATAGTGTTCCGCCATCAATGTTTATGCCAAATTTGGCAGCTTGGGTAATCGCATTTTGTTCCGCGTGTGTTCCTCGGCAAATTTCGTGACGCTGACCGGAAGGAATGTTTAATTTTTCCCTTAAACATCCTCCAAGTTCTTTGCAGTGCTTCATTGTTCTTGGAGCTCCGTTATATCCGGCCGTTAGTTGCTGGCTGTCTTTTGCAATAACAGAGCCAACTTTTCTTCTTAAGCATGTTGACCTTTCAGCCCATAAGTAAGAAAGTCCCATAAAAACTTCACCGAAATTCGGGCGATCTTCTCCGCTAAGTAAATTTAAAAAATGTTCAACTTTTGTTTTTAATTCATCCGGACTTCCTTCGTTAACAATAAGATAATCGGATGCTTCAATGCATTTTGAAACTTGTTGTCCGTCCGCAGGCTGTCCTTTGCCTTTTTCCGTTTCCAGTTTCTCGATTATTTGTTCTTCGCTAATACTGTCTCCTTCTCTTTTTCTTGATAAAACACGTTTGACTATTGTTTCTTGGGAAGAAGTTATTCCTATTAAATAAAAGCCGTTAAGTTTTTTTAATTCTTTGGCTTCAAGAGGGTTTCTTATTCCGTCGATTACCCAATTTGTATCTTTTCCATCATTAATTTTCTCCGCAACTTTTTGCGCAAAATAACCGGCTCCATGTTTGCTTCTAAGTTCATTCCCGATTTTTATTAAATTCTCACGCGTGTGTTCCAGCCCTTGAGCGGTTGCTTCTTCTCTAACCGTGTCCGAAAGTGAAGCGTACGAAAATCCCTTTTCTTTTAAAATTTCAGCTACAACTCCTTTGCCTGTTGCCAAATAGCCTGTAAGTCCTATGTACATAAAATTGTGTTTAAGCTGGCCACAGTCTATTACCTAATGGTCTTTTGGATCAAGAGCTTCTTTTTGTTTTTAAATCGAAGATATAAAGGATAAAGCCGGCTAAGATTGTGGTTATCCCTGATATAAAAAGTGGCAGATAATAGCCATAATGTTCTCCTAACGGGCCGAATAAAAATGCAGATAAAGAGGTTCCCATTATTTGCGCAAAAGTTACTATGCTTGCATTTCCACCTATTCTTTCAACATTAAAAATACTTACGATTCCATAATAAATGCTGAATATCATAGCTCCGTCTCCGAATTCATGAAAACATCTGACTGCAAATGCAAGCCAGACATTTGTTTGTAATGATAATAATACGTGTCCTATTCCTGAAATAAATAAACCTATATAAAAGACGTACCTTGGATTAAATCCCTTCCCGATTTTTTTGCTGAAGAATAAAGAGCTTAATCCAACAAAGAATACCGATCCACCAACAAAAAGTCCTATCTGCCCTGAATTAAGGCCAAATTGATCTTTTAAAAATAATGAATAAGATGTGCTTTCCGCTCCGTAGTGAAATGTAAATAAAAATACAACAAGAATAAACAGAAGTACTCCTTTTTGAAGTATGTCTTTTTTGTATTCCAGAAGTTTAAATGAAAACGTGTATGTTTTTGGCAAGAACATTGAAATAAAAATCGCGATGAAGAGAAGAATTATTATCAAGGATATTGTTGATTCAAATCCAAGTTTATTAATCATGTACCCTCCGGCTATAAATCCAAGGGCCTCAATTAAAGTTACATATCCAAGATATTTGCCGAGTTGAATTGGCGATCTTTTTCTATCGATAACTTTGAATGTCATTGAGTCTATGGAAACATTGAAAAGATTTTTTCCCAAACCTCCGCAAACAAAAGCCCCAGCAAGGAGTATTGAGTTTGTTACGGTTAAAAGTCCAAGATAATAAAACATGCTGATTATCAAAGCATATAAAATCATTCTTTTTGAATGTATTCGGTCATTTGCCACTCCTGCCGGAAGGGTTGTTACAATCGCCATCAAGTTGGCAAGTCCTATAAAAGTACCGATTTCAAATCCGCTAAAACCTTGCTGTACAAGAAAAACCGGCACGAAAACCCAGAACATGCTGTGAATAAATCCATGTATCGACTTTGTGATAACGGGAAGCGCAAGTGGTGATTTCATGATGTAATTATCCGTTTAAATTGGCATATTGCAATAGATCTTTACCCTTAAATATTAATGGAATACAATGTGATGGATTTAGATTAACTTTGATTTATGAAAAACTTTCAAAAGATAACAGTAGTTCCAATTCTTTGTGTTTTTTGTCTTCCGTTTTTTGGATCTACAGCTTTTGCGGAAGATCCAATTCTTATAGAAGACCCTATTCTAATCGAAAAACCTTTGTTGATAGAGCGCAATTATGATTTGTTTTTTGATGAAGATCCATATATCGCGGATATAAAATTTGAAACTATATTTAACGAAGATCCTTCCGATCCATATACAAATGATAATGGAATTCAAATTGAGCTTGAAGGTGCTTTAACAAAAGATGGAAGAGCCGCTTTAAACTGGACTCCTTATTTGAAGCCGAATTTTTCAATGTACAAAGTTGTGCATGATCAGATTGATAAAAATCCATACTACCCAAAGCATGGATATCTTGATTACTTTGATAACTCAAGCAAAACAGGATATATAACCGGACGTGTTCCGGAGGGAGATAATTATTTTAGAATTTGCGTTATAACAACCGACAATAAGAGGGGATGCAGCAATACTGTAAGTCTCTACGTTGAGCCGGCTGCCATTTTGGAGCAGAACTCGAATCTTGAAGAAAAAAATCAGGAAGTTGAAAATGTAAGACCTAAAATTGAAGATAAAATTGTTGAAAATAAAATAAATGAGGGTGGAAGGTTAACGTTTGTGCAAAAGGCGACAAAGTTTTTTGTGGATAACCTTGGTACCATAATAGGTGTAATTGCAACTATAATAGCCATTTCCGGGTTTACCTTCGCAGCAAAGAATAAAAAGAAATCCATTTCAAAATACATAAATCAAATTGACGATACATACACTGAATATAAGATGAAGGCTAAAAGATGCGAGGCAGAACTATACAGATTAAGAGATATAATAGATGAACAACTTAAGACTGGGAAGATTGATGAAAGTGCTTATCAGCTTCTTATGAACAGAATAGAGGGTTATATGATTGATATTCAGAAGCAGATAGTAAATGAGAAATTCGGAGGATTACCTGAAAGTCTTAAAAATCAAATGTTCCAAATGATGGAAAATGGAGAGATAAATGAACATGAATTTGAGACTATTCAAAAATTGGTAAAACGATCTGAACTTTCCGCGTCAGAACAAGACAGCCTTATTGAAACTATTAGCGACTTTAAAAAACAAGACGAGATGATGAAGAAGAAAGATAAGAGTGAATAACTAATTCATAAAGAGCGTCATACCAGTTAGAACTGCTGCAAAACAGACCCAAACTAAATAAGGAATCAAAAGGTAAGAAGCAACTTTGTTTATTTTGAAGGTACACATTATAAGCAGTACTATCGAGGCTATTAATAGAGGTAATTCAGCAAACGCAAATAGCAAGCTTTGCATTCCAAAAAACAAAATGCTATACATCCCGTTTAATATTCCGTTGATAAGGAAAAGTGATATTGCCATTGTTTTATGCCTGCTTTGTTCCTTTGGAGCGCCAAGAACAATGATCACAGATATCGCGATCATTATATAAATTAATGTCCATACCGTTATAATAACAAAACTTGATGGTTGTATGCTTGGTATTTCCAAAGTTGCAAACCAGGCCGTGTTTTGGTCAAAAGTAACCAATCCCAGCAAAAGCAACATAAGCATTGAAAGTATTACGATCGATATAAATAGAACCTGTTTTGTAAGTTTATACCAAGTACGCATTTTGCATATTAGCAAGTAAGGCTTTCGCCAAAGCATACGTCATATCCAAGGCCTGCCCATTCATTTATACCGCCAGCCATGCTTTTAACGTTTGTATAGCCGAGTGAAGTTAAAATATTATAAGCTTCCGCGCTTCTTCTTCCGGATCTGCAGTAAACTATTATTTCATCAGATTTTTTTATGCTTTCAATTTTTGATATTTCAGATTGAAGCGAATCAAGCGGAACAAGAGTTGAACTGGAAATGTGTTGTTCGTCATATTCTTCTTGAGTTCGGACATCCACTATCTTTATAGACTTGTTTTCAGAAATTTTCTCATATACGTCCGTGGCTGAAATTTCCATATTATTAGATTGGCTTGTTGTTGATTTCTCACCAGACATGTCTTCAGGTGTGTTGGCACAACCATTCATGATGACTAAGGATGCAAGAATTACAGATGTTACAACGATTGTTTTTTTCATACTAAAAACATTATTATACGGACGTACAATACAATCTAATCAAGTTTACTGCAAGTAAACTTTAGTTAAATTTTAGGACAGAGATTTTTAAAATGGAAGATCGTCTATTGTGACCTCGTCTTCCGCATACGCAGGGGCGTTATTTGCTGCTTGAGCAGGTCCCTGTTGTGAAGAAGCCTGGTTTAAACCTCCGTGTTCAGAGTGATCCATTGCCATGCCTTCACCTTTTCTGTCCAGCATAATCATGTTTTCAGCAACTATTTCAGTTCTGTATTTTTTTGAACCATCTTCAGCTTCCCATGCTCTGGTTTGAATTCTTCCTTCAATGAAAACCTTTGTTCCCTTTTTTAGATATTGTCCGCATATTTCAGCGAGTTTTCTCCAAGCAACGATATTGTGATATTCCGCCTTGTCCTGTTTTTGTCCGCTTGCGTCCGTCCATGAAAGATTTGTCGCAAGAGAGAAGGTTGTAACAGCTTGTCCTCCAGGAATTTGTTTCATCTCCGGATCGCGTGTAAGGTTCCCGATTAATTGTGCTCTGTTAAGTGACATTGCCATAGTACTTATGTTTAAGTGATTATATATATGTAAATGAGCTCGCTTTCGCTCGCAAGGAGTCTCGCTAATGCTCGACTCTGGTAGTCGCAGTCTACTATAGGTGTACTAACTTTTCAAATTGATTTCATGTATAAAGGTAATTGGCTCTCTGGTCTGGTAAATATGGTGCATATAACCAAAAAAGTATCCAAAAAGAACAGATATGAGTATACTTATTACGGTTTTTGCAATTATCTCTATTCTTTGTTTTGAAATAGATAACGGTTTTATATGCATAAGTATCTTTTTTTATTGGGTAGACAGTCAAAGCTATCGATAGCCGAGCTTAAAGCTGTTGTTGGTGCCGGTAAGTCTTTTGGAGAGCTTTATATGATTGAGCTGGCCGACGAAATAGCTGATCCCGAAAAGCTTCAAGATATGCTTGGTGGGACGATAAAGATCGCGAAAGTTGTTGCTGAAGAGAAGTCTCTTCCCGCAATTGAGCAGAAATGTGTTGATTATTTAGATGATCATTGTGAAGGTAAGGTTATTTTTTCGTTGAGTGTTTATAATTTTGCACACTCTCTTAAAAAAGATTTAAATAATTTGTTAAAAAATATTAAAAAGGCTTTAAAGAGCCGTGGCAGGAATGCAAGATTCATTAATAAGCTTTTTGAAAATGTTCGCAGTGTGTCTATTTATGAAGAAAAACTTTGTGAAAAGGGGAGTGATATGACAATAGTTAAAACTCCTGACGGGTTTTTGCTTGCGGCAAGTGTTAGCGTTCAAAATTTTAGAGCGTATTCAATAAGAGATTATGACAGGCCGGGACGTGACGCCAAAAGTGGTATGCTCCCTCCGAAACTTGCTCAAATGATGATAAATATAGGTTGTGGTAAGAATATTTCCGTAGTTTATGATCCTTTTTGTGGAAGCGGGACTGTGCTTATGGAGGCTTTGTTGCAGGGACATCAGGTTATAGGCTCCGATATAAGTGAAAAAGCAATTGAAGATACAAAGAAAAATGTCGAGTGGATACAAGAAAAATTTATGCGTGGTGGAAACGGTGTTATAGATATTTTTCAGCATGATGCAACTACTTTGGAAAGAAAAAATATTACAATTACGCCAAGAACCATTGTTTATGAGGCATATCTTGGTCCGGCAATATCAAAATTTCCTTCCGATCAGGACAGAATGAATAATTTTGCCGAAGTGGAAAGAATTATCGTTGGAGCTATGGTGAAGTTTAAAAATATTTTGAATAATAATGCGAATCTGGTTTTTGCCGTTCCTTTCTATAAAGGTCGTGATAAAAATTATTTAATAGAAGGTCTTGATAAGAAAATAAAGAATCTTGGTTATACAATCGTTAATTTTGATAATGCAGATACCGAAAGAGGATCACTACTTTATTATCGAGATGATCAATTGGTGGGGAGAGAAATCTTTCATTTTAAAATTGGTTGAAAAGGAAACTGATTTCATTTATATTGTTCCCGTTGCCCAGTAAGTAAGGATCTTTTTAAATACTGTTCCCGGGTAGCTCAATGGTAGAGCACCTGGCTGTTAACCAGGTTGTTGCCGGTTCGAGCCCGGCCCCGGGAGCCAAAATTCTACTTATAGATCTTTTTTATCCAGATCTTTTTTAGAATTGGAATTGAAAGTGTGGATAAAATAAAACCAAGAGTCGGAACAATTGCGTTTATAAACGGGCTTGGAAGTTTTGCGCTAAAAAAGAAAAGTACAATTACCAGGTAGGTTAATAATGCTACCGTTAATTTCCTTGCTTTGCTTGTTTCCCAGGCTTTATCAGCCTCGACACGTTTGTTACGTTTCCGGATTTCTTCAATTTCAGATTTCAATTCTTCTATTGTTGTCATAATTTTTAAGTGTGAATGTTTATCAATTAAGATTATACATTATTGATTATATATATGAATCTCTACTGAATTTATATAAAATATTTTTGAATGTTTTAATAACTCATAAGATGTATTATCTGTATATCCTAAAGTGCGCTGATGAAACTTTGTATACTGGGATTACCGTTGATTTAGAGCGCAGAATAAGTGAACACAATACTTCCAAATTGGGAGCAAGATATACGAGTATACGAAGACCGGTCGAACTTGTTTACTCAAAAAAATTTCGTAACAGATCTTTTGCCTCAAAAGAAGAAAATCGAATAAAAAATCTTTCAAGAAAAGAAAAATTACAATTAATAAAAAAATAGTATATAATGATATTATTATTTCAAACCCCAAAATTATGGCTAAAGGAGGCGACAAACAAAAGAGAGAGAAAAAGAAACCAAAGCAAAACAAAGATAAGAAAAAGTAATTTAACTATTGATTTAATTGTTAAAAAGAAGATAATAAATTTAGTAAATCTGTAACCATACATTCAATGCCTGTAAAAAAGACAGCAAAGAAAAAGACAGTTAAGAAAGCAGCTCCTAAGAAAAAGGTAGCTAAGAAAGTTGTTAAGAAGGCAACCAAGAAAGTTGCTAAGAAAGCAGCTCCAAAAAAGAAGACAGCAAAGAAAAAATAATTTTTTCTCTTTCTGTAATCTTGAAACGAGAGAACATTGCCCCGCACTTATGTGTGGGGCTTTTTTTATAAATTAATATGGTATACTTTGCGTGAAAATATTAATAATTAGCTTTGATGTTTATTCATGAAATTTCAAGAGAGATAGCAACATTTGGAGGTTTAACGCTTAGATGGTATGGGCTTATGTTTGTTATAGGTTTGCTTCTGAACTATTTCTATACTGTTTGGGTTTTTAAAAGAGAAAAATATCCGGTTGAACATTTTGAGACTGTGGCTATATTTTTATTTATTGGAATGGTTGTTGGAGCTCGACTTGGGCATGTGTTCTTTTATGAGGCCGATTTTTATTTAAATCATCCGATTGAGATTTTTAAAATATGGAATGGTGGACTTGCAAGTCATGGTGCCGCTATAGGATTGCTTGTCTTTTATTTGCTTTGGTTGAAATTTCAAAAAATAGAATTTTCGAAATATGTAGATGTACTTGTTCTTGGAATGCCTATTACGGCTGGATTTGTTAGGATCGGTAATTTTTTAAATTCGGAAATTATAGGAAGGCCTACGGACGGCAGTTGGGGAGTTGTTTTTACAAAACTTGGTGAAGATTTCCCTCGTCATCCCTCACAGTTTTACGAGGCAGGATTGAGTTTCACAATATTTTTTATATTGTTTTTTGTTTATATAAAATACTACAAGAAACTTCCAAAGCTTTTCATACTATTTCTTTATGTGCTTTTGTATTTTTCTACAAGATTCGTAGTGGAATTTTGGAAAGAAAGGCAATTTGAACCTTATGGGTTACATATTTCAATGGGGCAATGGTTAAGCGTACTGCCTGTTCTTATTGCGGTTTTGTACTTTATTTATATAGCTGTAAGAAAAAAGGCACGTTAAGATTCCATTGCCATTACAACAGCTTTATATTTTTCATGGATTATACTTCTGTCGAATTCTGCGAATTCTTTAGTCATTGTTTCCAATTCGATGTCGTTAAAGTATTCCATTGCCTGTTTGAAAAAATGATTATTTTCTTTATCTATGTGCGCAGGATAAAAAATTACCAATTCTTCAAGTACTTTAACAATTTTTTCGTAAGCAAGATCATCTCCATTTGAATATTCATTATTGGCTTCTTCAAGTTTTTTTAATTTTTCACGTGCCTGGACATGTTCCTCGAGTAACTCGGCCAGGATTTTTCTAAGTTCATCCGAAAGATCTTTTCGTCCAACTTCTCTGAATAAAATGTCTTCTTCTTTGCCGTGATGTGTTTTGTCTCCATATGTGACAAAGAAATCTATAATTTTTTGTATTAGGCATGCATTTGCCTTTTTTTCTTTTATTGTTGGGAGTTTCTTTTTTATTATCGTTGTTAACTTAGCTATTAAATTGTGTTCTTGCATAAGGAGATCAAGAGGTGACATATAAATATGTGTTAATTCTCTGTTTAATATACACCCATGATAATTAAATAAATATTTACTCTCAAGGGCATTTGGTTATACTGTTGTTGTATCAAAGAAAAAATTATTAATAAAAAACACATGAAGTTTAAGTTGAATTACCTAATTATACCCTTAGTAACCATTACAGTTGCGGTTGTTGGCAGCGCATTTTCTTCTATGGGGATGCCTTGGTATGATACTGAGCTTATTAAACCGGCAATTAATCCGCCGAAATGGATATTCCCGGTTGCATGGAACATAATTTTTGTATTAACAACGATTTCCGCTCTTATAACCTGGAATAGGCGTTATGTTGAAAATAGATTTTTACTTGTTTTTAAAAAGAAAGAGATAGATGTTATTTTTCTTTTTGTAGTTGGATTGTTTATAGCAAATGCAGTATTTAATGTTTTGTGGAGCCTTTTATTCTTCACTCTTCATCAAATTTCCTTGGCTCTTTTTGAGATGGCTATTCTTGAGATAACCATAATTTTAATAATGGGACTTCTTTGGCACAGATCAAAATTGGCCTCTCTGCTTCTTCTTCCATATGCCGCTTGGGTTGGTTTTGCGACATATTTAACATTCCAAATAGTTCTTCTTAATTAAAAATAACCAGGTAATCAAATGGAACTAAAAGTAGGGCAAAAAGCTCCTGATTTTTCACTGTCAGATCAAAATGGGGTGAATCATTCATTAAAAAAGTATAAGGGCACGTGGATTTTACTTTATTTCTATCCCAAGGATAACACTCCGGGTTGTACGCAGGAGGCGTGTGCTATAAGGGATAGTTATCCGGATTTTAAAAAACTTGGAATTACTGTTTTTGGTGTAAGTACTGATTCTGTTGTTAGTCACGAGAAATTTGCGAGTAAGTTTGGGCTTCCTTTTACACTATTATCCGATAATGAGAAGGAAGTTATTGGAAAATATGATATATGGCGTTTTAAGAGAATATCATTTCTTATTGATCCTGAAGGAAATATTGCTAAAATATACCCCAAAGTTAAACCGGCTGAGCATGCACAGGAAGTTTTGCATGATCTGAATGAATTAATGAATTAACTGACTAAAACTATGGAAAAAAATACTGAAAAACTTAAAAGGGGACTTGCGCAGATGTTAAAAGGCGGAGTTATAATGGACGTTGTAACTGCCGAGCATGCTCGTATTGCAGAGCAGTCAGGAGCTTGCGCCGTAATGGCGCTTGAAAGAGTTCCTTCTGATATAAGAAGAGATGGTGGGGTTGCAAGAATGAGTGATCCAAAATTGATTAAGGAGATTAAAAAAGCCGTAACAATTCCTGTTATGGCCAAGGTTAGAATAGGACATTTTGTTGAAGCTCAAATTCTTCAGACTCTTAATGTTGATTATGTGGATGAAAGTGAAGTGCTTACTCCTGCAGATGAAAAATTTCATATAGATAAGAGGAATTTTAAAATACCTTTTGTTTGCGGAGCTACAAATCTTGGCGAAGCTTTAAGAAGAATCAATGAGGGGGCTGCTATGATAAGGACAAAAGGAGAAGCGGGGACTGGAAATGTTGTAGAGGCGGTAAGGCATGCAAGAACAATTCTTGAGGAGATAGCGGCTTTAAAACACGCTTCAGAAAAAGATATAAAGGAATATGCGAAAAAAGAGAGAGTTCCATTTGAACTTGTTCAGAGCATTGCAGAGGAAGAAAAACTTCCGGTTGTTAATTTTGCTGCTGGAGGCATTGCTACGCCTGCGGACGCTGCTTTAATGATGCAGCTTGGTATGGACGGTGTTTTTGTAGGGTCCGGTATATTTAAATCAAGTGATCCGGAAAGAAGAGCAAAGGCTATTGTTCAAGCAACGACTCACTATAATGATCCGGATATAATAGCTAAAGTGTCTGAAAATTTGGGAGATGCAATGGATAGTCAGGAGATAAATAAATTGGACACCAAGTATGCGGAAAGAGGATGGTAAAAATATTACTGTTGGAGTACTCGCTTTGCAGGGTTCTTTTCTCGAACATAAAAAAATGATTGAGAGTCTTGGTTGTAAATCTTTAGAGATAAGAAAAACAAGTCAGCTTGATGAAATAGACGCATTGATTATTCCAGGAGGAGAAAGTACGACTATGAATCATCATTTGGCACTTGGGGATTTTAAAAGCACTCTAATTGATAAAATAAATTCGGGATTTCCTGTTTATGGGACATGCGCGGGTGCAATTTTGCTTGCAAAAACAGTAGATGGGAAGGAAAACAAGAACGGACTTGCCGTTATGGATATTGATATTTCAAGAAATGCGTATGGTTCGCAAATGGATAGTTTTGAGGAAACTATAAAAGTTAATATTGGTGAAAATTTTTGTTCCGTACATGCTGTTTATATAAGGGCGCCAAAAATAAATTCGGTCGGGAACGGAGTTGAAATTCTAAGTAAGAACGAAAAAGGAGAGATTGTTATGGCAAAGCAGGGAAATATGCTTGTTACAACTTTTCATCCCGAGTTAACGCACGACAAAACCGTACATTCTCATTTTCTGGAAAAGATTATTCAAACTCTTTAAGAAGTTTTTCTATTGAGCAGTAATTAACTTCATCCACGGGTGCCGTTTGGATGTTTTTTCTGTTTGGAAGCTTATCAACAAAGTTTTCTCTTTTACTGTCTTGATATATAACTCCCAAATAAATATTTTTTTCGAAGTCTTCAACTATTTCTTTCGCTTTTTTAAGATTATCAGCCTTGTAGTTTCTTATATCACTTGTGTATTTTACTCTGTCCCAGTACCAGCTCTGAGGTGTTGCTCTGTTGTATGTAGGACAAACCTGAAGTATTTCCACAAACGCAAAACCTTTGTGTTTTAGTGCTTTTCTAAATACTTCCGTCAT
>Ga0265297_10006561_pt1 | contig 16790 bp, 17 predicted proteins | sample Munlanlwell13791_FD_192502 | JGI IMG/M metagenome (GOLD analysis project Ga0265297, IMG submission 192502) | Leachate microbial communities from a municipal landfill in Southern Ontario, Canada - Leachate well 137-91 | ecosystem: Engineered > Solid waste > Landfill > Unclassified | place... | reverse complement strand
TGAGCTTACCCCTTTTTTACTACCGGCATGAATTAGAGTTTTCCGGGGCTGCGGTTAACAGCTTTGCTTTCTGATAAAACTCTTCAGGGGTCATCCGCCCTAATGAACTGTGCGTTCGTTCTTGATTATAGATGTCCCGCCACTCTTCGATCAACATCCTTGCGTGAGCGACTGTGAAAAAGCTGTTGTCGTTCAAACATTCATCCCGGAATTTATCGTTGAAGCTTTCTATGTATGGATTTTCGGTCGGTTTCCCGGGAGTGATAAAGTGAAGCTTCACTCCTCGTTCATACGCCCAAGCATCCAACGCTTTGCTGATAAACTCCGGCCCGTTATCGATCGTAATATATTCAGGCAGTCCATACATCCACGCCAATTCGGTTAAGATGCCGACAACCCGCTTGGCGTTGATTGACGTATCCACCTCAATACGCATGCATTTCCGCGTGTACACATCCAGGATCGGAAATGTCTTTAACTTCCGGCCGTTGGTGAGCGAGTCGAAGATAAAATCCATCGCCCAGACATGGTTGATCCGCTTTGCCTCAGGCGGCGGGACCCTTGATGCACTCGACCGCTTGATTCGCCTGCGCTTGCGGATCTGCAGCTTTTCCAGGGCGTATAAGCGCTCTGTGCGCTTATGGTTGATACGAAAGCCCTCACGCCTCAGCTGCTCGTGGAATTGAGGACATCCCCAACGCCGACGCTTCTGGGCCCATTCCCGGAGCCGGGTTCGGATAAACGCCTCATCAGGACGCACAAGCGGCGTATATCTGAACACGCTTCGCTGAATCCCTATCAAAGAACAAGCCTTCCGCAAGCTCCGCCTGAATACGTCCACGATAAACCCCACGGCTTCTCGTCTCGCTTCAGGCGTTAGGAGTTTTTTTCAAGCACCGCCTTCAAGCATTGAAGGTCCAGCGCTTGTTCGGCCACGATCGTTTTAAGCTTCCGGTTCTCGTCCTCAAGCGTCTTGAGTCGCCTGAGATCGCTCACGGTCAGACCGGCATACTTCGCCTTCCAGTTGTAGATCGTCGCATCACTGACGCCATATTTGCGGCATAGATCGCTGATCCCAACGCCAGCTTCCGCCTCCTTCAACGCCTGAATAATTTGCTCTTCCGTGTATCGTTTCCGTTTCATGATCGAGTCTCCTTCGGGTTTGCAACCCTTCAAAGACTCTAATTATACCTGGTAGCATTTTCGGGGGTAGGCTCACATCTACTCCGTTCATGACTGGCATACGAATATCCGCCAAAATCATGTCAAATTCGATCTCAGAAACATATTTAAGAGCTGCCTCAGCATCCCCGGCTAACCGGAAGAAATACCCTTGCCGCCCCAGAACATTACCGAGAGTCTTTAGTATTAAATCATCATCATCGATCACTAAAACTTTTGAGGCTTCCATCATTTATGATTTTCTCGCAGAACAAATGTTGTACATTTTCCATGGGTCACGGCTAACAACAATATCTCGAAACCCGAATTTGAGAAACCATTGCCGCCACTGCTCGGGTGGACGGTAGTACAGGACCCATGCGCCCTCTTTCGTTTTGAGGGCTTTTTCCATCAGCTTGCGGCTTGGATTGCTCTCCTGACTATCTATCAAGAGGAGTCCGTCTTTATCCAGCCCCTCGTAGATCTGTTTCAGCATAGTTATAACTTTGTCATCATCAATATAAACAGTAAGGCCGGACGCAATCACAACATTAGGACGCCAGTCAACTTGTTGCCCTAATTTTTTAAGAATTCTCAGCTTAAAAACATTTCCCTTAATAAATCTAATCCGTTCCTTTGAGATGCCTTGTTTCCCGCTGAGACTCTTCGCCAATTCTAATGATTTTTTGTCAAAATCAACCCCCACAATTTCAATTTTGTCACTAGGATAAATCTTCGCTATATCGGCAAGGTATCGTCCGGCACCGCATGCCAAATCCAGAATCCTTGTCGCCTCCCCCCGCAGTTTGTGATTTTCAATCTCATTGCTTAAAATTTTGACAATATTTACGCGCCGGGCTCTGGTTGCCTGCACGGCAGGCAAATTCAAGAGAATCTTATCAATCAATAAGCCAATCCCCAAAAACCCGTGGGCTTTATTTTCATACATATAATCAAAATTGTAACCCGTTGCGGCTTCCCCTAAAGCGCTGCGGCGGCCCAAATTGCTGAGCAGCAATAAATTCCGCACAACCTTTTTATAGAAGAAATCCTCTAATGGCTCTTTTAGCCCCATGCCCAAGTCCTATATCTTCTTTTCAATTCAAAGTCTCGTTTTTAGGATCACCCTGCGGTACTTCGCCTGTATCAATATCGTGTTCCTTCAATTTGTGTTTAAAGAGCCACCTGATATTCTTCAGACCAGGTGTTTTGATATCTTTCTCCAATTGTTTCCGTCTGGCTTCATACTTGCGAACGATCCGAATTACAATAATCCCCAAGATCGAACAGATGACAACATTTACCCAGAAAAATATGGCCCAAATTGGACTGTTTGGTCCAAGATTCATATAGACACCCCCTAGAATAGGCATTTTACTCCTATTAGAGATATCGGACGTTTCGGGGATATTCTAGAGATGATTTCTTGGAAAAGCTATAGACGGAAGAATTCAAAGGGGAGGTGAAACGACAGGATGTCGTCTTGCATACAAAAGACGACGTTAGCATCCCTAATTCAACCTATCCCTCGATACCCACTGCCGTTCTATAGTGTGCCGTTTACTATTCAATAGGTCCCGTCTTCGATCATGTGCTCATCCGAGATCCCGAAGTAATGCGCGAACTCATGGAGCACGGTGTCCCGGACCGCCGCCCGTATCTGGCGCCGGCTGCGGCAGGACCGCGTGACAGGCCCACGGAAAACCGTGATCTTGTCCGGGAGAACGCTCCCGTCATGGTGCGTCCTTTCCCCGAGCGGCACGCCTTCATAGAGGCCCAAAAGGTCCTCGCCCGCCCCAGTCCCGGCTTCCTTTTTCTGACGGGCCGATGGTTCCGCCAAAATTACGATATTGATGTTCTCGAGCTTGCGCTTGAACTCCTGGGGAAGACTCCTCACCGCGTCCCGGACCAGCCCCTCGAATTCCCGCTTCGTCAAAGATCTTTTTTCCATTTCACTTATTTCGCCTTTGATTCATTTTTGCGACATAATTGAAGCCGGAGCCACGGATTAAGAGAATCCCCTTTCAATCGGATACCTTTTTCTTTGATTTAGAAGCTGTAAGGTCGGCTTATTAGCAACCCTTTTAAAGGCGAGAACGGGTTAAGAACGAATCGATGCTTCGCGTTCGCCCGCGAATTATTTTCGATTAAGCGCCGCCGAATAGTCACTCCCGGAAATCCACAAAGCAATGTAACCTTCACGCGCAAGCCAACCCAGGCTCATCATCACAAGTTCGCGAGGGCGCTTCAATCCTTTGGTGAGTTCATCCGCGGTGACGGTTTTCTTACCATCAAGAAATTGCCAAATCTCCCCGGCGACAATTCCGATTTCCGTGATCATGGGGGACTCCTTTTGCGACTGAATTTACATCAAACAACACAGATCGTATAACAAGAAGCAATCCCATAAATAAACCTTCGCTGTTTTCTCCTTTGGCGAATAGATCCTTCAAAGCGAGCTGACAGTGGACGTGTTGCTGGTCGAATCGTCTATTTCTTGACCAATCTTTCGGCTTCGAGCCAGATCTCCAGATCTTGACCCTGAACGCGGCCCTTTTTCTCCCAAAGTTCTTTGGCCTTTTCTTTGATCCGCTCAGTCAGTTCCGCTTCAGTCACCTTGCTTTTTTTAACACCTGAAACCCTTGCCATGTTTTGCCTCTCCTATATTAGATGTTGATGAAGTGGTCGATATTCTTTATTTTGATTCAATGCTCCTTTTTTCAATAGTTACAAGCGCTTTCCTGCCTTGAGGACAGGCGCGGGCCTTTCTGTGTTGCGGCTCACAATCGGGGTAATCACCCTCTCTTCGACGCCATCCGAAGATTCGGCATGGCAATCGAAGGTGAATTTCCCATCCGGTAGCCCGTAGCGGAGCGTGAAAGTACCGTCTGGCCGGAGCTGAACGGGTCTTCCCTGCATCGTGACCTTGGCGTCAGGTTCCGTACCGCCGTAGATGATAAGTTCGCATTCGAGCCAGAAATGAAATCCGCGCTTTTTGATCCTGACAGGGCTCGCTAAGCTGGAAACAGCGCCGGCTCCGGAGCCTGAGGTGATCGCGTTCTTGAATCGCTCCTCCATGAGATTGCGGAGTTCTTCGGAACTTTTGCCGACCTGGAAACCACCCGAAAGGGCATACATCTTGTCAAAATCGATCGACATCCACTGATCATCAATGATCTCGGACATCCCGGACCTCGGCGTGATCACGTAATTGGAGCGGACAAGACAAAGAAAACGGCCATCGCTGTGCAGGAGCCCGATCTCGGCGAAATAGCTGTGGTTCGGCTGGGTGTTAATGTACCAACACTTGCTCATGTTCTGGAGCACGATGTCAGAAACAGAGGGGGGCTTCCCTTCCTCGGTCGTATCATAGACGCGAAGCACAGAAACAACGCTATCCCAACTCCCCCCGAGCTTCGCGAGATGGCCAAGCTGATGATCCTCCTGGATCTCCCAATAGGCATAGAGCCAGTAAGGATCGCGCACTAACAAGTAAATCTGATTGTCGCCGTAGTTGTCCGGAAGCTCCTGAAGCCGATGCGAGACTTCTACTTTTGGACTAGGGGGTGCTGCCGGGATATTGTTGGCAACAGAGGCGCTGGCGCTGTTTTTCGTTTTAGGAGATCGGGCAGGAGCATCAATCTTTTCGTGCACGCGAGCCGCTGCGCTCATCGCGAGCAAACGTCTTTTGCTTACAGTTGTTTCTTCCAGGCCATTCTTTTTCTTGCCGGGCTCGTCTTTGGATTTCTTTTTCCGGCCTTGAAACAAACCCATTTGCGGCTCACCTCACACTGAACGTTCGGTTTTCAAGAGATATCATTCGGGTAAGAACATTCTACCCCTACCCTCTATTTCTGAGTAAAAAACATCAAAGCCCCAAATACAGCCATCGCCGAAATATAACTGTGCAACTGGAGATTACCAAAGCCCACTCGATCTTTGTTTTTAACAATCCAATGTCACAAAATAGGTAAAGAACGACATTCCATTATTACGCCATGTAAAACGCGCTTAGATCTAACAGGTTCGTTGAGGCCATACCTTTTGGGCTATTAACCTTTCATCACAATAATCTAACTCAGTAAAACCATCAGATGTGGTCGGCCCTTTTTTCCGCCATTGTTGCCTATACGTAGCTTTTGTTTCCGATTGCTCCTGCCAACCCCAATCTTTAAGATTGCCGGTTTTGAAATTTCCGTCCTGCTCAGCCCACGGTTTCTTAAAATCACCTTTGCAATTATAGACAACGAGAAGATCTATTTCTTTCACATGAATCGATCTACAATTCTGAAGATTTTGTAAAATATCTTCAGTTGCAAATACAATCAAGTCCCAATCGGAATTAACATTTGATGCGCCATTAGCTCTTGATCCAATTAGCCAAATAGATTGAATCGAGGGATGGGTTCCTGTTAATAATGTTAGATAAGATTCGATTTCAGTCATATGGCTGTATTAATCTCACATTTGAGGGAATAAACGAAATCGCTCATTCATCCCGCTTATCCAGCAGCGTTTTATCAGGAGGTTTTGATAAATTGATTCGTAAGATAACCGGACGCTTTTTCCGCATCCCGGCAAAACCGCTTAAAAGCCTCCAGATCAAATATCGACCGACCCCGATAGTAGCACTCCTTCCCAGGCTCCATCTCAGAAAGATTTCGTGCTGTGCTCTTGTTCAGACTTCTCACTACCGCTAAAAAACGGCTTACCGCCGGAGGCAAGGAAACGATCTCTCGCAAAAGCGCTTCCCTATCAGAAAAATCTAACTGCCTTAAAGTTTTTTCAAAAAGTCGGTATTTCTTCGACTTAAAGGAGTGCTTTTTGCTATCCATAAAATAATTGACGATAATGCCTTCCAGAAAGAACTCTATTTCCGAAAAAGCTTTGCCGACGCCAAGCCGGATGAGATCGTTTCGGTCACAGGACAAAAGAGCGTTGCGCTCCCACTGTGCTACAGATTTCATTTCCGGCAATCTGAACCTGCGGGTCACCATCCTTTCGATTTCTCGGATATCCTCAAAAAGCTTTTTCTCAATCTTTGATCGAGTCATTTCAACATAGCTCCTAATCACCAGGGGGCTAAATTTGTTCTACATGCCTATCGGGATGTAATCTTGCCATCGTCCTGCACTGTCAATGTCTGCCATTCGTATTTTTCAGCTTCAACGACTTGCTGAATGCTTTTTTGAATTTCACTTTGTCGACCTTTTGTCTTACGATCCAAAAAAGTAATATTTTGAATAGGCCCTTGCATTTTTATTCCGTCTGCAGTCGAATTCATCCCGTTAAAAACCACATAATCAATTGGGTGAAATATAACTTTTGAATCATCTGGATTCAATCGTAGAGGTTTGAACACGGTATCTATCTTTCTTACTATTCGATCCGCCAGCTTCCTTCCTATTTCTCGAGCCTTGGATCGAAGTTGTCCCTCTCTTTCTTCCAATCTAACTTCCGCCGCATCCAATTTTCGCTCTTGAGAATCGATTTCATCTAACCAATCGGGGGCCACCTTATCCTTAAGATAAATTCTACAATTACTCAGACGAAATATTTCACCCGATCTAGGACACACTCCAAAGATGTTTCGTCCGATTGCAAAAAAATCCAATATTTCCTTTTTCATCTCGTGATCGCCTCGCTATAAGTTTGAAAGACTACTTTCCCGCTTTCGACAGTCGACTTGATCTCTTGCTGCCGCTGTGTTAACCGCGCTTTTCCCGTCTTAATTTCGGCGAAAATAATTCGGCTCACCTTCCCCTTTTTATTCAAATTTTCAAAAATCACATAATCGATCGGATCAAATAAAGAGCGGCAATCATTCCGGTCAAACCGGAACGAAGAAAGGGCCGGGGTAATTCGTTCCAGAATCGCCCCAACATTAATGGATTTAGCGCTTATTTCTGATTTCGCTGATATCGTCTTTGGTTTTTGCTTTAAATTCCTTTTCCTTTCTTCCAAATCATTAAGCCGCATTTGATAAAGAGCTTCTCCCTGCCTAGAAAAATTATCTAAATAGAATAGGCCAGCTTTACTTAAAAGAATGGGCTCATCACAACAAGGACACTGAGCGTAGACTTTTTTTGAGGTCAACGTCTTAATTATTTCTTGCGCGCGCTTGAATAAGCTCATATGCCCTTTTAAAGATTGTGTTTGTATGTTTAGACTTTCCCCGTAAAAACGCTCGAACCTTCGCCAAAGTAGCTTTCGTAGACGTGTTCAAAAACCGCTGAGCACTTGCGCTGGTAGAGTTCCTTGGTATATCCGTCCGGCAGACGATCCAGCTCGTCCTTGATGGCTTCGACAACTCTGGCCCGCGTCTGGACCTTCTCCCTCCAGCTGATCACAAAGAGCGATCGAAGCCTTTGGAGAAGCTCCTTTGAAACCTTTTTAACCTCTTCTCGCTCCTGCGGAGAAAGCTCAGGGCCAGGCCGTACTAAGACATCAAATATCGTCAGCTCTTCTTCAGTCAGGTTCTCGCGGACGTGTCGCTTCTCTTCCTCGTTCAGCGAGCGACTGAATACCAAGAGTTCCTTGAACAGCTCCTCGATGTTTCGGCTGCCTGAATTGTAGGACTCGATCAGCTCCTCGAACTTAGCGAGGTAATCAGCACGGTTCTTGTTAAGCCGGATCAAACACTCCAGTTGGGCGCGGATCGCCGCTTTCAGAGCTTCAAGCTCTAAATTCTTACACTTGGACTTTTTGAAGCGCTTCGCCAATGTCTCAAAGTCGATCCGGCTCAGATCGATCACGCCTTCCAACTCACCGCCAGTCTTTTCCTTGATCTTGAACCCTTCCGCCTCGATCGACTCATCAAGCAGCCGGTTGATATCCCCCATGATCACAGAGATGTCGGTTGACTGCCCTTCCTCCGTCCGTTCCCGAATAACATTCGCTATCGTGACAAGACAGCTTACTTTTGATGAAAACTCCAACACAACAGGATCGGGCTTGACCGCGTTGTAAAGAGTCCAAACAAGCCGCTCTGCCGCAAGAAAGTCCTTACGGACCTCATCCGGAGAAATAAGTGCATTCACCGCCTCACCGATCGCAGTAAGCCGATCCAGGGATCCGGCCGGAAGCCTCTCGATCGACTTGATGCTCACGTCATGCTTGTCGCAAAACTTCACAGCTTCCTCAACCGCCTTCCGAAGATCGTCCACAAGCTTTTTCTTATCCCGAACCGGCATCCCACCGCTCCGCCCCTTGGCATATATTGCTAACGCTCTCTCCAGAGATGCAAAAACATTTGCGTAATCAACGATCATGCCATTGTACTTACCCGGGAAAACACGATTCGCTCGGGCAATGGTCTGCATCAACGTATGGTTACGCATCGGCTTATCGAGATAGACTGTCGAACAGTTCTGAGCATCGAAACCAGTAAGCCACATCGCGCACAGAAACACAATGCGAAGCGGATCTTTCGGGTCCTTGAACTTCTCATCTAGCTGTTCCTCGTGCATCCTCTTGCGGTGCGGCGTGATATCAAGACCGAGCGCTCTCATCTGTTCGATCTCATTCTGTCCGGGAGAAACCACAAGTGCCATGTCGGTCTCTTTGAGTAGCTTCAGACGATCCTCAAGGATCTGTCGCTTCTCAGGATCATACTTCTCTCCCGATCCCGTGATCTCCTCCAGTTCCTTCTCGGTTTTCTTCAGGTCAATGTCCCAGTATTTCCGAACCTTGTCATACATCCTCAGAGCCGTCGCCTTATCAATGGACACCACCATCGCCTTACCAATGAACCCACGACCAAGGAAGTGCCGGACAATGTCTTTAGCTACCGTCTCCAGCCTCTCATCACGGGTGATAATGTGATACTGACGTCCGAGTTCCTGCTCCAACAGACCTTCTTGAGCAGGGTCAAGTTCGGCCTCATCGATGAGATTATAGATCTCATCATTAAGGTTCGGATTCTTCAGACGCAGCTCGGGGGTCCGGTTCTCATAATAAAGCGGGACAGTCGCACCGTCTTCCACCGACTGCTGAAAGTCATAAACCGAGACATAGTCTCCGAAAACTTCTTTTGTCCGTTCTTCTGCCGCAATAAGCGGCGTACCGGTGAAGGCTAAGAACAAAGCATTGGGCAATGCCGTGCGCATGTTCAGCGCAAGCGTATCGTACTGACTCCGATGCGCCTCATCCGTCAGCACAATAATGTTACCGCGATCGCTCAGGACTGGATGCGGCGTTCCGTTCTCAGTCCGAAACTTATGGATAAGCGTAAAAACATACCGGTGATTGTCACCCAACAGTTGACGCAGATGCGCCGAGCTTTCGGCCTGGCAGTGTTCACTCGTGGCGCCACATGCTTTGAATGTCCTATAGATCTGATCGTCCAACTCCGTCCGGTCCGTCACGATCACAAAAGTCCAATTCCCAGGAACCTTCCTCAGAACCTTTTGGGCGAAGAGCACCATCGAATAGCTTTTGCCGCTTCCCTGAGTATGCCAAAACACCCCCAACCGACCATGTTTCTCACTAACCTTCTGCAAAGCTCCCATCGCGTTATTGATGCCCAGATACTGGTGGTTCCGCGCAAGTATCTTCTTGAGACCACTCGTCCGCTCGGAAAAGATCGTGAAGTTTTCCGCAAGGTCCATTAACCGCGCCTTCGAGCAAGTCCCTCGGATCATCTTTTCAAGGGAGACCCGTTGCGGCTCATCCTCGCGCTCCACTCTTTTCCATTCCCCATAATCCTCCCATTCCGCCGTAATGGACCCTACCTTGCTGTCCGTCCCGTTGGACGCGATCAAGAGTGTGTTGTACCAGAAAAGCGGAAGAATGCCGTTCTGCGGATGCTTGTAACTTGTCAGGTTGTCATCAAATCCTTGCTTGGCAGGAATGCCCGGCTTCTTCAGCTCAATAACAGCAAAGGGAATCCCGTTAACGAAACCAACAAGATCAGGACGGCAGGTGTAAAGTGGCCCAGTCACTGTGAACTGACTCACGAGCAGAAAATCATTCGCCAACGGATCGTCCCAATCCACCACACGAACTCGCTCAGTTTTCTGCCCGCCCCGCTCCCGGTCATGAACAGACACCTTCACGCCTTCCCGGAGCAGCTCCCATACTTCCCGGTTCGCTGCTTCAAGACTCATTGCCGAGCGGTTACGGGTTAATTCATCAATAGCTGCTTGGATCGCCTCAGCGGACAAGGAATGATTCAGCCGAGTCAGGACTGACCGGAGACGAGAGACAAGAACAACTTCCGATTTCATCTCACGATCCAGAGTTCCTCCAGGCCCAAGCGTTTCCTCAAGAGCACAGACAGTCTCCCATCCCAACTCTTTAAAGAGCTGTATCGCCGGCTGTTCCACAAGTTGGTCTTCAGTGTAAAAGTGGGCGCTCATTGAATCAACCAGTCTCGCCATCAAGCGATAGTGATCTGCTCCAATCTCAGGTGCAGCTTTTCAATAAGTTCTTGTCGAGCTGCTTCAGGTGCAGATGTGAAAAGTAAAATCCGTAAATTTTCTCGAGCTCGCGAAAAGCACACGTAAGCCAGCTTGCGTCCTCGGTCATATTGACCGTCAGTAGGGACGCCAGCCGTCTGCGGCATTAACAACTTAGTAAAGCTATATTGATTCCAGGCGGCTTCTACGTCATCGAATACAACCATCACATTCGGATATTCTTCACCCTTCACGCCGTGCTGAGTACTATATACCGTATTCTCAAGCATGAAGTCGCAATAGGCCTGTAACTCCACGGTTTTCATCGTGAGAAAGCTGTCCGCCAGCCAATCCCCCTTATCTTCTCCATACAAGGCTTCATCGTACTCCTCTGGCCGAGGTTCACGGACTAGCAGATCGCGAAGACGATCAGACATGGCAAAGAAGTCATGATCACGGCAGTAGACAAGCACATCCTTGATCGTGCCAGACCTCCAAATCTCAGAGAGCATTTGCAGCTGCTCTTGGGATCTGCCTATCATTTCGCTAAGCTTGCGAGACGCATTAGGTCCAGTCGTACTGTATCCTGGACTATTCGCCCTGAGAATATCAATGACCTTCCGGCTTTCGCCGCACTGATGCGCTGTTATCAGTGGACAAATTGTTTTGATGAAGGGTTTAAGCAGGTAGTGGTCACCGGACTCATAGTCATCTTGCGCACGGGCGGACGCGTACTGGCCGGTGAAGAGTTGGTTGAAAGCTGAGAACCCAAGGCGCCTAGCGATCATCTGTCTAACCAGGAAAAGACGAATAACGTCTTTCCGACCTGCCCAACCCCACGCATCAAGTGCTTGATCCATCATGCTAAGTGCTCGCTCAAGCTGAGGGTTAGAATAGCGCCCCCGTCCGCCCTCCGGTGTGCCCGCTTGCACTAAACGAATTTCTACACTGCCCTCTAAATTTCGATTCTTACCTGCCGGCACCTGCTGAACGTCCAAGCGGAACGCATTAAGCAGGTCGATCACTTGTGGCGCACATCGAAAATTCTCGACTTTGGTTATTGTGCGGCCACCTGGCGGAGGCGCGAAGTTACCCGCACGCCCCTCATAAATTTGTTGCCACGGATCGCCAAAGTAGCCCACTAGCGGGAGGCCTTCCTGGCCACAGGTTAAGTTCAAGCCTTGAACAATGGATTCAAAGGTGTCCTGGGCTTCATCGACGAAGATATATGGATACCTTAAACCTAGTACCCGGCGAAAGTTGGGACGCTCGGCTAAGAGGTACCCTGATATTTCAATTATGTCATCATGACTAAGCTGGCCGTTGAGATAGTCGCTAAACTTTGAGTCGTCGTATTTTATTTCTGAAACGCCTGCGATACCTGCAAGTTCTGCTTCAAGACGAGCAACTTGCTCACGAGCTCTACGTGCCTCCTTCGTTTCCCTACCTGTGTCTTTTTCTCTTGCCTTTGAAAGCAAAGTCGGAATACGAAAATTTTGAAGCGCCTCTTTTAGGTCCCGTTGGAATCGGCTAATCTCTCCCCAAAGGAAGCTGTGAAGTGTGGAAACCTGATACAGCTCGTCAAAACCAAGCCTTGAACGTATTACATCAACCGCGCGATTGGTATATGTAATGCAAGCTATCCGCTGACCGTTCTGGCGTAATGTCCGACCATTTCGAGACCTGATTTCGTTCAAAGCAGCAATAAGTGATGTGGTCTTCCCCGAACCTGCACCAGCAATGAGTGCGAAACTACGGTTGGTTTCGAGACACTCCTTAACTGCAGAATCAGCTTCAGTTGAAATATAATCCGTCATATATGTTTTTTGCTACTCCGCACGTGGACCATGCAGCCTGCATTCAAGCCAACACAAACCATCGTCAATATAATTAGGAACTTCCCAATCGGTCGTGCCTGAAAGCACCGTCATGGCAAAGTCGGTCTTCTTAAAAGTGTCCGACTTAACGTGCCCGTAAATGACTTCATATGCCTGTTCGAGGTCGGTTGGAACCTCGAGACCAAGCTGAACCTCACCATTCCGAAGAAACCTGAAATTCTGATAGGCAAAAGCTTCTTCTATTGTTCGTGGTCGCATCACTTTACGGGCACCGCCATCTTCTACCACAATGTCCCGCTGGAATGTGATGTAACGGCTCTGGCCGCGATTGCATTTTTGTTCAGAGGTTAGCGCCGCCAGTTGTGCGATTGAAGTGACTCCCAGCAACTGCTTGAGTGAAGCATTCGACGTCAAGGCATCTGGAACGTCACCCCGACAGACTGGATGGCGCCCCGCGGGAGAAACCGAATCCAGATCAGTGATAATCAAGTAAGGAATGCATAGAAATGACAGTAAGCCTTCGAAACGATGGGCGTAGGCGCCGCCAATCTCAAGAATGGTGAGATATGACAATTGCAGTCGTTTAGCCACTTTGTCGATCATCGCTGGGATAAGCAACTTCTCAACAGATCCTTCGACCAAAATCGCCGCATCAGCAAAGAAAAGGTCGCAGTGAGTGAGACGGAGATAGCGCTTGAGAAATTCCAATGCTTCAGCTTCGGAAGCGCCCTGCCCCTCGATCTGGATGGCTTGTGGTTTGAAGTCTCTAAGGCTGTGAACTTGGGTAGCATTTAAAATCTTCACTCGGTTTGGATCTTCGCCATTGAGAGGACAGCGACGGAAGTACCGTACTTTAGCAAATTCTGTGGCGTCCAGAATGTGTGATGAATGAGTTGTCACGACAAGCTGAGGCATAAACTCTTCAACCCCCTCAGTCTCGGCCGACGCTTCAATCACCCCCCAGATGTTCTTGATAAATGTCTGCTGCACTTGAGCGTGTAGATGTACTTCGGGCTCCTCAATGAAGATGAGCTGGCAAAGTGGTCGATTCTGCGCTGTTCGTGCCCATTGAGAATGAAAATCCTTAGCCTGGATCGCCATGTATATCAAATTCTTGAAACCTAGGCCGTTGTAAAGTTCAGGAAGTTCATGGTTACTCATCGGATCAACATAGAGAAGATCGGTGCTACCCTTTAGAGCTTCCTCCGGGCTGAGAGAGGAGACAATTTTCAGATCGCGATCGTTGATCGAAGGTACCCCGAGCCCCTTAATCATTGTCATTAGGGAACCAAATTGCTTCTCATAATGTTTCGTGAGCTGTTGATTGTTCTCGTCGATAACCTTGTGCGCTTCGGCAGCGATGTCGACTTGTTCCAAATTCTTGCGATAGAATCTTGCGAAAGCATGTGAAAGACGATTGCTGCGGGCAACCTCTTCATCGTTAATATTTCGCTGGGCGTCAACGAAATCAACTCTGATTAGGCTCTGAAGAAGTTTTCTTCCTTCGCTTTGATCAAGGCTAGTAGCAACAGTACCAGCGGCTGCTTCCTCCAAAGAAGCGTAGGTAATTTCGAAATGCTGTCCCAAAATATCTTCTTGCGCCAAAAACTCTGCCAAGTTTTTTGTCGACGGTTTATCGGCTGTTGCAGGATACGCGTTGGCGTAATCCTCACGTATCTTTTCCGGCTTTCTCGCTTGATAACTCAGTCGAACCCCAAGCCGCTCAAAGTCGGCGGAAAGATTCGGCAAAAGAGTGAATGCGCGTCCAAACTCAATACTGTCGGGATCAATCTTGAACCAGATGTCGAGCTGTATTGCGGGTAATGCCTCCGGATTTCCGCTAATTCCGAATGCATTAAAATCAGCGATTTTAGAAACCGTGAAGTCATGAATACAAAAACTGCGTTGACCAAGAAAGCACCTAAAAATTGCGGTGGCCGAAGTCTTTCCGCTGTTATTCGGTCCCACAAACACAGTGTCTCCCTCCTCAATCCCGATATGCACGCTCTCAAGGCGGCGAAAGTTTCGAATGGAGATACGTTCAACTTTCATATTTGGTTCCTAAGAGTTGTTGTTCTCCTGACAGTAAGCGCGGTAGCAGCAGGTCGCGGGTGCGGCGGAGGTTTACAACTTGCTTAAGAAGAGTCGTAAGCAACGACCGGATCTCACTCACTCGCCTCTCAAACAGATTGACCAGTTGTTGTGGCGGTAAAACAAATCGGTAGTCGGCTATCACCCCGGCACTAGCACTCTTGCGCGTCGTCCCAGTTGAGGCTCCTGTGATGTAGCCGTAATACTCGTCGGACTCCATGAGGTAAAACAAGAAATAAGGAGTGAGCCGACCATCCTTTGGTGCTACACGAATGAGATAAGAAGCGAAGACAGCATCTACCTTTTGCTCAACAATTCCAACCTTGCCAGGATCTGCCATGCGAATAACCACTACATCGCCAACCTTTAGCCGATACTCCTTATGGTCATCTGGCGTTACTGGGCAATAAGGCACTTCGGACCAGTCAATGTAGCTGGTCTTGTTGATGTCCATGCCGCGCAAATATTTTGGCCCGACTGGTTCAGCATTAGTAGACTCGGTATAGCCGTATTTCGTGGTCACGAATTCCGCAAGCTTTTTCAGTTCCCACCCTTTGGGTATTGTCCCCAGAGGTGATGGGACAAGCTTGACCTTTTCGTGGCCGGGAAACTTAAAATTAACGAACCACTCACGATAAAGAGAGCGGGCCATTTGCTCTAGTATTCGGATGCGCTGCTGGTTATTTTCGATCAACTCGTCGTAGGCTGAAAGGATACTTGCTATACGCCGCTGTACCGAAAGTGGCGGCAGGGGCACTTCAAGTGCATTGAGTATATCTTGGTTCAGGTTCGAGATGTTCGTGCCGCCGCCTGAGGCCGTCAGCCCTTGGCGAATAAGCGGAGTCCGAAAGCAATAGGCGTAAAACTTCGGGTGAACCTCGCTGGAATTGAACCTCAATCGAATAGTAAAGGCTGAGTGGGTGACTTCCTCTGGGGGCTGCTCGATGAAAAGACTGCGACCGATCAACTCGCGGTTACCATTCGACCGAACGAAAACAATGTCGCCATCTCGAAGAATGTTGCGCTCAGTGACGATGCCTTCAGGGTTTATCTGTTCAAGCTCGTTATATCTCGGCTTCGTGTAGTCCTGAAAGTCAGAAACACCAACAACCTTAACCCCATCGCCAAAGCTGCTTTTGTTGTAGTTTACACCGTTTCGGAACTCGGCCAATAGACTAAGTCGTTTGGTTGGCCATTTGGCCTTTGCCGCCATCGTCATGTCTCCAGAATCTCCGACACGTTGCGAGCAATGGTTTGCTCAAGATCTCGGGCTTGGCTATTTAGAGTTACAAGTTCCTCGTTTAGCGTTTCGAGTTGTTCCTTGAAGTCCTCGTCACTAACAATTTCGCCCGGGGCAACGCCGACATAACGACCGGGGTTGAGCGACCATCCCTGTTTTTCGATCTCTTTTATCGTAGCGACCTTACACAGTCCAAGCATGTCCTTGTATTTCGGCTTCTTACCAAAAACCTCAGGAACTTTCTTGTTTGCTCCATCCCCACCAAGAGTGAAGTCTGGTTCTTCGCCACGGTAGAGGCGAACAACATTGGAGATAAAACTGATCTGGGCTGGTGTCCACTCACGATGAGCGCGATCAATTTGACGGTAAATATGGCGTGCGTCTATGAACAACACCGTGTCCGCCCGAGAAGTTTTCTTTTTTCCTTTATCCAGAAACCAGAGCGTGCACGGAAGCGTCACGGTATAGAACATATTCGGTCCTACAGCAACCACCGCATCAACAGCACGGTCTTCGATGAGTTTTTTACGGAGGTCCTGTTCGGAAGAACGGGCATCAGACGCGGAGTTGGCCATGACGAAACCGGCACGGCCTTTGTTATTCAGAGCGGAATAGAACAGCTGGATCCAAAGATAGTTGCCGTTGTCAGTGCGCGGTAAGCCAAGCGGATACCGTTTGCCGGATCCAACCTCTGCAGTAAGGCGCTCCTTGTCCACTGCATTTACGTTGAACGGTGGGTTGGCGAGGACAAAGTCGAAACGACCAGTGCTTTTGTGGAGATCGTCGTAATAGGTAATAGCCTGTTTAATATCTCCTTCCAGACCATGCGCCGCAAGGTTCATCTGACAGAGGCGCACAGTAGCATCGACTTTTTCCTGGCCAAAGATACTAATCTCGTTTGAGGGATTTTTGCGGTGCTCTGCCACGAAACGAGCACTTTGAACGAACATGCCTCCCGATCCACATGCGGGATCAAGGATTAGTCCATGAAAGGGCTCCAGAATCTCTACAATGAGACGAACGATCGCGGTGGGCGTAAAGAACTCTCCTCCGGCTTGTCCC
>Ga0265297_10006560_pt1 | contig 16791 bp, 23 predicted proteins | sample Munlanlwell13791_FD_192502 | JGI IMG/M metagenome (GOLD analysis project Ga0265297, IMG submission 192502) | Leachate microbial communities from a municipal landfill in Southern Ontario, Canada - Leachate well 137-91 | ecosystem: Engineered > Solid waste > Landfill > Unclassified | place... | reverse complement strand
TGGAATTGGCCGGAGCTTTAAAAAATATTATTGCCATTGTGGCCGGAATTTCGGATGGGCTTGGATTTGGTTCCAATGCCAAAGCCGCGATATTGGCGCGTGGCATTGCCGAGATCCAAAGGTTGGGATTGAAAATGGGTGCCAAGCAAAGAACTTTTGCCGGCATCGCGGGATTGGGCGATCTCTCCACTACTTGCATCAGCCCGGAGAGTAGAAACAGGACTTTGGGCGAGAGGATTGCCAAAGGTGAAAAACTGAAAGATGTAATCCGATCCACTTCAAGTATTTTTGAGGGAGCCACAACAGTAGAAGCCGTTTACGAGCTTAGAAAAAAGTATAGAGTGGATATGCCTTTCGCGGAGCAAGCTTACGCTGTTTTATATAAAGCAAAACCGGCCAAGTTGGCATTAAAGGAGCTAATGGGCCGCAAGCGCAAACCCGAGTAAAGCAGTTGTTGCAAAAATTAATTTAGAAACAAATAAAGAGAGGATTTCCTCTCTTTTACTATAAATATTTTGTCTAATCCCTCTTGATTAAAAAAAAGAAGTAATTAGATTTATTATTGCCCACAAAAATACAACGATTGCTATAACTATGCCTGCAAAAAACGCAATACTTATTACTGTCACGAAATAATTTACGCGTCTCTCTTCTTTTAACGATTCGTATTTTTTGCTGTCAATTTTTTTTTGGTATTCGCTCGCAACCCCCGGTCTGATTAAATCGATTTGGCCATAATATTTAATATCATAAGGGGAGCACTCATAACAAGTATTAATAGCGAAACGTCCATTCTCCGGCACAAGGTCTCCTGTTAAAAAACTAGCAAGAGAAATTTTATTTTCTGTGCCTCCGCGGGGAAATATTTTTGTTAATTTACTCTCTCCGCATTTCATGCAAGTGAATACAAGGTGGCTATCGTTTTTCCATTTTAGTTCGACCTTTCCACCATTGCATTCGTTGTGAGTCATTTCAGTTGCGGACAGTAGTTCATTTAACCCGTCCGTTTTTTGGTGACTACCGACTTTAACCGATATAGACATTTCCGGTTTTTCACTCATTTTTTCACCTCTTTTTTTCTGTTAGCACCTCCCCATTTGTTAAGGTTCATAGGTGTTTTAATAATAATATATATTAATAAAGCTGTCAATCCCAAACTATTTTGGACTTAGGTTAATGTTTTTATAATTAAACAGGTTAAACGATTGCTAAATTTTGACAAATAAATTATCGTATGATATCAATCAGTCGGAGGCAGTAAATGCCGTTTGTTCTTGTATATAGGGATCCTGAAATCATAGAAGATAGCCTGCTCGAAGGCAGAATTATGTCCAATTTGCCAAATTTCGTTGCAAAGTCATTAAGGCGCGAGGGCCGAGGCGGAAACATTACCGCAAGTGATGTTGAAGTGATAGTTCGCGATTATGGTCCTTTTGACCATACGAATCGGAATTTATCGATTATTGTTTGGGCTAATGAATATCCGAAGATAAAAAACCTCAACGATCGAAAAAGAATGCTACGCAAAGCATTGGAATCTGTTCTTCCGTCAAGAGTAGAGGGTCACGTATCGATCTTTTTACAGCCGGGGTCGTCAGGGGATTTTTGGTACCATTGAGGTGGGTAGATTGTATAATGCTTTCTACTCTTTTTTTATTCCCTTGATTTTTTAAAAAAGTCGCCATTTATTATTGGCGCTTTTTGTTTTTCGGGATATAATTAATTTAAGATAAACGATTTAATAAAAATATATGGATACAATAGCTTTTTATGTCGCCTTATTTTTTTGTTGGTTAATCTCGATCATTATAGCCAATAGCGTCTTTTATTTGGTTTACAAGAATTTCTTTAACAAGGAAATAAACTTCAGAAAAACTTTTGATAATCTATTTTTTTATGAGTTCGCGGCGGCAATCCTTACATTTTATTTTTCCAATCGAATACTGCGGGATTGGCTGGTTTTAAAGCTGATAATTTTTACCGCCGTTCTTTTCTTTATATTTTGGAAATTGGTTGTCAATAAGGATGCTTCTATGACCCTTAAAAAGTCTTTATTGCTATTCTTTATTACCGTTTTGATAATATTTCCCTTAGTCTCTCTTTTTATGGGTCGAGTAACGCTTATGATCCCGATTCCCGAATCTGTTCTTTCTTTGTCCGAGAATTATTTATCTTGCGCTATGGATCTGCTAAGCTCCGGATGCCATTCTATATTTTTTGACCTTTTATCGCTTGCGGGAGGATTTTTTTATTCGCCCCTGGATAATATTAGACAAATTTTAATCACAATTTAATGAACCAAAAACACAAAATTTTTATCGGCATAATCATTGTTCTCTTGGTTATCGTTGGTGGTTGGGCCGGGTTGACGAAAGCTGGCCACATACCGAATTTTTTAAACATAGAGATTTTATGCCCCGAAAATAATAATAATTTTGGCGGCAAAATTTATTATGACCGTGACGGCAGTTATTATGACCGTGGCGGCAGTGACATGCCACCCATAAACACACCCATGTATAAACCCGTGATATATCTTTATCCGACAGAAAAACAAGATATCTTGGTTCAGTTTAATTACGAAGGTAAGTTTATCGCCGAATACCCGAAATACGACCAATCGATCAAGGGCTGGCGAGTTACCGCATATCCCGACGGAAGAATTATTAATCGTGCCGATAATCGGGAATACAGCTATCTTTTTTGGGAGGGTGTTTCCGATAAGATCGTTGACTGGGATTTATCAACCGGATTTGTCGTAAAAGGTGAGGACACACGAGAGTTTTTGCAAAAAGTTTTGGCCGAAATGGGGCTTGCGCCAAAAGAATATAATGAATTCATTGTATATTGGTATCCGCTGATGAAGGACAATCAATACAACCTTATTCACTTTGCGGATAAGCAATATACGGATATGGCGCAATTAAATGTTACGCCAAGTCCGGATTCCACACTGAGAGTTTTTATGGTATTTAAACCGTTAACTCAGAAAATTGATATTGAAGAACAAAAAATACCATTGTTTGAACGAAAGGGATTCACTGTTATTGAATGGGGCGGAACTGAGATAAAATAAAAGACTAAAAATTTGAAAAAAATAGGGTTTTGGGGTAAAGTATTGATATAAACAAATTAAGTTTTTTATTATGAAAATAGATGTTTTTATCGAAAACCCAAAGGGCAGTATTAACAAATACGAGCTTGATAAGGAAACAAACAAAATAAAATTGGACAGAGTGCTTTATTCGCCAATGTATTTTCCTTTTGAATACGGCTTTATTGAGGGGACATTGTCAGACGACGGCGATCCGTTGGATGTTGTGGTGGTTTCCGAGAACGCGACATTCCCGGGATGCGTAGTGCCGTGCAAGGTTATCGGTATGCTTAATATGGAAGACGAGAGTGGCCTGGATTACAAGGTAATCGCGGTGCCGGATGATAAGATCGATCCAAGGTTTAAAAGCGTTAATACTTTGGAAGATTTGAACGAGCATACAAAGAAAATGATCCAAGAGTTTTTTGAAACATACAAAAGGTTGGAACCCAATAAATGGGTAAAAGTTTCCGGATTTGAACCAAAAGAGATCGCGGAAAGAATAATTGAAAAATCAAAAATAAATTAAAAAATATTATGGAAGGAAAACAATACAAAGTAAACAAAGAAAAGTGCGTGGGTTGCGGCAGTTGTACTATCGCTTGTCCGGGCGGCACGGAAATGGAGCCGGCTGATGGCAAAGCCAAGGTTGTCAGCTCCGCGAAGTTAGAAGAATGCGGCGGCGAAGAAATGTGCCCATATGGCGCCATTGAGCAGATGAACGGAGTGGAAACAAGTGAAGAGACGGAAGAGTAATTATGTTTTAAATTTTTAAAAGCCCGAACAAAAGCAATGGTTTGGGCTTTTTTATTGAAATGAAAAAAACAAAAAAAGTTTTAGTGGCTCTTTCCGGAGGAATGGACTCCGGAACATCGGCTTACCTTTTGAAAAAGAAAGGCTATGAGGTGGTGGGCGCGTTTATGAAATTAAACGACGCCAAAGGAAGTGTTTCGGCCGAGAAAAAAGCGAAAGCAATCGCCAAATTTTTGCGTATCCCGTTTTTTGTTTTTGATTTCCGGAAAAAATTCAAGAAAGAGATCATTGATTATTTTTTTGACGAGCTGAAAAGGGGAAACACTCCCAACCCCTGCGTTTTTTGCAATGAAAAGATAAAATTCGGAATGCTACTTCAAATGGCGGACAAGTTGAAGGCTGATTTTTTGGCGACCGGGCATTATGTGAAGACAAAAGAAATTGACGGGAAGATAAAAATGGTTAAACCAAAAGACAAGACAAAAGACCAAACATATTTTTTATGGAGGTTAAAACAAAAACAATTGAAGAGGCTGATCTTTCCAATGGCTACGTATGACAAAAAGAAAGATATAAAGCGAATGGTGTGGGAGATCGGTTTGCCTATTCCGAACGATGTCGAATCCCAGGAGGTCTGCTTTATTGAGGGAAAGACCGAGGACTATATCAAGAAAAATATTAAAGCAAAACCGGGTAAGATCGTTGATAAACAAGGGAAAATCCTTAGCAAACATAACGGTCTGTGGTTTTATACTATTGGTCAGCGGAAGGGTATCGGGCTTGCGGGCGGGCCTTATTTTGTGGTAGAAAAAGATAAAAAGAAGAACCAATTGATCGTGAGCAAAAACGAAAAAGATCTTTATAGAAAGGAGATCAAAATTAAAAATATAAATTGGATTTCGGGAAAATCGCTAGGCACAAGGGTGAGGGTGAAAGCGAAAATAAGATACGGACACAAGGGCGCGATGGCCACGATAGAGAAAAATAAAATTGTTTTTGATAAGCCGCAGAGAGCGGCGACTGCCGGCCAATCAGTTGCGTTTTATCAAGGAAGCGAACTCCTCGGCGGCGCTACGATAATTTGATTTTGAAATATTATTTAAAGATACGCTCATCGTTTGACGTCTCGCTTCCTCCGGCGAGGAAGCGGACTCGGTCTCGGCAAATTTTTGTCCCGCTTCGCGGTCCAAGCCATGCAAATTTGCCTGCGACATGCATCCGATGAGCATATCTTTAAATATAAAATTAAATATTATAATTATATGAAAATTACAAAAAAAACGGTCTTGGCCGATGTTATGGGAAATGAGAAAGCGGAAGAGCTATTGGGCAAATATAACGTGCCTTGCTTGTCGTGTCCTTACGCGCAATCTGAAATGAACGAATTGGAATTGGGGCAGATATGCGAAACTTATGGAATTGATTGCGAGAAATTGATCGAGGAGTTGAACGTTGAATTAAATAAATAAAAATGAGGAAGCAAGTATTCGCGATTATAGCCGTTTTGTTTATAGCGAATATTATGAGTTTCGCCGTATTGTTTGAAGTCCGCAATCCAAAGCCGTTGGAAGCGGATTTTTTTGATATCGGTCAGGGAGATTTTGTGTTTTTGGAAACGCCGGAAGGCAATCAAATAATCATTGATAGTGGGCCGGATTACAACAAGGCCGCGGAAAAGCTGGCCGAAGTTATGCCTTTTTGGGATAGAACCATTGACCTTGTTGTTATAACGCACCCGGAAGAAGACCATTTTTCGGGGCTCTTTGGAATTTTAAAGCGTTATGATGTGGAAAATATCGTCTGGTCCGGAGTTGAAAAAGACAGTGAAAAATTTATTGAATTAAAAAAACTGATCGATAAAGAGGTCGCGAAAAATAAAACAAAACTGGTTGTTCTTGGCGCGGGCGATCGGATCTACGCGGGCTCCGCGGAAATGGATATTTTGTTTCCTTTTTTAAATGATCCGGACGAAAATAATAAAACAACGAACGATTCTTCGATCGTGGCCCGATTAAATTTTGAGCAAAACAATTTCTTATTTACCGCTGACATTTCCGACAAAGAAGAAGAAAAAATAATCAGCAAGGGCGAAGATCTGAAGAGCGATGTTCTGAAGGTGGCGCATCACGGATCAAAGTATTCCACGTCCGTAGAATTTTTAAAGAAAGTGATGCCGAAATTGGCGGTCATTCAGGTTGGAAATGATAATTCGTATGGACATCCGGCGCCGGAAACTTTGACACGCTTAATCGATTCTGGTATTAAAATAGTAAGGAATGACCGGGACGGAGATATAAAAATATTTTCGGACGGCCAAAATTTAAAAATAATAACAAACCCAATGGACAAGGCGGACGTTTTTAACAACAGCGTTAGTTTTAGCCAATAAGGTAATAAATCTATGGATTTTCCCATTTTTAAAACAAAAATCGATGACGGCCAAAAGTATAATTTATCTGACCCCGTCGAGAGAAGAAAATATTTTCAACTGAAATGCGGACCGGAGATCGAAAAACTGAAAGGATACCTGGCGGATAATACTTTCATCGCTTACTTACTCGGTAAAAAAAATTCAGGAAAAGGAACCTATTCTAAAATGTTTGCCGAAGTCGTGGGAGCGGATAAGGTGGTCCATTTATCCGTCGGAGATATGGTTAGGGGAATTGATAAAGAAATAGAGGACGAGCAAAAGAAAAAAGAATTGATAGAGTTTTTAGAAAAAAATTACCGAGGTTTTTATCCGTTGGATGAGATCATTACGTCGCTTGAAAACAGAAGCACAAAAAGTCTTCTTCCCGATGAATTGGTTCTTGCTTTGATAAAAAGGGAGATCGCGAAGAGCAAGGGCAAGGTTATTTTATTGGATGGTTTTCCTCGAAATTTGGATCAGGTGAACTTTTCGTTGTTTTTCAGAGACCTCGTTGAATATAGGGACGACCCGGATATTTTTATTATGATCGATGTGCCAATGAATATCATTAACGAAAGAATAAAATGGAGAAGGATTTGCCCGAAGTGCCAAGAATCACGAAGTTTAAAACTTTTACCGAGCTCCAAAATAGGTTATGACGAGGCGACGAAAGAATTTTTCTTGATCTGTGATACGCCCGAATGCGGCGGAGCAAAAATGGTAATGAAAGAGGGTGACGAAAAAGGAATTGAGCCGATCAAGGAACGATTGCTGATGGATGAGGAAATTATTAAAAAAGCTAATTCCTTATACGGTGTGCCAAAGGTGCTCTTGAGAAACGCGATACCCGCAAACGTGGCAAAGGATTATGTAGACGAATACGAAATGACTCCGGCCTACTCGTTTAAAGTTAAGGATGGCGGAGGGGTGGAGGTTATTGAAGAGCCCTGGGTTGTGGCTGATGACGAGGGCGTGGAATGCGTAAGCTTGCAAGCGGCGCCCGTTGTTGTAGCAATGATAAAACAGTTGGTGGAAGTTTTAAAAATTTAGAAAATTTGTTATACTGAGATTGGTCCTATCCCTCAAAAAATTCCGAACACTTTATCCGTAGGGAGCCAGATACTTAACCGCTTTGGCAGCTAAGTGCGGCACCCACTTTATTTGTACGGATTATTTGCGACGGATGGGACCATTAAAAAGCATCGCCTTGGCGGTGTTTTTTGTTTTAGTCCGGGCACGGGGTGTGGAAAAATATAGTGGTAATTTAAAATCATGGTGTTAAAATCAAAATAGGATATGGCTAATCAAACCGTTAAACTAAAAAGGGTTTATGAGGAGCCACAGAAGAGTGATGGCTTTAGGATTTTGGTTGATCGTTTGTGGCCGAGGGGTTTGTCCAAGGAAAAAGCGAAAATCGATCTTTGGCTTAAAGAGATCGCTCCAAGTAATGATCTGCGAAAGCGGTTTGGCCACGATTTTCAAAAATGGGCCGAGTTCCAAACCCGCTACGCGGAGGAACTGAGAGAAAAGAAAGATTTGGTTAATCAACTGAAACAGGAAATAAGCGAGAGGGAAATAGTCACGATCCTTTTTGCCGCTCATGACGAGGATCATAATAACGCGGTTGCCCTAAAAAAAATCCTTAAAATTTAATTATTCCAAACGCCACTTTTTTGCGGCGTTTCGGTTTATTGTTTTAAAAGGTCGAGTAAATAATCAATTTAAACTTTCATAAAATTATGTTGGATTTCGCAATGATGGGCGGGGCCGGTGGATCTTCTATGATGCTCGCCGCCTGGATAATATACATACTTTTTGTAATTGTGCTTATATTGATAATCGCGGCGTTGTGGAAATATATAATGAAGTAGGCTTTACTCGCTAAAACTAAAAACACCTATCAGGTGTTTTTAATTTGTCGGGCTGCTCAGAATTCCATCGCGTCAACTTCTGGTGAGGTTGCGCTCCGGCCCGGCTCGGCGCCGTCGCGCCTCCACCTTCAATTCCCAGCAAAATATTTATTAACTAAAAACACCTATCAGGTGTTTTTAATTTGTCGGGCTGCTGGGAATTGAACCCAGGTCTTACGCACCCCATGCGCAAATAATACCGTTATACGACAGCCCGCCGTCGCTCCTGCGGAGCTATGGCGAGGCAAGCCCGCCTTTGATACGCCGAAGCCTTTGGCGAAGGCAATCTTTGATACGCCAAAGCCTTTGGCGAAGGCGATTAAGAGAGTTGCGCGAGGTTCGATTTATTTCGCCAGGGCCTTGATGCATTTCGCGCAAGCCAAAATCCTCTTGCCGGCGAAAGCTTTGTATTTTTTCTTAGTGGTTTCTTGCGGAATTGTTGCCCATTGTAGGTTGGGGTATTTTCTTTTTTTGGGTCCGGGATTATATCTCGAAATCAACTTTTTATATTGCCTTCCCAAAGAAGAAGATTTTTCGCAGATTGTGCATTTCTTTTCCATATGTAGGTATATTAGCAAAAAATTAAATAATTGCAAGAGCGGAGTATTTATTTTTATCCGGTTTTGTGATAATATTCTACTATATGACAGATGTATTAATTATGGTTTTCGGCCTGATCGTGATCTTTATCTCAATAATGGCGCACGAGGTTGCTCACGGTAGTGTTGCCTTGGCTTTGGGCGATTCAACAGCCAGAGACGAGGGAAGATTGACGTTGAATCCGTTGAAGCACATTGATCCGTTTGGAACAATTATTTTACCTTTATTTTTGGCCTTGATTCCCGGTAATTCAGTTATTATCGGTTGGGCCAAACCGGTACCCATTAACTTTAACAATATCACTGATAAAAAATTCGGAGCCCTGAAAGTTTCCCTTGCCGGACCGTTGTCCAATTTTGTCTTGGCAACGGTTTTTGCTTTGATCATCAGGTTCGTGCCCGCGCTTAATCCGGAAATGAATTTTATTTTTACGATCATAATTTTTTACAATTTGATCCTGGGCATATTTAATTTGATTCCCATTCCGCCGCTCGACGGTTCGCATATTTTGTTTGATCTGTTGCCGCAAGGGCAGACCTTGGAAACGATAAAGGGCTTCCTGTATCAATATGGGGTTTTCATATTGATTTTTGTCCTGTTTATTTTTCCGAGATTGGATTGGATATACGGCCTTACGGAGAAAATCTTCAGCCTTCTCACGGGCCAACCTCTAACGCTTAGTTTTTAACAAACTAGGTGTTTTTAAAAAGATTAAAAAGTAATTTATTTTATATATGAGATTAAAAGACAAGGTCGCGATAGTCACCGGTGCCGGTTCCGGGATCGGAGGGGCTATTGCCAAAAAGTTTTTGGATGAAGGCGCCAAGGTTGTATTTGCCGATGTCAATGAAACTTCGGTTGGTGATTATGGCGGCGAAGCGATGTTTGTCAGGTGCGATGTTTGCCAATCCGACCAGATCAACAGCCTGATAAAAACAACAATGGAAAAATTCGGGAAACTGGACATAATGGTAAATAATGCCGGAATCGGTGGAGAGCCCGGTGGAATTTTAGACGCGACAGATAAAGGCTGGCAAAAAGTGATAGATATTAATTTGTCCGGAGCATTTTATGGTTCCCGCGCCGCGGCGAACGCGATGAAGGAAAAAAATATAAAAGGCGCTATTATCAATATGTCTTCCATTTTGGGTTCCGTTGGTTTCGCGGGCGCGGTGGCCTATTGCGCCTCAAAAGGAGGGATCGTGCAATTGACGCACGCGAGCGCTCTTGATCTTTCTTCGCTTGGTATCAGGGTAAACGCGATTGCCCCGGGATTTATAAAGACCAATATGACCAAAATGATTCAGGAGAACAAAGATTTTTTGCAACTCATAGAAAGTAAAACACCGCTGGGTTATATGGGAGAGCCAGATGATATCGCGGATGCGGCGGTTTATCTCGCTTCGGACGAATCAAAATATGTTACCGGCACGGTTCTCTACGTCGATGGCGGGTGGACCGCCCAATAAACGGCGTCCCTATTCCTGAAATTGCGATAGCTGTCAAGTAAATATTTGACATTTCGCTTTTTATTTGCTAACTTTATAGCACATACTTCTTGTAAAAGTATTCACCCAGTTAAATAAAATTTTAATATAATTAAAATTTTAATTTTAAATCTTTTTTGTTGTTATTACGTTCTTTTGGCACTTTTTTGTGTTTAAGGCACAGAATGGCCGAAAGACGCGGATTTAAAATAATTTAACCGGGTAAATTTTTTAATTTGTAATAAACAGATTTTGTATGCCAACAATTCACCAATTGATTAAGAAGAATAGAAAAGTAATGAAAAACAAGAGTGCCACCCCGGGCATGTCTTTTGGTTTTAATCCTTTAAAGAACAGGCCGAAGGATTACGAATCTCCCTTTAAAAAAGGCGTGTGTCTGAAGGTTTTTACGGCTACTCCCAAAAAACCGAACTCAGCTTTGAGAAAGGTGGCAAGGGTGAAATTGACCAACGGAATGGAAGTAACGGCATATATTCCGGGTGAAGGACATAACCTGCAGGAACACTCGATCGTTTTAGTGAGGGGAGGCAAAGCAAAGGATCTGCCCGGTGTGAGATATCATGTTGTGCGAGGCGTTTTCGATTGCGCCGGAGTGGAAGGCAGGAAAAAAGAAAGAAGCAAATACGGAGCGAAAAAACCGAAATAAACCAAAGAAATCAAACTTTTATGGCAAACAAGCAAACATTCAAAAAGAAGCCAATATTTCCGGACCCGGTTTATAACGATATGATGGTATCGAAGTTTATAAACCAATTAATGTCCAACGGAAAGAAAACTGTCGCGCAGAGAATAATGTACGACTGTTTTGACATCATTAAAGAAAAAACAAAACAAGAACCCTTGGAGGTTTTCCGATTAGCCATACAAAATGTTTCTCCGGTCTTGGAAGTGAAACCGAAAAGAGTGGGAGGCGCCACGTATCAGGTTCCAATGGAAGTAAAAGGAAACAGGAGATTGAGCCTTGCTATGAAATGGATCATCACCGCGTCCCGCGCTAAAAAAGGAAAAGCAATGAGGGAAAAATTAGCTGAAGAATTAATGGAAGCCTCGGACAATAAAGGAGCTTCCGTGAGAAAAAGAGAAAACGCCCACAAAATGGCTGAAGCCAACAGGGCTTTCGCCCATTTTGCTTGGTAAACAATTAAGCAAAACCTATTTTTATTAAAAATAGGTTTTGTAATTAGAGAGCGTTTTTATTGCTTTAATAATTACTCAAGCCAAACAATAAAATACAAAAAAATATGCCCCGACAATACCCATTGGAAAAATACAGAAATATCGGCATTATCGCCCATATCGACGCAGGTAAAACCACCACAAGTGAGCGAGTTTTGTATTACACAGGTATTTCCCACAAAATAGGAGAAGTGCACGAGGGTGCGGCCGTGATGGATTGGATGGTGCAGGAGAGGGAAAGGGGAATTACGATCACCTCCGCCGCGACCACTTGTTTTTGGTCTCCCGGAGACTATATGAAAAAAGACAAGACGAACGAACATCGCATCAATATTATCGATACTCCCGGACACATTGATTTTACTGCTGAAGTGCAGAGAAGTTTGAGGGTGTTGGACGGCGCGGTCGTTGTTTTTGACGGAGTGGCCGGAGTGGAAGCTCAATCGGAAACTGTTTGGAGACAAGCGGACAAATACGAAGTTCCGCGAGTTTGTTTTATAAACAAAATGGATAGATTGGGAGCTTCTTTTGAAAAGAGTTTGCAATCCATCTGGGATAAATTAACAACCAATGCCGTGGCAATGCAATTGCCGATCGGAGAAGAGGCCGGATTTGACGGAGTAATAGACCTCTTGGAAATGAAGGCTGTTAAATTTGAGGGAGAGATGGGTAATGATGTGATAAAATACGATATACCCGCGGAATTAAAATCCAAGGCCGAGGAATGGAGAGGTAGGATGGTGGAAAAGATCGTCTCTGAAGACGAGGCTTTGATGGAAAAATATTTGGAAGGAAAAGAAATATCAATAGAAGAATTGAGGGCGGTTTTGCGCAAAGCAACCATTGCTTACAGATTGGTACCGGTATTTATCGGAAGCTCGCTCAAGAATAAAGGAGTGCAATTGGTTTTGGACGCGGTTGTGTATTATTTGCCGAGTCCGTTGGATTTGCCCCCGGTACAGGGACATGATCCGAAAGACGAAAGCGTTATTATTGAGAGAAAATCAGACGATAACGAACCTTTTTGCGCGCTCGCTTTTAAGATCGCGACCGACCCGTTTGTGGGAACTTTAACTTATCTTCGAGCTTATTCGGGACAATTTAAAAAAGGAGGTTATCTTTTGAACACTGTTACTGACGAGCGTGAAAGAATCAGTAGGATCTTGCGAATGCACGCGAACGAGAGGGAAGAAGTGGAAGAAGTTTACACCGGCGATATTGTCGCCGTAGTCGGATTGAAAGACACTTCCACGGGGCACACTTTGTGCGATGAGAAAGCGCCGATACTATTGGAAAAGATCGTGTTCCCGGAACCGGTGATATCAATAGAAGTGGAACCCAAAGCGAAAGCGGATCAGGAAAAAATGGGAGCATCTTTAAAGAAATTACAAGACGAGGATCCGACCTTTAGAATGGAAACAAATCCGGAAACGGGCGAAACCATTTTATCGGGAATGGGCGAGCTTCATTTGGACATTATCGTTGACCGATTAAAAAGAGAATTTAACGTGGAAACCATTGTCGGCCGTCCGCAAGTATCTTACAAAGAAACGATAGAAAGGGAAGCGGAGGCGGAAGGAAAATACATTAAACAATCCGGAGGTCGAGGCCAATACGGACACGTAAAGATCAGGCTTACTCCGAAGAACAGAGGCGAGGGATTTGAATTTTTAAACGAGATAAAAGGAGGAACGATTCCGCGCGAATACATACCCGCGGCGGAAAAAGGAATTAAGGAGGCGATGGAAAAAGGAGTTGTGGCCGGATATCCGATGGTGGATATGTCGGTCGCCCTATACGACGGTTCGTTCCACGAAGTCGATTCTTCCGAAATCGCTTTTAAGATAGCCGCTTCGATGGCCTTGCAAGATGGCGCGAAAAAATGCGGCGCGCATTTATTGGAACCGATAATGAAATTGGAAGTGGTGATACCCGCTGATTTCTTGGGAGACACGATCGGAGACTTGTCTTCACGAAGAGGGCAGATCGATGAGACCAAGGATCGAGCGGGAATGAAAGTGATTGATGGAAAAGTTCCGCTGTCCGAAATGTTCGGATACGCCACCACCCTAAGATCGTTGACCGAAGGCCGGGGAACATTCTCAATTGAGTTTAGTCATTACGAAAAAGTTCCCGGGAATATTGCTCAAGAAATAATTGAGGGAAAAAGAAAATAATATGGACATTAACGAAATCAAAAAGTTAATAAGGGAAGATGGAGCCAAGGTGGTGATTGCCGATGAACAAGGGGGTGCCATTATCGCTATGGATTACAACGATTATAAGAAATTGAAGGGCGAAAAGATGATTGAGAGAGAAACGTTCCGAGAAGAGCCCGAGATTACGAGGCCCGCGGAAAAAAGAGAAGAGCTTTCCGAGCTCGAAGATGAGCCCCTAAAGATTGATGACCTTCCTTTCTAATCTAATTTTCACGAAGGGAAAATTAGCCCTGCGAAGCCTTGGCGAAGCAGGGTAGTATGCTAAAACATTGACTTTTTCGGAAATTTAGTTAAAATAGATTTGTTAATCATAAACGGTATTTTGTGGTTAGAAAAACAGCTGTTTCTCGGGCCCGAATCGGACCCCGGGAGACCGCGTCAAATAATAAAAAAATAATAAAAAAATAACAAATATAAATACGGCATTTGGATAACTCTAATAGACAAGATCCACAATAGTCGAAATTTGTATAAAAAATTATGGCAGAAGTTTTTGAAAGAACCAAACCGCATCTTAACGTTGGTACCATTGGCCACGTTGACCACGGTAAAACGACCTTGAGTGCGGCAATTTTGCACTGTTTGGCCCTGAAGAATCCCAATATCAAGGCGAAATCAGTAGATCAGATCGACTCAGCTCCGGAAGAAAAAGCAAGAGGTGTTACCATTAACATCGCGCACTTGGAGTACGAAACAGACAAGAGGCACTATGCCCATATCGATTGCCCCGGCCACGCCGACTATATTAAGAATATGATCACCGGTGCCGCTCAGATGGATGGAGCGATTTTAGTGGTTGCCGCTACAGACGGCCCTATGCCGCAAACAAGAGAGCACATCTTACTCGCGAAACAAGTAGGTTTGCCTTCTCTTATAGTTTTCTTGAACAAATGCGATATGGTTGATGACCCGGAAATGATCGATTTGGTGGAAAGCGAAGTTAGAGAATTACTAAAAAAATACGAATTCCCGGGAGACGAAATTCCGGTTATCAGAGGTTCAGCCTTGAAGGCCTTGGAAGCTACAAGCGTTGACGATCCTTGGGCGAAATCTGTTTTGGACTTGATGGACAAATTGGACAGCTATATTCCCGAGCCGGTTAGAGACACGGAAAAGCCGTTCTTGATGGCTGTGGAAGATGTGTTCTCCATTGAAGGCCGAGGCACTGTTGCCACCGGAAGAGTAGAGAGAGGCGTAATCAACGCGAACGAAGAGGTTGAAGTGGTCGGAATCAGGCCCACTCAGAAAACCACTGCCGTTAGCATGGAAATGTTTAACAAAACATTGACTCAGGCGAAAGCGGGAGACAACGTTGGTATTCTTTTAAGAGGTTTGAAAAAGGAAGATATTGAAAGAGGACAGGTTTTGGCAAAGCCCGGGACCATTACTCCTCACACTGAATTCGAAGCACAGCTTTACGTTTTGAACAAGGAAGAAGGTGGAAGGCACACTCCGTTTTTCTCGGGATACAAACCGCAATTCTTTATTAGAACAGCTGACATAACAGGAGACGTGATCTTAAAGGCGGGAACAGAAATGGTAATGCCCGGAGACACAGTTGATGTTACTGTAAAATTAATACAACCGGTTGCTATGGAAGAGAAATTCGGTTTTGCTATCAGAGAAGGAGGCAAGACAGTGGGTGCCGGCGTGATCACAAAGATTATAAAGTAGTTTTAGATTAAGATGGCAACTCCAAAAAAAACCGAAAATAAGGAAGTTATTCCCAAGCTGCGAATAAAACTGCGCGCCTATGACCACAAGGTAATTGACAAAAGCGCCCAGCAGATCATTGATATGGCTTTGCGTTGCGGAGTCAAGGTTGCTGGGCCGATACCCTTGCCGATAGAGATCAGCAAGTTTACGGTCAATAGGTCCACGTTCGTTCACAAGAGCGCGCGAGAACAATTCGAAATGAGAATACACAAAAGGATAATAGATATTTTGAATCCGAACCAAAAGGTGGTGGAGTCGTTGAAATCTTTAACGTTGCCGGCCGGAGTGGATACCGAAATTAAAAGCATATTATAAATTTTCCAAAAAATAAAACCAATTAAAATAACATATTGTTACTAGTCTCTTGCTGGGCTGGTGCCCAGTTTTTTATTACCGCGCAAATATATGAAATGCATATTAGGAAAAAAAATTGAAATGACGCAAGTTTTTGATGCCGAAGGGAATGTCGTTCCGGTGACTTTGGTTGCGGCGGGAGATTGTAGCGTTTTGCAGGTAAAAACAAAACAAAAGGACGGATACGAAGCTGTTAAATTGGGATTTGAAACGTTGCCCCAAAGAAAGATTAAGAAATCAGGTTCTCCGTTTAGGCATGTGAAAGAGTTTAAGATCGAAGGAGGAGCGTATAATTTGGGAGATATAATAAATAATTCCGTGTTTGCGGAAGGTGATGTGGTAGCCGTATCGGGCATCTCCAAGGGAAAAGGATTTCAAGGAGGCGTAAAAAGATGGGGCTTTTCCGGAAAACTTTCCGCAAGCCACGGAAACAAGCATGAACACAGGACCATCGGTTCCGTGGGTTGCGCTACGCCGGCAAGGGTTATCAAAGGAAAGAGGTTACCCGGACGCACCGGTAGCCAAAGGATCACCGTAAAGAATCTGACGGTTGTGAAAGTGGACAAGAAGAATAAAATCATTGCTTTAAGCGGAGCTATCCCCGGCAGACGAGGAACGCTTTTGGAAATTAGAAGCGCGAAATAAATATGGCAAAAACAACCGCGAAAAAAGAAAAAGCGATAGTATCACCAAAAGCAACTTCTGTGGCTGATTTGCCCAAGGAAATTTTCGGGTTGGAATTGAACGCCAATTTGGTTCATCAAATAGCTGTTTCGCAAATGGCAAACAGAAGAAGAAATATCGCGCACACAAAGACCAGAAGCGAGGTCTCGGGTGGAGGAATAAAACCCTGGAGGCAAAAGGGTACCGGCCGCGCGAGGCACGGTTCCATTCGATCTCCTTTATGGATCGGCGGAGGTTCCACTTTCGGCCCGAGGAGCGATACTGTTTTTAAAAAAACCATTCCCCAAAAAATGAAAAGAAAAGCTTTGCTTATGGTTTTGTCCGAAAAGGCCAAACAGGGCCAAGTGATCGTATTGTCCGATCTGAA
>Ga0265297_10006559_pt1 | contig 16791 bp, 26 predicted proteins | sample Munlanlwell13791_FD_192502 | JGI IMG/M metagenome (GOLD analysis project Ga0265297, IMG submission 192502) | Leachate microbial communities from a municipal landfill in Southern Ontario, Canada - Leachate well 137-91 | ecosystem: Engineered > Solid waste > Landfill > Unclassified | place... | reverse complement strand
ACGGCCGACAACTTTCAATCAAAACCAAATCGCCAATCTGACAAACATTTTTTTCATCATGAGCTTTAAAATTCTTGGTGATATTAATCCTTTTCTTATAACGGGGATGCTCCTTGGAACGATGAATTTCAACCACAATGGTTTTAGCCATCTTATTGGAAATTACTCTCCCCTTTAATTGATTATGAATTTTTGTTTTAGACATGGATTTTTCTTTCTTTAAGAAGCGTGTAAACCCGCGCCACGGTTTTCCTTGTTTCTCTTATTTCGCGAACGTTTTTCACTTTACCCGAAGCCAAATCAAAACGCAAACTGCGCAGTTTTTCCTGATTTTGTTCCAGAGCTTTTTTCAGTTCAACATCTGTTAATTTTTGCAATTCTTTCGTTTTCATAACTCTTAAGCGCTTTTAACGAATTTAGTTTTCATCGGCATCTTATCGCTGGCTCGACGCAAGGCTTCTCTGGCAATTTCTTCGGAGGTGCCGTCAATTTCAAAAAGTATTCGTCCCCTTTTCACCGGAAAAGCGTAATATTCCACATTACCCTTGCCCATGCCCATCGTTACTTCCGGAGGTCTTTGGGTAATTGGTTTATCAGGAAAAATTCTAATCCACAACTTCCCTCCTTTTTTTAAATAATTAACAATGGCGCGGCGGCCGGCTTCAATATGGCGACTGCTCAACCAAGCATTGGATAGAGCCTGAAGTCCGTAGGCGCCAAAAGTCAACGAGATTCCTCTGGTTTCCACTTGGCGCTTTCTTGACCTCCCCTTTTGCCATTTTCGATGTTTTACTTTCTTCGGTAATAACATACTGATTATTTTATTTCTTCGCTTTTATTGACTTCGCGGTTAATGATAGGAAAAATATCGCCCTTATAAATCCAGACTTTAATTCCCACAATCCCATAAGTGCAGTGAGCCCTCGCTTCGGCGTAATCAACATCCGCCCGAAGAGTTTGTAAGGGCATTTTCCCCCAATCCAGCCATTCTCGACGGGAAATTTCCGCTCCGTCCAAGCGACCGGACATCTTAATTTTGATGCCTTTCGCTTCTTTTTGCTGACTGACCTGCTCAATGGCTTTTTTCATTACCCGACGATAAGGCATTCTCTTTTCAATATTTTCGGCAATACCTTGAGCTACAATCGCCGCGCTGCTATTCGGCTTTTTTACTTCTTCAATATTAATATTCAAATTGTAGTTGGTTTTAATCTTCTTTTCCAAACGATGTTTTTTGACAATCTCATCCAACTCCTTTTTTATTCGTTCAATTTCTTTCCCGCCTCGGCCGATGACAATACCCGGTCGAGCCGCAGAAATTGTCACTTTCAAATTACTGCCCAATCTTTCAATTTCCAAATTTTCAATACCGGCGGTTTTTAAGGCTTTTAAAACATAACGGCGAATTTTAAAATCCTCTTCCAGCATTGAGGGAAAATTCTTTTTATTCACCAACCAACGCGAATCCCACGTCTTGATGATGCCCAATCTTAATGATTTTGGATTTACCTTCTGTCCCATAGTATTTTAGTTTAACCGATGGCTTTACGGTGGAACATTTTCTTACCGAATCCACCTTTCGCTGTTTTCGACGGAAGTTCTTTACTGGTTTTAGTCTTCTCTTTCTCTTTTTCTTTAGCGGTATGATCTTTCTCCTGATGAACTTGTTTTTCCGATTGGGTCAATTTGGCCACCGGCACTTTATAACGCATCACCTGGGCATTGTCTTTTTCCGCTAAGGTCAAAGAAACATGCGACATTTTTTTATGAATCGGGGTGGCGCGGCCTTGAGCTCGCGGCATAAAACGCTTGAGCATCGGCCCTTCATCAACTCTAATTTCCGAAACAAAAAGCTTTTCTTTATTTAAGTTTAAATTGGCCGCATTGCTAATCGCCGAACGCAATAATTTCAAAACCGCTTTGGCCGCTCGATGAGGTCGATACAATAATTCCGCTTCTGCCTCAACCGCATTCATGCCTTTAATCAAATGGGCAATCAAACGCGTCTTGCGCGGAGCGATTTTCAAATAATTAAGTTTAGCGACTGCTTGTTTTTGTTTCTTCTCCATAAAATTTGTTTTTATTTAGCCGGCGGAACAGCAGCTGGCGCAACGCCTGCGGCAGCGCTCTTTTCCATTTCCCTCTGCATTTTACCTCCGTGTTTGGTAAATTTACGGGTGAGCGAAAATTCTCCCAAGCGATGGCCAACCATATCTTCGGTGACATTAACAGAAATAAAGTCTTTGCCGTTGTGAACGCCAAAAGTAAATCCGACCATTTCCGGACTAATCATAGAGTCACGGGACCAAGTTTTAATTATATCTTTGGAGCCGGACTTTAATTTAGCTACTTTCTTCAATAGTTTTTGGTCAACGTATGGGCCTTTTTTTAGACTTCTGCTCATAAATTTTTATTACTTAGAGATTTTTCTCCTTTGCAGGATTAAAACATTGGACCATTTCTTTTTACGGCGAGTCTTATGGCCGCCGGTGACTTTACCCCAAAGGGTCTTGGGCCGACGCGTACCTCGCGGCTGCCGTCCTTCACCGCCGCCGTAAGGATGGTCGCACGGATTCATAGCGGTTCCCCGCACGGTCGGACGAATGCCCAGCCAGCGATTACGGCCGGCTTTTCCGATATTAATCGTTCTAAATTCAGAATTGGAAACTGCGCCTACCGAAGCATAACACTCAGCCAAAACTTTCCTGACTTCGCCGGAGGGCATTTTCAGAATCGCATAATTCCCTTCTAAGCCCATAACAATAGCGGCAGAGCCAGCGGCTTTGATGATTTTCCCTCCTTCTTTCGGCAATAATTCAATATTATGAATTTGAGTGCCCACCGGAATATTCTTCAAAGTTAACCTGTTGCCAGGTTTAATGTCTGTTTTTTCCGCAGTGAGAATTTCGTTGCCCACGGCCAATCCTTCCGGTAAAATAATATACCTTCTTTCTCCGTCTTTGTAAACTACGAGGCCAATAAAAGCATTACGGTTCGGATCATATTCAATGGTTTCCACCCGAGCCGGAATATTCAATTTGCCCTGGCGAAAATCAATTTCCCGATACATTCTCTTATTGCCGCCTCCCTTATGACGAACTGTAATTCTGCCTTTATTATTGCGGCCGGCTTTTTTAGCGAGCGGCCTTAACAATGCCTTGTGAGCCAGGCCGGTACTCGTTACTGCCTTATAATCCAAACTGGTCAGTTGCCTACGTGATGGAGTTGTTGGTTTATGACTTTTCATAATTATTTCTTATCTCTTTCCTACTGGGGCATTAATTCCAAAACATAACCCTTTTTCAAAGTTACTATCGCCTTTTTATATCCCGCCTTAGTGCCTTTAACCTTGCCCAATCTCCGAGCTTTTGTGTGAATAATGATAGTACGCACTCTTTCTACTTTAACATTATAAATGGCTTCAATCGCTTTTTTAATTTCGTTTTTATTAGCCTGCGGCTTAACATTAAAAATATATTGTCGATATTTGGTTAAATTATGAGCTTTTTCGGTGATGTGCGGCGGATTAATCAAATGGCTTAATTTATGCTGTAATTTACCGCTGACCGGCTGGTCCGCTTTTTGTTTTGTCTCCTCAACAACTGCTTTCTGATTGGTCATTTTCACCTCACCTTTCCCGTCTTTTTTAGTTTTTGTTCCTCCAAAAATACTCATAACTCAACTAATTTTTATAAATCGCATCCAGGGCGGCGACTGATTTCTTCAATAAAAGAATATTTTTATACTTCAAGAGATCTCCAACGTTTAAATTATCGGCTGTGGTAATCTGAGCGAAAGATAAATTACGCGTTGCCCGAATCAAGTTCTTATTGCTCTCCGGTAAAATTACCAGTCCGCCGTTATTCCTAACCGGGAAAAACTTCTCCAAGACTTTCGCCATGATTTTAGTTTTAAATTCGGTCAATTTAATATCATCAACAATTTTAACTTGTTCATCCTGCAATTTTCTGGACAAGATACTGGTGATGGCCGTCTTTTTCATTTTTTTGTTAATTTTTTTGGAAAAAACCCGTTCCTTGGTCGGTCCGAATGTTACGCCGCCTCCTTTCCATAACGGTGAACGAATAGAACCTTGCCTGGCTCGGCCAGTTCCTTTTTGCTTCCACGGTTTTCGGCCGCCGCCTCGCACTTCGCCGCGACCCTTGGTGTGGGCGATGACTTTTCGGCGATTCGCCTCTTGGGCAACCAAAACCTGATGGACCAAAATCGGATTCCACTTTATTTCAAAAACGCCTTTCGGTAAATCAATTTCTCCTATTGTCTCGGCGGCTTGATTGTAAATCTTAACTTTCATAATTTTATTTACCGGTAATTTCCAATAAATCGCCCTTCTTTCCCGGCACCGCTCCTTTAATCGCCATTAAATTATTCTGACCATCTACTTGCACAATTTTTCTGTTTTTCAAAGTTATTCTCACTCCGCCCATGCGGCCCGGCAAACGCCGACCCGGCATAACATGCTGCGGATGAGTAGCGCCGATTGACCCCGGAGCCCGAAAACGATTTTTCTGACCGTGAGTTTTTGGTCCGCCATGAAAACCGTGACGCTTGACTACGCCTTGAAACCCCTTGGATTTATTCGTTCCGCTGATTTTTACTTTTTCTCCAATCTGAAAAATAGAAGCGTCGATTTTATCGCCCACTTTTAAATTAGCCAACTGTTCTCCGCTCAACTTATATTCTCTTAACCAGCGGAAATTACCTAAATCTTTCATGTGCTTTTTCAAAGCCTTAGATAATTTTCCCGGTTTTTTCCCGCCAAAACCGACTTGCGCCGCATCATAACCGTCCTTTTCTTTTGTTTTTAATTGAATGACTACAACCGGACCTGATTCAATCAGGGTAACTGGCACCATCTTGTCTTCCACGAACAGTTGGCTCATTCCTATTTTTTTGCCCATTATAAATTTGGTCATAGTGTTTAATAATTTATTCTCTGGAATTAAAATGCCGGGCTAGCCCGGCATTTTAATTCCGCTAGTGAAAAGATAATTAAGTGTTAATGGAATCCAAATCCATCTTGCTTTACATCTTTTTGCGATTTTTTCAATCGTCTCCCAAAAACAATTTAAGAAAGAACCTACATTTTAATCTCAATGTCTACACCCGCTGGCAAGTTCAAATTCATTAGAGCGTCAATCACTTTCTGATTCGGATTAAAAATATCAATCAATCTCTTATGAATCCGCAGTTCAAACTGCTCCCGCGAATCTTTATCAATGAAAGTTGAACGATTCACGGTGTAGCGATGAATGTCGGTCGGCAAAGGGATGGGCCCGATGATTTCCGAAACATAACGCGCTGCAGTCTCAACAATCTGCTTGCAAGAATTATCCAAGACTTTGTGGTCATAGGATTTTATTTTTATCCTGATCTTTTGTTTGGGTTCGTCTTTTTTTGCCTTGGTCATTTTAAATGTAAAGAGCTAATTTGGTTTACTTGCTGATTTTTGTAACCACACCAGCGCCTACGGTCTTGCCTCCTTCGCGAATAGCAAAGCGCTGTTTTTCTTCTAAGGCGACTGGAACAATCAATTTAACATTAAGGTTGACGGTATCACCCGGCATAACCATTTCCATTCCTTCCGGTAAAGTCACATCGCCAGTCACATCAGTAGTTCTAATATAGAACTGCGGCTTATAACCCTTGAAGAAAGGAGTGTGACGACCACCTTCATCTTTAGTCAAAACATAAACTTCAGCTGTAAATTCGGTGTGCGGGTTAACAGAACCCGGTTTAGCAATAACTTGACCTCTTTCCACGTCTTCTTTTTTCAAACTGCGCAAGAGAATACCAACGTTATCGCCGGCCTGACCCTCATCCAAAGTTTTATTGAACATTTCCACGCCGGTAACTACAGTCTTAACTGTCGGCTTCAAACCGATTACTTCCACTTCTTCGTTAACCTTGATAATACCTCGATCAATCTTTCCGGTAACCACTGTGCCTCGTCCTTCAATTGAGAAAACGTCTTCCACCGGCATCAAAAACGGCTTATCAATGGCTCGAACCGGATCAGGAATATAAGAATCCAAAGCGTCAATTAAGTCCAAAATCGGCTTGGCATCAGCATCTTCGGCTGATTTAGTGTTTAAGGCCTTCAAAGCCGAACCACGAATAACCGGAACTTCCTGGCCAGGAAAACCATTCTTGGTCAAAAGCTCACGAACTTCGCTTTCCACCAAATCAATCAATTCCGGATCGCTCACCTGATCAACTTTATTCAAGAAAACAATAATACCCGGAACAGAAACCTGGTGCGCCAAGAGAATATGTTCTCTGGTCTGAGGCATCGGTCCATCGGCAGCTGAAACAACAAGAATGGCGCCATCCATCTGCGCGGCGCCGGTAATCATATTTTTAATGTAGTCAGCGTGACCCGGAGCGTCAATATGGGCATAATGCCTTTTTTCTGATTGATATTCGGAATGATGAAGAGCAATGGTAATACCACGGGCTTTTTCTTCCGGCGCATTATCAATTTGGTCTACGCCTTCCACTTTATCAACTAAACCTTTAAAGCTTAAGACATGCATAATGGCCGCGGTTAAAGTAGTTTTACCGTGGTCAACGTGTCCGATCGTTCCGACATTGACGTGAGTCTTTGTTCTTTCAAATTTCTTTTTTTCCGCCATTTTTGTACGAGACGCAGAGCAAATAATAGATGTTATTTTCTAATTTTTGCGCCGGTCCTAATTATTATAAATTCGACTTCGTCTCGCCCTCGACACCCCTCAGGATTATTTCTAATACTGAGAAAACCGAAGCGCTGACGATAATTATGACTTTTTAAAATTTTAATCTAATTTAAAATAAAGTCAAGTGCTTTTACCCCTGTTAGAGATTTAAATAACTTCTTTAAAAACAAAGGCCGCGAGACAAATTCGCCCAACGGCTAACCCTAAGGTTCAAAGGAAATCTCTAACGGGGTGAACCTCCACCCTTGATATAATGTATGTGGATTAAGCGATTGAAACTATTATAACAAAAGAAATGCCAAAATCAAGATAATCTTGGGGATAACCGCCAAAAATTATCCAACCCCGAACAATTTGCGTTTCTGATTAATTTCATTAAGATATAATCAGCTGAGAATTTAAAAAATTAATAAGGAGCGCCGATGATACTGCTTGCCTTCTGGAAACCGATAGTTTATGTTTTTGCCGCCCTCTCTGCGCATAGGCCGTTATGGGAAATATTTATTATTTTTATGTTGGCTTCTCTTATACCGAACATTCTTGCTTATTATTCCGTCGATATTTTCAGACGAATCAAGGACAAGCTTGTAAAACCCAAACTTAAATTCAAAAAAGGAAATGGTCTTCGCCAAAAAACCCATAACGCTGTGTGGAAATGGAGTCAGGATTTTCGAATGCTTCCGGTCATCTTGGTTTTTTTGGCTCCGATTATACCGATTATGTTTTTTGAACAAGCCTGTCTAATAGTCGGCAGAATCCTCAAAATCCACTTTCTTTTTTTTGCTCTAGTTCCAGTCATTCAGTTTTTTCTGATTTACTTCTTACATCAACAATTTTTTTAAAACCCCTTCTTTTCCTTAGAAAAGTCGGGGTTTTATAATAAAAAACGGCTTAAGAGTTATTTCAACCAAAAATAATTTTCTTGATTTTAGCCGTCATTTCCAACGGCTTAGAATGTTGCCAAACATTACGACCGACAGCTACGCCACTGGCGCCGGCCTTCATTACGCTTTTAACCACTTCCAAAAACTGCGTTTCTTGGTCTAAACGCGGCCCGCCTGATAACACTACTCTTGTTTTACCCGCCGCCTTTACTGCTTCGCGGAAATTTTCCGTGGAACCGGAATACTTTATCTTCACCATATCCGCGCCCAATTCCAAACCGATCCGCGCGGCATAAGCGGTCATCTCCATTGAGTCGTCATCTTTAACAAATTCGCCTCTGGGATAAACCCAGGCAATCGCTCCGATTTTTAAACTATGCGCCTCTTCCACGATGCGGCCGAAATCCTGAAACATTTCTCCGTCATGAGCCGAACCGAGAAAAATAGTATAACCGACTGCCGCGGCGCCAAGTTTTTTGGCGTAAGCCACAGAACAATTCTGATGCGAGTATAAATCCCCTCCTTTCCAAATATCCGCTTTACCATTAATTTTCAAAATTAAAGGAATTTGTTTTTGATAAACAGAGCCGGTGTAATATTTCTCCGCTAAACCTTTTTGCAAAATCACGGCATTATATCCTCCCTGCGCGGCAATATCCAAAACATATTCCGGTTTGACTGACTCACCCGGCAAATCTTCCGGCCCATGTTCAAAACCATGGTCATAAGCCAGATACATTGCCCGATTATTAACCATTAAATTTTTCAAATAATCAATCATAATAAATTTTCTAAGTTAAACGCGACTCCTTAATAATTATAGAATGTAAATTTTTAATTGACAATTTTTAATGCACCGAGCAGGTGATGCAAGGATCATAAGCGCGCACCAGCATTTCCAGCAGCTGTTCGCGCTTTTTTTGCGGCAAGTTCTTCGTACTCTCCAAAACCTTTTGCGCCGCTTCTTCAATAGAAGTTAAATTCTGCACTGTGGGAGTAATGATATTGGCATAGGCAACAAAGCCGTTTTTATCCGCTTTCAATTCGTGATAAAGCGTTCCCCGAGGCGCTTCAATGGCGCCGATCCCGGTTTTAACACTGCCGAACTTCAAATTCGCCGGCTGGGTCCCGCTAATATTTTTTTTGGATAATTTTTCCAAGAGCTTCAGTGCCTCTTCGCTAAAATGCAAAATTTCAATCGCCTGCGCCAAATTATTATAATAAGGATTTTTAAAATCAAAGCGGTTGAGAACGAAATATTTTTTGGCTAACGGATTCAAAAACTTATTTTGCAAATTTAATCGCGCCAGCGCTCCCACCATCAAGCCCTTACCCTGATGATACCCGAATTTAGCGGTGGAATTATTTTTTATTTTTTCCTGAATAAATTTCTTATAATCTTTAATTTTAAATTTTTTACCCTGATTGGAAATTACCCAATCACCTTCATAAGCCGCGTATTCTTTTCCGTTAAAAAGCGAAAGGAAAACTAGGGGTGTTTCAATTTGAGGATATTTCAAACTCAAGAATAATTTTACCGTTTTTTCCCCGGCCGCTAAAGCATTTTTGGCTTTTTTGATTAACTCTATCAATTCTGTTCTTTTCGGTTGCCGATGAAAACCACCCAAAGCCGTTGTCGTCGGATGAACTCGGCGGCCCGCCACTACTTCAGCCAAATCATCGGAAAATTCTTTCAACGTTAAAGCATCTTTAAAGTTTTTCGGATATTTCTTGGAAATTTCCAAACCGCTATCCAAATTCAAATAATCCGGCAAAGCCAAAAAATACAAGTGCAAAGCATGGCTTTGAATCATCTGAGCAATGACCATTAATTTTCTAAGCTCTTTCACCTGGTCGGAAACTTTTATTTTTAAAGCTGCTTCCGCCGCTTTCAGCGAAGTTAAATTATGAGCAATCGGACACACGCCACAAATTCGCGAAGTAATCCACGGCGCTTCAGTAATACTCCGGTTAACCATTAATCCTTCAAATAATCGTTCGCCTTCAAAAAGTTCCAAATCAACTTTGTTCTTTTTCCAATTAATGCGTAACCGACCATGTCCTTCAATTTTTGCGATAAATTCTTTATCCATTTTTTTGTTTTTTATTATTTTTATGCTTATTTTCCAAGCGCTGCCAGAACATTGAAAAGTACTTTTCAATTTCCTCCGGTTTAGAAATTTTCGCTAAAATTTTTAAAAGCGCGGCTTTGTTGTGCTGCCGCCTCGGACCAAAACATCCCCAACACATTTCACCGCCGGAAACGCAAATGGCCTTACAGCCGCCCTGAGTAATCGGTCCCAAACAAGGCTTCTTATTTATTAACCGACAAGGATTGCCTTGCGCCTTACATTCAAAACATACCGAATAACCCAGCGCCTTAGGCAAGCGACCCGCCAGAATTTCACCCAGCACCCGCTCCAATTCATTGGCCCTAACCGGACAACCATGAATAAGGTAATCAACTTTAACAATGGCAGAAAGCGGAATCGCATCAACGCCTAACGGCTTGTATTTGGAACCATAAATTTTTTTATACCAGGATTTTCTTTTTTCCTTATCCAACATCGCCGGAATACCGCCTAAAGTAGCGCAAGTCCCCAAAGCCACTAGCAAAGCACTCTGTTCTCGGACATTTTTTAAAATTTTAACTTCCTCTCTGGTGATGGGTGAGCCTTCTACCAACGCCAAATCGTACGGCCCATTTTGTTTTTTCTTCTGCCCCAATCGCCAATCCAAAATTTCCACATTATCTGCCAAAGCCAATAATTTTTCTTTCATTGACACTAATTCCACCTGGCAGCCTTCGCAGTCGGTCAAATCAATTATGGCGATTTTTAATTTATTCCTGGTCATATTAGATTAATTTCTTTAATCAAAATCTTTATCGATTTCATCAAAATTAAATACCGGGCCATCTAAACAAACGTATTTTTCACCGCAGGTACAATGCTGGCACTTTCCGATGCCGCACTGCATTCGGCGTTCTTCGCTGACGAAAATCCGACGATCCGAAACGCCCACCGGCTTCAAAATATTTTCCAAGGCCTTGGCCATTGCGCCGGGACCGCACATTGCCGCCGCGGTGTTTTGCGGTTCTATTTCAAGGTAGCGGACTAAATTGCTCACCAAACCGACATTGCCCTTCCAATTTTTATCGCCTTGGTCAACCGTCAAAAGCACTTCAATAGATTTTTTCCATTCTTTCATTTTTTCTTTCATTAAAATATCCTGAGGAGTGGCTGCGCCATACAATAAATAAACATTATTAAAATTCTTCCGATTCTTAATGACATACTCTATCAGGCTGGCAATCGGCGGAATGCCACAGCCGCCGGTAATCATCACCAAATCTTTTCCCTCAAAAAAATCCAAAGGGAAACCGTTGCCATAAGGCCCGCGAAAAGTAACCTCATCGCCTTTCTTCAGGGTATGAAGTTTTTGGGTGACCGTCCCCGCTTCCCGCACCACCACTTCCAAATATTGGTTTTGCAAAGGAGAGGAGGAAATTCCGAACGGCGCTTCGCCGTAGCCCCAAACGCCGATTAAGGCAAACTGCCCGGGAATGAAACAAAGTCTGTTTTGCAAGGGTAAATTCGGTTTAACTTTCAAACGAAATAATTTGACGTTGGCGGACAAATTTTTCACTGATAATATTTTAGCTGTTTGCGGCGAATAAATATTCTTCATAACTAATGATTCAATGATTTTTTATAGTCATCAACGATTCGCTTTAGAACTTGATAAATGTCAATTCCCGCCGGACAATATTTTTGACAACGGCCACAACTCACGCAATGAGGTCGGCCGAATTCTTTATAACCGCGCACGAATTTATGGTAGTACCAATTATAGTATCTTTGCTTTAAAGTGGGTCGGAAATTCTTGCCACCGGCCACTAAGGCGAAATCCGGCAAAGTGCAAGCATCCCATTTACGGCAACGACTGCAACGATTTCCGTCAAAAGATTTTTTATCTTCCGTGGAAAAACAATAACAAAGCGGACAAACATAAGTGCAGATTCCGCAGCCTAGGCATTTTTCTTCTAATTCTTCCCAGATCGGCTTATTCCTGGACCACAAAATCGCTTCTTTGATTAATTCGCTGTCTAAAAGCAGCTGCCGTAAGGGTGAGCGCTCGGCGTAGATCGCGCGCGATTCCATGTTTTTATTTTCAAAAAATTTCAATTGGCTTATTTTCTTCCCCTTGGCCGTCAAAACAATCGCCTGATAATAAGATTGGTTAATTTTTTCCAAAATCAAATCGCCGGCCATCGCCACCTCCACCTTATAATCGCTGACGGCAATTAGCGTGGCTGCTTCGCGATGGCGGGTGTAAAAAAAGTCGGTCGGTTCTTTCTGCATTATTTCATCCAATTCCAAAATACCCACCAAATCCGGGTAGGAACAAAAAACTGAAAAAGGCTCGATCTTCGGCAAAGACTTCACCTTGTTTTTTTCTACGGAAAAAATTTCTTCTTCGGCCGGCAAAAATAAAAATTTCGGCGGCAAAAGCGATTGGCTGCCTTGAAAAACAAATTCCTTATCCGGCGTTTCCTGAGAAACCAAACTAAAAACCACTTCTCCGTTCGTTTGAAGCGGCGCCCAAACCGCCGATTTCACAGCTAAAGACCTTATCAGTTTCGTTAAATTTTTTTTATGAATTACCCGCAACATAATCGGCAAACAACTTAAGGATAAAGCCTATCAATAATATAATCCACCAAACGACTGACAATTATAGAAAAAGCTAAAACCGCCAATAAAAATATCCCCAACGTCTTTAAATCTCTGGTAACCGAATTGATAGCCGAAGAGAATAAATAACCAATCCCGCCAAAAGTCATCACCCAAACCAATGAACTCCAAAGCTGATTTTTAACAACTTTCTTAATCGGCATTTTGGCCGCGCCGGCCGCCAAAAGCGTCAAATGGCTGAGACCGTAAATAAATTTGGAAACAACGAGAATCCAGCGGCCGTTGTTCTGAAAAATCTTGCTGACCTTGATAAAACGTTTGCGCGGAATAAAAATGTACTTGCCAAATTTATCAATAACCGCCTCTCCGTATTTCCACCCCATCCAGAAAAAAATCAAATCACCGGTATAAGCGCCGGCCAAAGCCACCAGCATCATTATCCAAAAATTCATAAACCCTAGATGGCTGAGCATGCCGGCGAAAAGAATGGCTTCCTCGCCCATTACTATCATTACCAGAAATAAAACGCCGTAAATAACGAGAAAAAACATGTTACATCTTAATTTTACCATTTTCCCGAAATTCTTCCAATGGTTAAAAATAAAAAGGTCCTTTCACCCCCATGGATGAAAGGACCCCTTCGTTCGTTATTGATTAATGCATGTGTCTTGGTGAATACCAGATCAGCCAAATAATATTGGCCAAAACGAAGACCAACAGCCAAAAGCTGTTTTCGCGAAAAACATCTAGCAATCTTAAAATGCCGCAAAGAAGAACGGGCCAGAAATAAAAAATAAAGGTTTTTACCCTACTCACTCTCTTCCTCCTGTTCAGCTGTTTTTACGGGCTTAGAAAAAACCCAGCGGTCAATCATCTTGCCGACTTCAAACCAAACTAGCTGAGAGATGATCCAACCGATGAAAAATTCTTTTTTTAGGTCTAGAGATCCGAGACGAATAATGATGCTGGCGGCAAAAAGCGACGGAAAACCGTAAATCATGATCCTTAACAAAACAAGGCCTAAAAAATTCAATATTTTTTTCATTAAGCAATCTCCTCTTTTCAGTTGTTAATCCGCTATCTTTTATATTAAATAAAAAAATTAATAATGCAACGCCATAACTTGATTATTTTGACAAAACTTGGTAATCTAAAGACAGCAAAATAACAATTGAATAAGGAGGTTGGTTATGGACGAAAAAAGATTGGTCAGTTCGGAAATGCCAATTTCCGAAGATGGCAGGACTTACCATTTGGGACTTGGCCCCAAAGACAATCTGCCTCAGAACATTTTTTTAGTCGGTGATCCAGATCGTGTTTACAAAGTGGCAAACTACTTTGATGCCAAACCTATTATCAAAAGGAATCTGCAATTCGTTACCGCCATCGGCAGTTATCAAAACCTGCCCATCGCGGTAATCGGAACCGGCATCGGTCCGTCCGCTACGGAAATCGTCGCGAATGAATTGCACATTCTCAACGAATACGATAGCGAAAAGAAAGAATGGAAAAAGCAACTGCGCCGCCTGAACATCATTCGTTTGGGCAGCTGCGCCGCTTTGCAAAAGGAGATCCCAGTCGGCAGCTTGGCCATCTCACTACTAGCAGTTGGTTTGGACAATCTTAATCAAGATTATCCTTTCTGTTCATCATCCTCAATCGTCAATACTATTGCCACGGCCGTGGCCGACGCATTGGAAAAGCCCAATCTTTACGTCTCGTCAACTTCCTACGGAATGGCATATTTCCTGACCGAAGCCTGCAAAAATATCGGACTGCTGCCTTACAAAGATAAAGGTTATTACTCCGGCATCACTCTTTCCTCGCCTGGTTTCTACAATCCACAAAACAGAAGAATCGGACGCTTGCCCGAAGGTTTGCCTCCAAACGCCCTGAAGGTCCTGAATAATTTTCAATCCTATGCATTAAGAATCATCAACGTGGAAATGGAAAGCGCAATTATGTTTCGGATTCTCGGGGAAATCCTGGGTTATCGCACCGGAACAATTTGCGCCGTCCTCGCTAACCGTCAAACCAAAGAGGTCTTTTCGCCAGAAGAGGGCGAGGCAGCCATCGACCGCTGCATCAGAGCAGGTTTGACAGCCATGAAACTCATCGACGAAACCTCCGTCAAAAGATAGTAACGAACAAGAAAGGCCGTTGCGCTAGGTAGCGCAACGGCCTTAATCATTTCTGAACTAAACCTATTTCTCCGGGTTTTTCGGCACGACAAACAAAGCTACGAAATAAGCCAAGAGTGCCGGAAAAATTCCGCTGCAAATCACGACAATAACCCAGAATAATCTGATTAAAGCCGGATCAACATCAAAATACTCTCCGACCCCGCCGATAATTCCCGCCCAAACCTTATTGGTTTTACTGCGATATAACTTTTTCATAAGTTTACCTCTGGTAAGTTTATTAAATTATTTTCCCGACTTTTTAACTTTTCTGATTCCTCTTTTCATCACCTGACCGCTTAATCGCGGCGGCTTACGTAATGGCACCGAAGAACGCAAATTATTTCTCCAGGCCTTACCCGTTAAACTTTTGGCTGAATTTTTGTTTAGCATAAAAAACCTTTTCCTACTTTTCGATTTAGAGCTTTGGATATGTTTTTCTCAAATGCTCGTGATATTCTCTCAGGTGTTTGAGCGCCGCCTGACGATCCTTAGCTGCGCCAGCCTCATTGATCGCATCAGTCCATCTTTGATCTTCTTCTGCAGAAAATTCCGTCTCGCAAAATTCTTCGTAGACCTGATCTCGTTCCGCTTCAATCTCTTGATCAATTTCCTCAATTTGTTCCGGCGTTAATTCAACGTCGGTTTTTTCTTCTGTTTTATTAGTTTGCCCCTCTGGAAATTTTTCCATATTTTTGAATTATTCTTATCTTGTTACATTTCGGTTCGACACATTTTTATTCCAATGTTCTTAAGAATTTAAGCATAGACAATCCGCGGGGAGTTAAACGGTGACGCACGCTACTACCCTCGGATCTTTTCATTAACAAACCGGCAATTGCCAACCTACGAATATGCTCTGAAGCGGTTTTAAAATTAATGTTTAACTTTTCTGAAATTTCCACCACCGAAAGTTCCGGAATATTATTCAACAATTCCAAAATTTGAATTCGGCGATGGTTGGCTGCGCCTTTAATAATCCGCTCCAATTGACGATGATTATTTTTTAAACGAATTGGGCTACCACTCATAATCACGATTATTTCTTATTCCAATGTTCTTAAGAATATTGGAATAAGAAACTTTAATTATTCGGAGGTGACGCCATCAAAACTCTCGTTATCAGCTTCGGCGATTTGTTTGGTGGCGTGGACTACGCTGTTACGATGATGAGCCGGAGAATAAATCGTGTACATCTTTAACGCTTCGGTTGGCGAAGTATTAATGACATTATGCTTGGCGCCAGCCGGCACAACCACGGCGAACTCCGCCTCAATCAGATGCTCAGCGCCGTCAATCACGACCTTGCCCCTTCCTCCTTCAAAACGGAAGAATTGATCCGTGTCTTCGTGAATTTCTTCGCCGATTTCTTCACCTGGTTTTAAACTCATTAAAACAAGCTGAGAATGATGGCCAGTGTAAAGCACCTGGCGAAAATTACCATTCTCCATACTTAAACTACCAATATTATCAACAAATCCCTTCATATTTTTAATAAACTTAATTAAATCGACTTAGACCTATATATGCAATTATAGCACAAAATAATTTTGCAATAATCCCCTATTGAATTTTCATAGCAATATCCCCTTTTGAGTTAAAAGCGTCTTCTATTCTTTCAATATGCTTTCGTACGATATTAGCTGGAAGTTTTTTCAAATCAAAATATTCAATTGCATCAGCCTCATCGTTTAGTCGGACTTCTCCGCTTTTAACCTTGCACAGAAATACTAAAACTAAATTATTTTCTTTGGGCTTAAAATAAATCCCGGTTATTTTGCCAATTTCTACATCCAGACCCGTTTCTTCCTTAACTTCGCGTTTTGCCCCTTCCCACGGCGCCTCTTCTTTTTCCAGCCCGCCGCCTGGTAAATTCCACAAATCACAATCTTTCCGATGGCACAATAATACCCGTTGTTTATTATCAAAGACAACTCCAAACACTCCTATTGTCATTGGATATTTACTCATTGAATAGAGAAACGCTAAATTATAGAGCTGACGTATACGCCGATATGGTAAGGCCAGATGACTAGGGCCAGAACGGCTTTCCAAAATGCCAGATGCAAAAATCCAACGGTAAACATCCAAGCCGCGAACCAGGAAAACGCCGTGAAGCTATGCTGTTCTATTTTAATTTTTTCCATAAATTTTATTTATTTACTCGACTTTTTTGTTTTTTTCTTATTCTCAAATTCTTAAGAACATTGGAATAACAAATACGGTTTTTGTCCGTTCATAAAATTTATCTACTTAGTTTCCCGCCTTTTGACTTCGGCTTGACGGACTCGGGCCTCGTTCATTCCAAAAT
>Ga0265297_10006558_pt1 | contig 16792 bp, 11 predicted proteins | sample Munlanlwell13791_FD_192502 | JGI IMG/M metagenome (GOLD analysis project Ga0265297, IMG submission 192502) | Leachate microbial communities from a municipal landfill in Southern Ontario, Canada - Leachate well 137-91 | ecosystem: Engineered > Solid waste > Landfill > Unclassified | place... | reverse complement strand
TGATCGTCAGGGCTGGGGAGAGCCTGTGCATAAAGTGCCTTGACCATATCATTATCGGCAACGGGAGATTCTTCAGTTTTTGCGACAAGGGGATTATTTAAGGAAGTAGGTGAGGTTCTTCTTGTAGACGGCGGCCAATTCGCTTAATTGCACTACATCGAGGCGGCGCTGTCCCGCTTCGATTTTCGAGACATAAGACTGCGTTTTTCCGAGTCTCTTTGCAACATCCACCTGGTTTAGCTTCGACACCTTGCGGGCTTTAATCAAGCGGCCGACTAAATCTTTATGTGCTTTTGTAAAGATAGTCTTTTTCATGACTTTGCGTCTCAGCAGTGCCTCCTTAACACCTTCTTGACATCTCAGGCACAATATGTTACACTTATTTTGCCAATATTCCAAAATGGAATATCAGAAATTGAAGGAAAAACAGAAGATGAAAGGGGTCCCACGCATACATATTGAAGGCGGTGTTTATTATGTGACTGTCCGCGGAGACCATGATGAGAAGATCTTTAGGGAGGCGGAAGATTACCAGTCATACTTAAACCTTTTGAGAAAATATAAAGAGCAGTATGGATTCAAGTTATTCGCCTTTGTCCTGCTGCCGAACCACCTGTGTCTATTGATTGAATTGAGGGAAGGGGTGGTTTTATCGGATATTATGCATGATCTTAACGGGAATTATACCAAATATTTTAATAAAAAATACAGTCTAAAAGGTCATCTTTTCCGGGAAACATACAGGATGAACCTGCTGGAAAAGTCACGTTACCTTATATGTATGAGCGCCTATATGCACCTTTATCCGCAAAGGTTGAATTTGATCCAGCATCCGGCAACTTATCCTTACAGCAGTTACCCTGTTTATTTACATTATGCGGGGTTCGAAGATGCCTGCATGGAGACAAAATCATCTGTTTTCGGGTTTGATCCCGGCATGGAACAGGAAATAACAGGCGTTTTAACCACTATAAAAGAAAGGAATTACACGGATTACCTAAGAAACATCTCTATTGAAGAAATAAAAATATTGGCATTGGATTTAAAAAAAGGAATGGTCCTGGGCAGCGAAGAATTCAAGGAAACGGTAAAATCAAAGATAAAAGCTTATTGGCAGGAGAAATACCGGCAGGAATTGGCTTTCCTGCAGCAGCGTCTAAACGACCTTGAGCTGGAAGAAGGGGTGAGGGAATGGGAGGAAGAGCTAAGGTAAATATGTGGGCGAGAATGGGAGATAATAAGCCTGTTAAAATTAAACAACAGAGATGTAACTGGCTGTTGTTATTATGGGTTATATGTTTTTTATTCTCTATTTTATGTCTTTCCCTGCCGATAAATACGGCAGAGGCGAATAACCTTGCGGTTTCCGCTGTTTCTGTAGAGAGCGTTTCTTTAGGTCAGACAACCGCGAAAGTCCAGTTTGATATTTCCTGGGATAATTCCTGGCGCACCAGTATTAATTATGACGCCGCCTGGGTATTCATCAAATATTCCACGAACGCAGGCGTTAGCTGGAATCACGCTACGCTTAAGGCCGGCGGCACGAATCCGGCGGGTTTTTCCGGCGGCTCTGGTACGGCCCTGGATATTATCATCCCGGCGGATAAAAAAGGCGCTTTCCTGCGGCGTTCTGCTTTTGGTTCCGGGAACGTTTCCGCAAGTTCCATCCAATTTGTCTGGGATTACGGTACGGATGGCGTTATAGGTACAAGTACTGTACGGGTAAAGGTCTTTGCCATAGAAATGGTTTATATCCCCGTCGGTTCTTTCTACATTGGTTCCGGTGGAAGCGAGACAGCAGCATTTTATACCTACCCTACGACCACAAACCCTTATTTGATAAGCTCGGAAAGCGCAATTACCGTGGGAACGTCCAGCGGTAATTTGTACTATCCTTCAACTACCTACGGAGGAGATCAGTCTGGGCCGATACCGGAGGATTTCCCGAAAGGGTACGCAGCTTTCTATATTATGAAATATGAAGTATCGCAAGGCCAATATGCGGATTTCCTGAACACCTTGACTTCAACCCAGGCTTCTGCAAGATACCCGAATAATAACGGCAACTACCGCCATACTATTTCAGGGAGTTATCCTAATTATTCCGCGTCCAGGCCGGACCGGGCTTGCAACTATTTATCCTGGGCTGATTTATGCGCTTACGCTGATTGGGCGGCTTTGAGGCCTTTTACGGAACTGGAATTCGAGAAGGCAGCCAGGGGACCTTCAGTTCCTACGCCTAACGAATATGTCTGGGGGAATACAAATATAACGCAGGCAGTAACTATTTCAGGAACTGAAGATGGGACAGAGACAATAACGACAACGGGCGCCAATTGCAATTATGGTTCAGCGACATTTAGCGGTGGGGACGCGGGTCAGGGGCCTCTGCGGTGCGGCATATTTGCAACTGGTTCGAGCACGAGAATAAGCAGCGGGGGGAGTTATTATGGGGTGATGGAACTTTCTGGAAATTTATGGGAGAGGCCGGTTTCCGTAGGAAACTCTACGGGTAGGGTTTTTACAGGGTTACATGGAGATGGTGTTTTAAGTGGATCGGGTTATGCTGATGTTACTAACTGGCCTGGGTCGGATGCAACTGGTGGCGGTTCTCGCGGCGGCGTTTGGATCGCTGATGCGTCGTACGTCCGCACGTCCGACCGCTACTTCGCGGCTAACACGAATTCGGGCCGGAGCACCAGTCTCGGGGCTCGGGCCGCCAGAACCTCTCCATGAGAAGGGTTGGTAAAACTTTGATTTTTTGCATCTTTGTTGTTTGCCTGCCCCGCCTTCCGGCAGGGCAGGCAAACGGCAATTTTTGAGGATTCTAAAATGGAAATTATGAAGATAACTCCGGTGGTTGAAAAACATTACAGGCTGATTCTTTGGATGTTGCCAAAAATTGCGAATTTTCCAAGAGACCAGAGGTTTTTGCTGGCAGACCGCATAGAAAAAATACTGCTTGAAATATTAGAGATGTTAATAGAGGCGAATTACTCTAAGCAGAAAAGGGAGATTTTGATCAAGGTTAACCTGAAATTGGATGTTTTGCGTTTTATGATGAGGATCTCCAAGGATATGAAATATGTGAATATAGACAGCTATGATTTTTTCTGTCAATCAGGAATCGAAATAGGCAAGATGGTTGGAGGTTGGCTTAAAGCAGCGGTTCTTTGAAAGGGGGTGTTTCCAGGATCCCGCGGCCCACGGACCGCGGGAGCGGAAGGTAAAACTAAGAGAGGTTCAGACGCCAAATCCATTCCTTGAAGGGATTCATTCCGATAGGAGAAAACACGCAATAATACCGGGTTGAGGCTTGCGTTAAGCAAAAGTTTCTTCCCGGTATGGATCTATAAAATGGTTTAGCGTCGAAAAATGTCCGTGGCGGTTATCGCGGCGGCAATTGGAACAATGATGCGTCGAACGTCCGCACGTCCGACCGCAACAACGCGGCTAACACGAATTCGGGCCGGAACAACAATAACGGGGCTCGGGCCGCCAAAACCTCTTTGGTTTTACCATTAACAATAACGGGGGAATGCGATGAAAGTGAGGAATATCTATTCCAGGATAGTGTCAAAGGAGAACCTTTACCGCAGCGCCCACATGGCTTCCAGAGGAAGGAGATACAGGAATTCGACTGCGGATTTCAACTTTTTTCTCGAGGAGGAGATCGGACGCCTGCATAAGGAATTATTGGCAAAAACCTACCGCCACGGCAAATATCGTTTATTCAAGATCTATGACCCCAAAGAACGCAATATTGCCGCTGCTCCCTTCAGGGACAGGGTGGTGCACCACGCAGTCCACGACGTTATCGAGCCGATAATCGATAAGTCGTTTATATATGATTCATATGCCTGCAGAAAGGATAAGGGAACGCACAAGGCGGTGGATAGGGCGCAAAGCTTCCTGCGCGCCAACAGTTTTTGTTTCCATGGGGACATAAAACAATATTTTCCTTCGATCAGCCACCGTATCATAAAACAGATCCTGCGGGCCAAGATTAAGGATAAGGATGCGCTTTGGCTTCTTGATGAAATTATAGATTCAGCCAGGACGCTGCCTGCTTATGAGGCGGGCACAGGCCTGCCCATCGGCAACCTCACCAGCCAGTTTTTCGCCAACCTTTACCTGAATGAGTTGGATTATTTTGTGAAATTCAATCTGAAAATAAGGTATTACCTGCGCTATATGGATGATTTCCTGATTTTTAACAACGACAAAAAGGAATTATCCGGGATCAAACAAAAAATAAGGAGGCTTTTGACCAGTAGGTTGGAGCTTTGTTTGCATGAGGATAAATCACAGATTTATTCGGTTTGCGGCGGTATAAAGTTCTTGGGGTTCAGGCTTTTCTCTTGGCATCGCCGGCTTGCTACGGATAATGTCAAACGTTTCAGGAAGAGGCTTAACAGGTTTTCATCCTTGTTTTTAGATGGCAAGATGACCGCTACCAAGGTAAAGGATTCTCTGCGTTGTTGGATGGCGCACAGCAAATACGCCGATGCCGTGGTCTTGCGCAGAAAAATCCTTAGTGGGCTGCTCAAAAAAGAAAGCAGTATCGCTTATTTAGCGCAGGACGTATTGACCAATTGATTAATGTGATGAGGTTTAATGCAAAAATGGGGTCGAATTATTTTTTTAAACTAAAGGACGCTGAAAATAATTCTGACCCCATTTTACGAAGGGGAGGACGATGGGGATGAGGGCGTTGGCCGGGTTAGCGATAATAACAGTGCTGTTATTATCGTCTGCCGTTAGTGCTTTTGCCGATACTGGCTTTACGGGCGGAAGTTACGACGGTTACAGCACAGGGGTTTCCGCAGATTTTGCCCTGGGCGGTCCCTCTGTAACCGTTTCCTCGGTTGCTAACCAGAGCTTTGTGGTTGGACAAGGATCCGCGGTCATCTCCGCCATAACAATAACTGACTCTACCGGAGAGGCAATCAATGCGGATAATGATTTGAGGATAATCATCCCTTCTGGTTTTAGCATGCAGTGGGACACTACGCAGACCTCCGCCGTTATCACCAGCTCCATCTCTTTTAAAATAAGCCCGTTGGTAACTTATGAGAATTCGAACCAGACATTAGTCTTGAGTATTATCTATGATTTCTCGGAAGGCGACTCTTTTATTATTTCGGGACTTTCTTTTGCCGGCTTTTCCGCCGCCTCACCGGCAAGCAATCTGGGGATAGATATCTATAATACGGGCGTCAGCTATGCAAAAGACGATAAAACAATCCAAATTATTTCAAACGAAGACGTGCTTTTTACCGGAGGCGGTTATGATGGATATGCCGCCTCCGGTTCGGAAGATATCCTGTTAAACAGCGCCAATACCGATTATTTTTCAGTAACCCATCCGAGTTACCAGGCAGTTTGCGGGGAGAACCAGACGATAACGGTCACTGCCAAGGATGGAGGCGGTAATACGATTACAACTTACAGTCCTGCTGTCAGCGTAAGTGTAAGCAAGACCGAAACAGGGGGAAGCCTGGCCAATTCCGCTGTTTTGAGCAAGGATTCTTTAACGGCTTCGGATTTTACTCTGGGCGTGGCTACTGTTACCTTAACCGATACTGAATCCGAAACGGTTACCCTTACTGCCGTCGATCAGGCATATCCTTCTATATCCGGCACATCTTTGCCTATAACTTTTATTATTAATTTTACCATCACTTCTCCTGTCGGCGGTGAAAATTGGGGAAAGGAGATCTCCCAAATAATTACCTGGTCTTATGTCGGCGCGGTAGGAAGCACGGTACAGTTGCTTTTATCCACAGATAGCGGCCTAACTTATCCGTACATCATTACAAGTTCTACTTCTTCGGGAAGCGATGGCGTTGGTTCTTATACCTGGATTCTCCCGGCGGAGATAAGTAGCCAGGCAAGGGTAAAAATAGTCAGCAATGATTACCCTGCGGTTTTAGACGCCTCGGACGCCGATTTTGCCATTACGGGCTTGCAAGCTATCTCTCCTAATGGAGGAGAAGAATGGGAGAAGGGTTATCCCCACACTATCAGCTGGGAGTCGGTAGGCGCAGCAGCAAATGATATTGTATTGAAGTATTCGGTTGATGGGGGAGCTGTTTGGAAGCTGATTGATTCCGGACAGCCGGCAGACGGCAGTTATCCCTGGAGCGTTCCCGATGATGTTTCTGCCACGGTAAAAATAAAGGTTTATAGCGTATCGGATGAGGCGGGGTTTTATGATATTTCCGATAACAATTTCACGATTGAAACAAATCCTAAACTTATTATTACCAGCCCCAACGGCGGACAGAGCTGGTATGTGGGTAATGTTTATAACATTGCCTGGGATAGGGTTGGCCGGCTGTATGATATCGTGGATCTGTATTATTCGACCGATGGAGGGGCAAGCTGGAAGGTAATTGCTTCTGGCCAGGATAATTCCGGGATATATTCCTGGACCGTCCCGGATGCGGTCGGCGCGCAGGTGAAAGTCAGGGTGGTTGAATCCGGAGTGCCTGTTGCCAGGGATACTACAGTCAAGGCAGAAGATACATCAGACGCTGACCTTTCTATTATTGAACCGTCAATTACCGTTACTTCTCCTGACGGGGCAGAGGTATGGGTTTATGGAGATACAAGGAATATCACTTGGACGACCACAGGCACAATAAGCAATAATCTTCTTTTAGAGTACTCCGCAGACGGCGAAAACTGGATAGAGATTTCCAGCGGACAGGCAAATGATGGTATATATTCCTGGGTTATTCCCGATGATCCGTCAGCTACCGTTAAAGTGCGTATAACGGATAGCGACAGGCCACAGGCAAGCGACGCCTCGGATGGCTACTTTAACTTGCTTTCCAGGCCGCGTATTACCGTCAGCCAGCCGAACGGGGGAGAATTATTGACTATCGGGGATTCCTATTCCATTAAGTGGAATATTGACGGCCAGATTACCTCGCATTATGTAAAAATCGAGTATTCCAAGGATAACTTTACCGGGGACCTGCATACAATTTCTTCTTATGCGCCTAACAGCGGCCAGTTTAACTGGTTGAGCGTCTCTGATGATGCCTCTTCCACAGTCAAAATAAAGATTACGGATTTAAACAGCGGCTTCAGCGATGTAATGGACATTTCAGACAGTTATTTTGAGATCAGGCTGCCCTCGGTGACTGTGACTTCTCCGAATGGAGGCGAATCCTGGTATGCTACCGGTATATACCAGATTAGCTGGGAAAAGGAAGGGGACGTTGGCGATTTGACCTTAGAGTATTCGCTGGATAACGGTGTAAACTGGTCTGTTATTGCTACAGGCGTAAGCGCGGATTTAGGCGCATATACGTGGACATTGCCCGACAGCTTGACCAGTCAAAGTTTATTGAGGATCAGGGATCCGGCCAGGTCAACTACTGTTGATACGTCCAACACCGTTTTTAATATCATTGCTCCTTCGCTTACTGTGATCTCCCCCAACGGAGGAGAAAGCTGGGTGGCGGGGACACAGCATGATATTACCTGGTCGTCTATCGGCTCAAACGGTTCGGTGCATAACAATCTTACCTTGCAATATTCCATTAACGGCGGTTCCAACTGGATTAATATCGCTACCGGCCAGGCAAATGACGGTAGTTACAGTTGGGCTGTTGCGGATGCGGTTTCCTCTAGCTGCCGGATAAGGATATTCGATGCCTCACGCAGTGCAACTACGGATATCTCCAACGCGGATTTTGCGATTGTATCCCCGACCCTGACCATTACTTCTCCAAACGGCGCTGAACAGTGGGTGATGGGGACGCAGCATAATATTACCTGGACATCGATAGGTTCGATTTCGGCAAACGATTTGAAGCTGGAATATTCCACTGACGGCGGTTCCAGTTGGGTAACCATAGTTGAAGGCGAAGTGAATGATGGTTCTTACGCTTGGACGGTGGCTTCCGTGGTTTCAGGGACATGTAAAGTGAGGATCACCGATACGGGACGTACGGATGCTCCTCAGGATGCCTCGGATGGGGTGTTTGCCATACTGGTTCCGCAGATTACAGTTGCCTCTCCCAACGGCGGAGAGCTTTGGACGGTAGGGGATACCGAGGTTATCACCTGGAGCGTTATCGGGCAGTTACTAGGTAGTTTAAAGATAGAATATTCCAAGGACAATTTCATTTCGGATGTGCAGCCTATCGCTACGGTCACCAATACGCTGACTTCTTATAACTGGGTTGTTCCCGATGATGTATCTACTACGGTTAGAATAAGGATTATGGATGTGGAGCGAGTTGCCAGTGTCGATAAGTCAAACAGCGATTTCACGATCCTGCCTATTCCGGAGATCACACTCGCTTCTCCTAATGGCGGCGAATCCTGGATCATCGGTACCGAACATGAGATCACCTGGACGGATAATGGCGGTCCGGTCAGCAATAATTTAACATTGGAATATACGATTGATGGCTCGAATTGGATGATTATCGCTATCGGCCAGGCAAATGACGGCAGTTACAGCTGGGTTGTGCCGGATAATGCCTCAAGCACCGTGCGCGTAAGGATTGCCGATGTTAATCGTCCGACTACCACTGATGTGTCCAACAACTATTTTATTATAGCAGTACCGACAATTGCCCTTATTTCTCCCAACGGAGGCGAGAATTGGGCAGTGGGGGATTCGGCGCCGGTTACCTGGGTCAGCGTGGGAAGTGTCAGTAATGAGTTAGTACTCTATTATTCCGTTGACGCAGGTTCAACCTGGGAGACGATAGCTACCAATGAACTAAATGATGGTAAATACACCTGGATCGTACCCGACGAACCTTCTTCTTTGGTCAGGCTTAAAATTGTAGATGGTGTCCGTCCGGCAACAAGCGATACATCGGATGCGAATTTTAATATTATCTCTTCTCCGACCTTGACAATTACTTCCCCTAACGGCGGAGAGACTTATGTTTTGGGCGATACGATGAATATTGCCTGGACTTCTAAAGGGCTGTCTATCGGGCTGCTTAGAATTGAATACTCTTCAGATAATTTCGTTACCAGCTCTATCATGGCCCAGGATGTTTCGAATACCGGCACTTATTCCTGGACTATTCCCGATACCGCTCTCAGCGGTGCTTCTATCAAGATCCGGATTACCGACCAGGCGAGACCGGAGATCACCGACACTTCTGATGCAGTTTTCAGGATCAGGGGAGGGTTCACTATTAAAACTCCCGATGGCGGTGAAAACTGGGGAGCAAAATCAACCCAGGAAATTACCTGGTCTACGAAGGGGACTATTGCTAACGTGAAAATAGAGTATTCTTTGGATAGCGGTTCGACCTGGAATACAATTATCTCTTCGGTGACTAATTCCGGTATTTACAGCTGGACCCTGCCGGATGCGCAAAAAACCACTTGCAAGGTAAGGGTTTCAGACACAAGCGACTCTACGGTCAATGCGGTTTCAGCGCGGGATTTTAACATTGTATATTACACGATTATATGGAAGATACTGGATTATGATACTTACAGCGATTTAAGCAGTCTTAGCGTAAGCTGTAATTCTGGATGGTTGGTTTCTGATGCTTCCCTGGTTTCTCCGGTTACGCACTCTTATCCTTATGGCCATTACACTACTTTTTGGTCCAGGGACGGCTATACCGAACGTTCTACCGCCTGGACAGCCGATGCCGATAAATCCGTTACCCTGTATTTGGAATCTACCATTTCCGCCCAGATTGAGTGGCATGTATATTTAAGCACCACTTATACCGCCTCAACCGACACCTTGAATATAAATTCGTGGCTGGAAAGAAGAGGGAAAATGATAGGCCTTACTTCTACGGAGGTGGATGATCTCAAGGGAGCCACCTTGCAGGTCTTTGATGGAGATGTCTTGATTAAAGAAATGTCGGCTACTACTCCGAATAGCCAGGGAGTGTTTACTTTTGACTGGACAGATACGGGATTGGAACCGGGTAAGACATATTTCATAAAGGCGCAGATTACCTACCGTGAATCAAGTTATACTTCCGGAGGAAGCGTGGATGTGACTTCCGAGAAGGATCTTTATGAGCAGGAATTGCAGTTGCAGTCTTTGCAGCAATCTTTGGACAGCAATTCCATAAAGATAATCACGGCAGTGGAGAACCAATCGGTAAAGACGCAGGAAAAGATTTCCGAGGTAAAGACCGAGACCAGCCAGATTTTGACTGCCGCAGAGAGGACAATCCCTGCGGCAATATCCGCCGCAAAGGAAGATATAAACGTGATGATTGCCTCTGAGGTTACCCCACATGTCAAATCAAGTATCCTTAATACGGAGAATTCAATAAGAACAGGGGAGGCCTTGACTATCAGGTACCGTACTTTCTCCGGATTGAGTCCTACTGTTGATGTCTATAATGCCGATAATAAACAGAAGGTAAATAAGGGGTCGATGAGGGAGATCGGTAGCACGGGGATATACGAATATTATGTGGAGTTTTCTCAGAATTGGGGCAAGGGCGATTTTACAATTATATGCTCTGAATCCACTAAAGGGGTTACTGATGCCTTGACTATTAGGGTGATCGAGACAGATATAGAAGATGTCTATAGTCAGGTAACTACGATTTTAGGGACAACTTCGGAAATAGACGATTTAAAGAATGTGGCAGATGCGATGAGCGGACAGTTTTCCGTGATTAAAAATGCCCTGGATAGCATAGGCAGTGATTTATTGAGGAAAGCGGCACAAGGTGGTGCGGTTGGCTCTCGTATAGCCTTAAGACCCGTGTTTGTACGGTTGTCGAATTTGACCAAGCAAGTAAAACAAGTTTCCGATAAGATCGGTGTGAACTTGGAAAAAATATACGAGGTCTCCGCAGAGAAGCAGGGCGATATAGTTTATTTGAAGAATAAGACTCAGGAGCTGAAGGCGGTTATGGAACTGACCAAGAAGATGGTTGATAACATTGCCAATAAGCCTGTTGTCCAGACCTGGTATGAATACAAAACTGGTTTATAATCTTTGAAGGAAATTGATGAATGCAAAGATACAATTTTTTAATATTATTCTTTATACTTTTTATCGTATTAAGCGCCGGCAGGGTTTGGGCTAATGTTGTGCTTAAGGTCGTCGTGGTCAATCCTTCAAAGGAGCAGCAACAGGGGGTTACGGTAAAGACACCTTTGCCGAAGGAGATAAAACCGGAAGATGTTGTAGACAGTGCAGATTTGCAGATTGTTTATGATGCCCAGGAGAATTGTTATGTTGCTTACGGCAGGTTTAATCTTGAGCCTGGGGAGACGCTGGAAAGAAGTATAGAGATACGCGATATATGGGTAATTTCAAACAGCGAAATCGAGGCAGTGAAGAATGATTTGGATAAGCTTTCGGATTTATTGGAGAATACGCGTTTTTCAGACAGGCGTATATTCTTGAGGAACAGTATTGAATCTAAATTGAACCAGATTGTCGAAAGCCAGAAGGAATTGCCCTCTAATCCTGAACAGCTTATTTCCAGGCATAGGGAGAACTTGGCCATTTTAGAATCGGCTAAGGCGGACCTTGTCCTGCTGCGTAATCTCCTGACGCAGTCAAGGACTCTCCCGTCTAAAGTTATCTGGCGTACCATTGTATTGATTATAATTTTTCTGGGGGTCTTAAGCGGGACATTTTGTTTCATCTGGCAGAAAAGATTAAAAAGCCTCGATCAGGACAAGACAATGCCCGTATTTGAGAAAGAAGAGAAGGAGCCAGGGCCAGAGAAAAAAATGGGGTCAGAATTATTTTAGTTAGATTATTTCTCTTCCTCCGTCTATTTATGCAAAAGGAGGATTTATGCCCAGAGGCCCGCGTTTATTAATAAAAGATATGCCCTATCACGTTATCCAGAGGGGCAATAATAAGATTCCTATATTTTTAAAAGACGAAGATTACGTTTTCTTTTTAGAGATTCTTCGAGAAGCAAAAAATAAACACTCCTGTTTTATTTACAGCTATTGCCTTATGACCAATCATTTTCATTTGCTTATTGAACCAAAAGGAAGAGAGGATAATGTTAGTTTGTTGGTAAAGCTGTTAGGTGCCCGGTATGTCCGGTATGTTAATAAAAAGTATAATCGTTCAGGCACTCTTTGGGAGGGTCGTTTCAAGTCATCTTTGATTGACAGGGAATCGTATTTTTTAACCTGTCTCTATTATATTGAAATGAACCCTGTAAGAGCAGGGATGGTGAGATTGCCAGAGTTTTATAATTGGTCAAGTTACCGGATCAGGGCGTTTGGCGAGAAAAGTTCTATTTTAGACTTGGACCATTGGTATAACAGTTTAGGTGTGAATTCGGAGGATCGGCAGGCAAAATACCGTCAATTCTTTAAGGATACAGTACCAAAGTCCAAGTTGGATCTCCTAAGAGAAATGACTAATAAAAACGGAGTAGCCGGTAGTTTGGCTTTTACAGCGCAAGTGGAACAGGCGATACATAAAAAAATTATTATAAGACCTATCGGCAGGCCGAAGAAAGAAAAATAATTCTGACCCCATTTTATGATTGACAATGACTCTCTGCAGGATAAAATATAACTCACAGCATATAAAAACAGCGCTACTGGATTTTAGAATGTTTAGATTGGTTGATGTAAGGAGGTGTATAGTGTCTAAAAAGAAGCTTTCCTCTCTCTCTCTCTCTCTCTCTCTCTCTCTCTCTCTCTCTGAGTTTCTTCTTATTTACAATTTTTAATTGTCATTACTGTTTTGCCGAAGAATCCATTACTATAACTACTTATTATCCTTCGCCCTACGGCAGCTATAATGAGCTTGGCACTAACAAACTGGCGGTAGGGGATACGGATAGCAGCGGTTCCATAGATGCCGGAGACCAGCCTAATTTTGACGGCAATCTAAGGCTTAAACCTAAATCAGGTAATCCTTCGGCCTGGAGTGCAGGAAAAAGCGGCGAGTTCTCCTATTCGAGCAGCCAGGATGCATTATATCATTATAACGGCTCTACTTGGGTAGCATCAGGAGGAGGCGCTTGTATGGTTACTTATAATAGTCCTGTTGGTAGCTGCAGTTGTCCGAGCGGCTGGACTCTTAAGTATGATCTTGGCGCCTGGGGAGGTTGTGGTTATTATAACATCCTTAACTTTTTTATTCCACCCGGTGGTAGTTGCGGGGGTAGTTATGATATTAAACTTGGCGAGGGTTGTCTTTGCTGCCAGTAACATTTATAGACAGTTTACTTAATTTATTGGTTACCAATTATTTATATAATAAATATCCAGTTTAATATAATAAAGATAGTCATTTTTATTTTTATTCTGCAGTTATCCTTTTTCTTCCCGCCAATAAACTGTCTTGCTTATGATTTTAACCCTTACTCCGATAATATATCCGTTAAGCAAAAGAAACCGCTAAACATAGTTTTTTGCGCTTTGCGTTACGAGAATGCATCATATTTTTATACAGATGCAGCTGGGTTAGCCCGCTTATTTAAAACAACCACCCCGTTTAAGGAATTTTCAATTTTTAAATTCTGGAATTTGGTCGTGTCTGATAAGGAGGCATCCGAGACTTTTAAGTTTACACAAGATTTTCCGCCTTTAAGAATACGTGAGGATTTTCTTAAGGATATCCAAAAAAGGGTAGGCGGGGAATACAAGCTGGTGATCCTAGATAATAGGGGTTTTGTTTCCTGCGCAGAGCTTTCCCGGGCGGATAGGAGTTCCTTGATTATCCTTGGCAGGGAAGAGTATGCCAGCGGAGGCGATTTCGCCAAAGGATTCCTGCATGAGTTAGGGCATTCTTTCGGATTGCGAGATGAATGCGTCAATTGTCTGCAGCGTTCATCCAGCGGCTACCCTAACTGCGCGTCTTCTCCAGAAGAGGCGCAAAAATGGTGGGGAGGCTTGGTAAAAAAAGGGGGCAGGGTGGGGTTTATATCCGGCTGCTGCGGGAATAAAAATTATATTCGACCGACAATAGCGTCCTTGATGAATGACTTCCGCAGAGCCGATGATTTTGGACCGGTAAACGAAAAATACCTAAGGAGTGAATTGGAATCCTTGGCGGAAGGGGAAGAGTGACTTATTTTATTTGCCAAAAACAGGACTTTTTGCTATAATTAACCTTTCACGGACAAGGAGGAATCCTCGCAATGATCGAACGCTACAGCCTACCCCAAATGAAAAGCATCTGGCAGGATGAGTTCAAGTTCAAGACCATGCTGCTTATAGAGATTCTCGCCTTAGAGGCTTACGCCAAAGAAGGAGTAGTCCCCCCGCAGGCGGTAAAACGCATCAAGCAAAAAGCCCGTTTCAATATCAAACAAATCAGTAAAATAGAGGAGAAGACGCAACATGATGTTGTGGCGTTTGTCTCCAATGTGGCACAATATATAGGAAAAGATGCCCGGTACCTGCATATGGGGCTGACCTCTTCCGACATCCTGGATACTACTTTGGGATACCAGTTGAAATCGGTCTCCGACATACTTATTTCCGGCATAGAAAAATCATTGCGCATCCTGGCAGGCAAGGCCAGAGCTTACAAGGATATGGTGTGCATAGGCCGTACCCACGGGGTGCACGCGGAGCCGACGACATTCGGCCTAAAGCTCGCTCTCTGGTTCGACGAGATGTCCAGGAACCTGGAGCGCATGAAGAGGGCCAAGGATGAAATTTGCAGGGGGAAGCTGTCCGGGGCTGTGGGGACGTATTCGAACATCGAACCGTTCGTGGAGAGCTATGTCTGCAAGAAACTGGGTTTGAAACCGGTGAATATCGCCACCCAGGTCATACAAAGGGATGTATATGCGCAATATATGGCTACTTTGGCGGTGGTCGGGGCGTCTTTGGAAAAGTTCGCTACCGAGATAAGGCACCTGCAGAAGACCGAGGTCCTGGAGGCGGAGGAGCCGTTTGGAAAAGGGCAGAAAGGCTCAAGCGCGATGCCGCATAAGCGTAACCCCGTTATCTGCGAGCGTATCTGCGGACTGGCGCGCATCCTGCGCGCGGATACCCAGGTAGCCATGGAGAATGTGGCCTTGTGGCATGAACGCGACATCAGCCATTCTTCGGCCGAGAGGATAATCTTGCCGGATGCCACCCTGGCGCTTGATTATATGCTGAATAAATTTATCGAGGTAATCGGCGGGATGAAGGTGTACCCGGATAATATGCTTTCCAACCTGGCGAAGACACGCGGGTTGATCTTTTCCCAGCGCGCCCTGATTGCGCTAATGAACAAGGGGTTGGCCAGGCCGAAGGCTTATGACCTGGTGCAGAAGGCGGCCATGCAGACCTGGAGAGGGAGCGGGACTTTCCGGGAGAATCTTTTGGCCGTCCCGGGCGCGGCGCGTTATCTGAGCGGAAAAGAACTGGATGAAATATTCGATCTGGATTTTTATCTGCGTAATGTAAACAGGATATTCAAGAAGGTCGGTTTATAAAAATTAACCCTTCCTTACAAGGCCTCTTTAACAGCTATGCAATATAAAATAGAAGTAGTGGATAAACCCGGTATTTTCGACGCTGTCGGCCAAGGCGTGAAAAAGGACATCCTGGACTTGGGCATAAAAGGCGTCCGGGACGTGAGGTTTATCCAGGTCTATAATATCGAGGGTTCGCTCAAGCGCGAGCAGGCCGTCGAGATCTGCCGCGAATTACTCACCGACAAGATTACTCAGGACTATAGCATTTACTCCTGCGGGCAGGGTTCTCCGTCCGCGGGCAAGCCCGCAAAAGAAAAACAGGTAATCGAGATAGCTTATAACCCAGGGGTAATGGATCCTGCAGAGGCGTCGGTGCTGAAGGGCATAGAGGATTTGGGGATCTGCGGCGCAGATTCGGTAAGGACGGCGAAGAAATATATCCTTTCCGGCAGACTGTCCAGGAAACAGCTAAAGACTATCGCCGACAAACTGCTTTACAACAAGCTTATCCAGCATGTGGTATCCCCTTCGCAGGGCCAGGGGCCTTTCAGCATTCAGCCGGGGTATAGATTCAGCCTGGCGACCGTCGACCTGCTTGGCGCCTCCGACCAGAAGCTTCTTGAGATCAGCGATAAGGGCCAGCTTTTCCTGAACCTGGAGGAGATGCGCCGGATCAGGGATTATTTCCGCAAGCAGAAACGCAACCCCGTAGACTGCGAGCTTGAGACGATTGCCCAGACCTGGTCCGAGCATTGCTACCACAAGACATTCCGCGGGGGCATAGACTATAAGGAATCCGGAGCCTCTCCTGCATTGGGCGATATGCGCATCAACGGCCTTCTCAAGTCCACGATCATGAAGGTTACCGGCGAGCTGTGCAAGAAATGGTGTGTTTCCGTGTTCAAGGATAACGCCGGGGTAATCGAGTTCGATAAGGATAACAATATTTGTTTCAAGGTCGAGACGCACAACCATCCTTCCGCCCTCGAACCGTTCGGCGGTGCGAATACCGGTATCGGCGGGGTAATCCGCGACCCTATGGGTACGGGGCTCGGGGCAAAACCGATATTGAACAGCGACGTGTTTTGTTTCGCCCCTCCCGACCTGCCTTCCGCTAAGGTGCCGGCCGGATCACTGCATCCCAAGCGCGTGATGAAAGGGGTGGTCAGCGGGGTGCGGGACTACGGAAACAAGATGGGTATCCCGACGGTCAACGGCGCCATATTGTTCCATAATCATTTTGCGGGCAACCCGCTTGTCTATTGCGGCACGGTGGGTATCATGCCCAGGAATAAGTCTTTCAAGAAGACCTGTAAAGGGGATTTGGCGGTAGTCCTCGGGGGCCGGACCGGGCGCGACGGTATACACGGGGCGACTTTTTCCTCCGGCGAGCTTACCCATGAGTCGGAGGTTGTCTC
>Ga0265297_10006557_pt1 | contig 16793 bp, 16 predicted proteins | sample Munlanlwell13791_FD_192502 | JGI IMG/M metagenome (GOLD analysis project Ga0265297, IMG submission 192502) | Leachate microbial communities from a municipal landfill in Southern Ontario, Canada - Leachate well 137-91 | ecosystem: Engineered > Solid waste > Landfill > Unclassified | place... | reverse complement strand
CATCGGCGCCACGGCGGGAAGCCTGTTTGCCGTATTGCTGGGCCTTGACCCGGCTACTTTCGCGGCCATAGGCCTGGTGGCGGTCCTGGCAGGCACGGCAAATACCCCGATAGCCGCAAGTATTATGGCCGTAGAATTGTTCGGGCCAAAAGTGGCTTCTTACGCGACTATAGCATGCGTAATAAGCTATCTGATGACGGGGCACCGCAGTGTTTATCCATCCCAGGTGCTTTCAGTAAAGAAATCGCCTCTTTTGCTCGTGGAGACAGGGGAAGAAATAGAGAATGTGAAGACGCGTTTCCATTCTCTTGATAAAGGCCCTCTCGGCTGGTTGTTTGTCTTTATCGACAGGGTCGATAATAAGCTGAAAAAATATATTTCTTTCAGAAAAAACAGTCGGTCAAGGCGGCAAGGGATGCACCATGGCGCATAAGGAGCCTCTTAATATCCTGGTTTTCAACTGCGGCAGCTCTTCGCTGACATATAAGATATTCCGGGTAAAAAGCTTATCGGATATTACTGTAGTTGCCCACGGTAAGGCGCATAGGGTAGGGGTTAAAGGTGCCGTCTCCTCCTTTGTGGAGCACCGTTTTGACGGCAAGTCCGAGAAGGCCGTTGTCCCCATAGCCAGCCACCAGGCGGCCGCCAGGCTGATCCTTAAATACATAGAAAAAGAGAGTATCAAGGTAGATTGCGTGGGGCACCGTTTCGTGCACGGGGGGAACCATTTCAAGGGATCAGTCCTGCTGGATACGCCTAATTTGAAGAAGCTTTTGTTGTGCCTGCCGCTTGCCCCGATCCATAATCCGATATCCATGGGAGTGATACGCGAATCGAGGAAGTTCTTTCCCGGCCTGGTTCAGTACGCTACCTTTGATTCAGCATTCCATTCCACTATACCGGATTATGCTTATACTTATGCCTTGCCGGAAAGGATAACCAGGAAATTCGGGTTCAGGAAATACGGCTTTCACGGGCTTTCTTATTCTTATGTCGCCAGGGAGGTGCCGGTTTTCCTGAAACGCAGGACCGGGGATATAAAGATCGTCGCCTGCCACCTGGGGACCGGAGGCTCGAGCGTATGCGCAATAAAATACGGGCATTCCATAGATTGTTCCATGGGTTATTCCCCGCTTACCGGGCTGGTGATGAGCACCCGCTGCGGGGATATCGATCCCATGTTGATGCTCTACCTGATGACCGCTTACGGATACCGTCCGGACGAGCTGATGGATTTACTCAATAAAAAGAGCGGGCTTCTGGGGATTTCGGGGTTCTCGAGCGACATCACCGATATAATCCATAAGGTATACGAGAAAAAAGATATCGGGAGGGTGAGCCTGGCTTTTAATATGTATATACACCGCTTGCGTAAATATATCGGCAGTTACGTCGCCGCTCTCGGAGGCGTGGATGCCCTGGTTTTTACGGATGATATAGGCGTGCATAATTGGCGCCTGAGGGAAAGGGTCTGCGGCGGGATGGAATGGGCCGGCCTGCGCCTGGATACGGATTTGAACAGCGCTTCGAGCGGTGACGAAATCGTCTCGGTGAACAAGAAGGATTCCAAAGTAAAAATAGTGCTTTTGCCTACCGAAGAGGAGTTCATCATCTGCCTCGAGGGGGCTAAATTATTATTGAGGTAACGATGCTGTTGATACTCGACCCGTTTTTTCCTTATCTGCGCTGGGCGGCAATGGAAAACGGAAAGGTTTCGGAAGGCAAGTGCCTGTTCGATGCCGGCTGGCTTGACAGGCTGGGGCGCGATATAGGAGGCCTGGAACGCGTGCGCAGCGTGGGGTATGTCCTTTACCACGGCGGAGAGATGATTAAGGGCAGCGTCGAGGAGGCCTCTTTGGAATCTATCGGCAGGCTGGAGAGGTGCGTGAAGCTGCTGCCGGAATATAACGATCTTACCCTGAAGGCTGTCCGGCAATGCAGGCGGATCCTGCCGCATGCCAGGCATCTTTTGTTGTGCGATACGGCTTTTTTCGTAGATTTGCCCGAGGAGGTAAGCACTTACGCGGTGCCTTACGAGCTGCGCAGGAGGGGCATAAGGAGGTACGGGAGCCAGGGGCTGGTTCATCAGTGGGCGTGGAAGAAAATATGCGCCAGGACGAAGAAAAAGCCCGCCAGGGCAATAAGCATATATTTGGGGAATTATACCAATGTCGTCGCGATCTGCGGCGGAAAGGCCCGGGAAACCAGCACGGGATTCACCCAGGTGGAAGGGATAATATCCGCATCAAGCTGCGGGGATATCGACCCGACTGTGATTTTTCAACTGCATTCCACGGGGATGTCTTTTGAGGCGATAAACAGGCTGCTGTCAAAGGAGAGCGGGTTTGCCGCTTTGGCGGGGAAGAAAACCGAGCTTTCCGGTGTCCTCTGCGGAGGGAATAAGGGCAAAGCGGTTGCCTTGCGCAGGATTTATTGTTATAATATCCTTAAATACGTAGGCGCTTTTGTCGCCGCCCTCGGGTCTGTCGATACGATCATGTTTATCGGAGAGGATATTAGAGGTATTTCGCCTTTTATCCGCCTGTTCTGCCGGAGTCTTGATTTTCTGGGCTTAAAGGCCGGGAGCGTTACTTCCGGTTCAGGGGAGATCGCTGACCTGACGCACAGCGCCTCCCGGGTGAATGTATTTTATTTGAAGTATAATAAATGGAGAGTCTTGTCAGATTGGTGTAAGGAGGTGTCGAAATGAAACAGGAGAAGCGTTATTTGGAAGATGTGGGGATGAGGAATATGCCTTTTCCCATGAAGGTCGTATCAAAAGTGCATAAGAACGGACAGTTTACCGTAGCCGATATTTCCATTTCCGCCCGTATTATGCACGAATTCGAAGCAGGGTGGATAGATAAATTCATCCAGGTGCTGCATCTCCACCGGGAGCGCATAGGGACAAAGACCCTGAAGGCAAATATAAAGGATTACGTCAAGCAGTTGAAGGCCTCTACGGTGAGAATCGAATTCCAATACCCTTTTTTCATCGAGAAACGCACTCCTTTTTCCAAAGAGAAATGCCTGACCCGCTATTTATGCAGTTATTCCGTAAATACGGATGAGGGAGGCAAGGCAAGGGTCATATTCAAAATCCATGTTCCCTGCGTAACCACCTATCCGGTTTCTTTCGACAAGCCCGAAGGATTGTTCGGACAGTTAAGCACGGTGGCCATAGAGACCGAGTCCAAGAACGATATATTTCCCGAAGACCTGGTTTCCCTGGTGGACAGGCACGCCCTTATGCCGATATATTCCTTTCTTACCGAAGATGACCAGGCATACGTTATAAAGAAGGTGCATTCCCAGAAAAAAAGCAGCGTGGTGATGGTGGACGAGATAAAGGATGAGCTGGCGCATATGCGCAGTATCGATTCTTACAAGGTGGATTGTTTCAACTTCGGCATGCTGCATTCCTACAGCACTTCTATCAGCACGGAAAAGAGCATGTGGATTCCTTTCAGCTCTTACGAGGAAGATATATAATTATCCGCATATAACTGCGGATTCCTTATGGGCAGCCCCCGGTTTTACCGGGGGCTGTTTTTTTGTCAATTTGTGTTGACAGGGCAGGAGGGCGCTGTATAATTTGTATGAAACGGAATACTTGTAATACAAGGCATACATTATATTCAATTAAAACTGTAAAAAGGGGCAGAGATGAACAATTTTCCTAAATTATTCGGGAAGGTATCCGTGGGCACGAAAGGACAGATCGTAATTCCGGCCGAGGCCCGCAAGACGATGGGCATAAAACCGGGGGATAATCTTATTATTATTTCCGGCCCGCCTAACCAGAAGAGGACCTTTAGCATATTCCCGGAGGATGAATTCAATAAGTTCCTGGAATTCTTCAGCCGGATGTCCGGACTTAAAGGGGAGCTTCTTAAACATACAGGGAAAAAGGATTCCGCCCGGGCGGAAAAATAATTAAAAAAACGGGAATAAAATACGGTTTCCCGCGTCTAATACATGGAAGAACGCTTGGAAGAGGATAGTTCGTATATTATACAGTTTCTTTCCGGTGAAGAAGCAGGCTTTGAGGCGCTGGTAAGGAAATACCAGGATAAGGTGCTTAATATAGTGTATTCTTTCATCAGGCATGATGCCGAAAGCGAGGATATTGTGCAGGAGGTTTTTCTGAAGGTGTACCGGAGCCTGGAGTCATTTAAGGGGCGCAGCGCGTTTCCCACCTGGCTTTACAGGATTACCGTCAATACGGTATATGATTTTTTGCGCAAGAGGCGCGGGTTCTTGCGCGGGCAGCTTACGGAAGAGAGCGTTTATCCCGGAAGCGGGCCGAGGGAGAGCCTGCTTGAGAAAGAAAAGGAAAGAACCGTTTCCCGGGCCCTGGCGGCTGTGCCTTTCAAGTTCCGCGCGGCGGTTGTGCTCAAGGATATAGAGGGATTAAGCTACGCGGAGATATCGGAAGTATTGCGTTGCGGAATAGGTACGGTAGAATCGAGGATTTTTCGTGCCAGGCAGATGCTCAAAAGGGAAATCTTGAAGATTTCGGGGGAGAGTAAATGAAAGAGTGTTCCAGGGTAAAGAGGCTTTTGTCCCGTTATGCCGATGGCGAGTCCGGGGATGCCGAAGCTTTCCGCCTGAGACGCCATCTTGACATTTGCCCTTCATGCAGGGAGGAGCTCGCCGGGTTGGTAAAAATCAAGGAAACCATTTCTTGCGGAGAAAAGAAGACGCTGCCGGCAGATTACCTGCTTTGCCGCTTGCGCGACAGGATAGCGCGCACCGGGGGGAGAAAGCGGGAATGGTGCTGGTCGGGCGCGGGTGATTTTTCACTCCGGTTTATTCCCGTGCCGGTTACCGCGATAGCCCTGTCTTTCCTATTACTGGTTGCGAGTTTTGGCCGCAGTCCGGATACTTACTCGCTGGAGGATTATGTATTGAGCGGTTCGCGTACGAATACCGCAGCGGTTTTGGTTTTGATGCTCGGGCAGGAAGGCTGAGATAAAAAAGGGGGTGCGGGATGAACAAGAATGTCGTATATGTTTCGTTATTCGGGGTATTGTGCGTATTCGCCGGAGTATTGCTGGGGGCGAGCATAGTGAGGCAGGCTTGCCTGCCCTGGTATGGCCATGGCCGGCCTGATTTCGCAGAAAAGGCGGAGCGTTTTATGGGGTATGGTATGAAAGACGGGCATGGCTGGAAAAGGCATGGCAGCCCAATAGACATGCTGACGGACAAGCTGAATCTTGACCAGGGACAGAGGGTTAAGGTCGAGCGTATACTGGAAGATGCCCGGGTAAAGATAGATAAAACCGGCAAAGACCTGCGGGGAGTAATAAAGGGCATAAAAGAAGAGAGCGACAAGAAGATCATGGAGGTTTTAACCCCGGAGCAGAAGGATAAATTCAAAGAAATACAGGCAAAGTTCAGGAAGAGGATAAAAATGATGCGGGGAGAGGAATGCGACGAGGGGGAGGGCGCCATGCGTCCCCCAAAAGGGCTTCCTCCTTTGGATGATTAAACAGCGGCATATTACAGGTAATTTATGAACTTATTAGTCAGAACTACAGCGTTCTTGCTGGTGTGCGGGTTTTTTTCGGCGCAGGCGTACGCCCAGGAGGAACTTAACTGGCAGGGTTGTATAGCCGAGGCCAGAAAGAACAACCCCCAGCTTATCTCTGCCGTAGAGAGCGTCAATCAGCAGTCCGCCGGCAAGGATATAACTGCCAGCGCGCTTTATCCGCAGGTATCCGCAAGCGCCGGCGTATCTACGGCAAAGGTGACTTCCACCAATGCGGATACGGGGGTAAGGACTGATAAAACCAATGATTCATATAACTACGGGGTAAGCGGAACGCAATTATTGTTCGACGGCCTTAAGACCGTCAATGATGTAAAATCCGCATCCGAAGAAGTAAGGGCTGCCCGGGAGGCGTACCGTTTTACTTCTTCCGAGGTAAGGTTGAGCCTGCGCGGCGCTTTTGTCAATCTTTTGCAGGCCCAAGAGTTGATCCATGTGGCAGAGGAGATATCGAAGATAAGGAGAGAAAACCTGGAATTGATAACTTTGCGTTACCAGTCAGGGCTAGAGCACCGCGGGGCCTTGCTTACCGCCGAGGCGGATGTGGCAGAGGCGAACTTCGAAGTCGCCCAGGCAAAAAGAGACCTTGATTACGCGCAAAGGAGGTTAAGTAAGGAGATGGGGAGAGGCAGTTTTTCCCCTTTATACGCCAAGGGCGGATTTGATGTCGCCGACAGCGCCAGGGAAAAGCCGGATTTTGAACTGATCGTGGAAAACAACCCTTCTTTGCTCCAGGCAGCCGCCAAGAAGAACGCCGCATCTTTCGACATAAAATCAGCCTACGCCGACTTCGCACCGCAAATCCTGGGGAGTTTGAGCGCGGACAAGAGCGGTTCGAATTGGCCCCCCAGGGATAAGAATTTGAGCGCGGGATTAAGCGTGAGCATCCCTATATTCGAAGGGGGCATGAGGCTCGCCCAGCTCGCCCAGAGTAAATCTGCCTACCGGCAGGCGGAGGCGGATGAGAAAAACGTCAGGGACAGCGCGCTTGTCAGCCTTGAGCAGGCATGGGCCTTACTGCAGGACGGAATAGAAACGGTAGATGTCCAGCGCAAGGCCCTGGATGCGGCGGTGGAGCGTTCTACTATAGCGGAAGCGCAGTACTCTACCGGTTTCATCACGTTCGACAACTGGACAATAATCGAAGATAACCTTGTAAAAGCCAAGAAATCTTTTCTAAACGCCCAGGCAAACGCCTTGCTTGCCGAAGCCAATTGGGTTTACGCGAAAGGAGAGACGTTGGAATATGCGCAATAAGAAAACGAAGATCTTGTTGGCGGTCGTAATCCTGGGGGCGGCGTTATTCCTTGCGCGCGCGCTGTACAGGAACCCCAAATCCGATTCGGAGATTATCCGGGAGATAAGGCCGAACGTAGGGAGCATTTATAATATTGTTTCCACCACCGGTACGGTCTATCCCAAGAACCGTCTTGAGATAATCCCGCCCGTGAGCGGCAGGGTGGAGAGCGTACTGGTCAAGGAGGGGGATAATGTGGCTGTCGGGCAGGTCCTTGCCTGGATGAGTTCGACAGAAAGGGCGGCTTTGCTGGATTCCGCCCGCGGACAGGGGGAGGAGAAGCTTAAATACTGGCAGGAGGCTTATAAACCGATAGCTCTGCTTTCCCCGATAAAAGGGGAGGTTATTGTCGCTACCACTCAACCCGGGCAGACGGTGACCACTTCCGATGCGGTAATAGTCCTTTCGGATAAATTGATCGTGCGGGCCCAGGTGGATGAAACTGACATAGGCAAGGTTAAACTGGACCAGAAGGCCACCATTATTCTTGACGCCTATCCCGATATAAATATAGACGCTAAAGTGGAGCATATATATTATGAGTCCGAAACGGTTAACAATGTAACCATATACAAGGTAGACCTTATCCCGGATAAAATCCCCGAATTCTTCCGTTCCGGGATGAACGCGACGATAGATTTCAAAGTGGAAGGGAAGGACAATGCGCTGTTGATCCCGGTGGAGGCCGTGCGCAAGGAAAACGGCAGGAGTTATGTGTTTTTGAAAGAGGACAATGGAGGAAACCCGGCAAGCCAGGCCGTCGAACTGGGGATAACCGACGATAAGAATTATGAAGTGCTTTCCGGCCTGAATGCCGACGATACGTTAATCATTACGAGCAAGAAATACGTGTTTCCGAGCAGCAGCGATACGGGCAGTAATCCGTTCATGCCGAAGATGTCGCGCAAAAAATAACTCATAGGGCAAGATGATCGAAGCAAGGAACTTGTACAAGACTTATCAAATGGGCAGCGTGAAGGTTGATGCCCTGAAGGATGTCTCCCTGAAGATTTCCTCCGGAGAGTTCGTCGCGATTATGGGAGCTTCCGGTTCGGGAAAATCTACCCTCATGCATGTCCTGGGCCTTCTGGACCGTCCGGATTCCGGAAAATACTTCTTAGGAGGGGAAGACATTACCAGGTTAACCGATAGGGAGTTGGCAGTGGTCAGGAACCAGTTGGTGGGTTTTGTATTCCAGCAGTTCCACCTGCTTCCGAAAATGACCGCTTTGGAGAACGCGGAGCTCCCTTTGATCTATGCCGGCAAGAGGCATATGAAGGAGCGCGCCCGGAAAGAAATTGAAGAGGTCGGCTTGGGAGCGAGATTATCGCACCGCCCGAACGAGATGTCCGGCGGGCAGCAGCAGAGGGTGGCGATTGCCAGGAGCCTGGTAAACGATCCACCGGTAATCTTCGCCGATGAACCTACCGGGAACCTCGATTCCAAGAGTAAAGACGAGATTATCTCTATACTCGAAAGGCTTAACCGCCAGGGCAAGACGGTCGTTATCGTAACCCATGAGAGGGAGATTGCCGCTCATGCCAGGCGCATAATCCAGATGCGCGACGGCCAGATTATTTCCGATCAGGCTATTCCGGGAGGGGGGAATCCCGCCGGTACGCGGGTGCAGGAAGATATGGTAAAAAGCGTGCTTGCCAGGGCGGGGAGTACCATGAAAGGCGGCATGCAGTTTTTGGATTATTTAAAGCAGGCGGTTTCCGCGATGCTTTCGCATAAAGTGCGCGCATTTTTATCCATACTCGGGATACTTATCGGGGTTGCCGCGGTTATCGCCATGCTCGCTATCGGCCAGGGCGCCAAGGAATCGATAGAAAAACAGCTGGCTTCGTTAGGGTCGAACCTTCTTATGGTGCGCCCAGGGGCCCATAGGTCGGGAGGAGTGGCTTTCCAGTCCGGCACGGTGACCCGTTTTACTTTCCAGGATGTGGAGGGCATAAAGAAATTGAGCGCTGTAAAAGACGCCAGCCCTTCGGTCAGGGACAGGGTGCAGCTTGTTTACGCGGACAAGAACTGGAATACCCAGCTTGAAGGCGTAAGCGTGAGTTATGCCAAATTAAGGTCGGCTGAACCGACAGTAGGAAGATTCTTTACCCCGGAAGAAGTGAGGATGAGGAATAAGGTTGTCCTGCTCGGGACTACCGTGGTCAAAGAACTTTTCGGCACCGATAACCCTATCGGAGAAACCATAAAAATCAACCTGATGAATTTTAAAGTCATCGGCATCCTCCCGGAAAAGGGATCCGCAGGTCCTCAAGACCAGGATGATACGGTGCTTATCCCGATAACCACCGCCATGTACAGGGTGCTTGGCAAACAATATGTGGATTCTATTTATGTAGAGGCTGCAGGGCCGGATACGATAGACGCCGCCGAAGAGGAGATCAGCAAGCTTATCATAAAACAGCACCGCCTGATCACCCGCGACCAGAAGGAATCCTTCCAGATACGCAATATGTCCGATATCAAGAAAACCCTGGAAGCGACCACCCAGACCATGTCGATACTCCTGGGCTCGATTGCCGCCATATCCCTGCTTGTAGGGGGGATAGGGATAATGAATATTATGCTTGTTTCCGTAACTGAACGCACCAGGGAGATCGGGTTGCGCAAGGCTATCGGAGCGAACAATAAAGATATTATGACGCAATTCTTGATCGAGGCGGTCTTAATGTCTTTTATCGGAGGTCTATCCGGGGTCGCATTGGGAGGAGGAGTATCTTTGCTTATAACTTTATTCTCCGGATGGTCGGTTAAAGTATCCGTTTCTTCAATTCTTCTTTCTACGGTATTTTCTCTGGTCGTCGGCGTAGTCTTCGGTTTATGGCCGGCAAAGCAGGCTTCCCGGCTCAATCCTATAGAGGCGTTAAGATACGAATAACGAATCTGCGGTAAACTGTTTTCCAAGGAGGCAGAAATGATCAGGGGCATTCTTTCCAAAGTGATTTTGACGGTGTTGCTTATCGGGTTAACCGTTCTGTCCCAATCGCCGGATGCATTTGCCCAGCACGGGAAAAGGAATTTTGACGGCCGCCATGCGGGGAGTCTATACCGTTACCACGGCGGCAGATTTTACAGGCCGGTTTTTTTCGGGCTATTCGAGATCCTTGTAAATGCTCCTCCGGCGGGGGCTGTAGTGAAGGTCTTACCTGCAGGCCGCAAGACCTTTATCGCAGAAGGGGCGACTTACTATTATTATGATAATGTTTATTTCATGTCTTCCCCTTCAGGTTACGTAGTCGTGGAAAAGCCTTTTAAGACGGAAGCCCCGGGACCTGAAAAGGAGAGTTTGACAATAAATATCCCGAATGTAAACGGCAGTTATACTCCGGTCAGGCTGCTTAAACAGAAAGACGGCTATCTCGGTCCGCAGGGGGAATATTACCCCGGCCATCCTACGGTAGAGCAGCTTCGGGTTTTGTACGGCAGATAAAAAAGGAGGTGTATGATGCGTTGTATCGGCAAAGTTGCTGGAGTTTATCTTATTGCCGCAGGCATGCTGCTTGTCTCCTGGGGAGCTGTTTTTGCCCAGCAGGGAGGCAGGCCTCCTGCGCCGCCTTCAGCGAAAGACATCGTCTCGAAAATGGAAAAGGAGCTTGATTTAAGCGAAGAACAAGTGAAACAGGTTACCAGGATAATGGAAGAGGAAATGGAACAAGCAGGGAAAATTATGAGTTCAGCTGTAGACCTCGATTCTGCCAGGGTCAAGATGGATGCCTTGCGGCAGGATACGGAGTCAAAGCTTTCGCAGTATCTGACAGGAAACCAGATGGAGCAATGGAAGAATAGGGAGGGGCAGCAGCCTATCCGGGAAGGTCCGGAAAAGGCGTCCTTTCCGGCAAACGGGAAAGGTTCTGAGTGATGCAGGAATAAAATATATTGTAGTAAAATACTCAGCCGCCGGCCGTATTGGCCGGCGGTTTTATTTTTGCCATAATAAACCTTGACATTATCTTGTATGAATGGTATATTTTATTTGTGAACAGTTGTTCACAAAACAAACAGCATGTGCATGGAGGCAGCATGGTCGCGTTTAACAGGAAGGAGAGGGACAAGAAGCTTCGCCGTTCGGATATCCTCAGGGCCGCAGAGCATGTTTTTGCTTTACGGGGTTATCATAAAGCAACGATAAGGGATATCGCCAGGGAGGCGCAATATGCCACCGGTACGGTTTATCTGCATTTTAAAGATAAGGACGATCTTTATTTTGCCTTATTTGAAAACAAAATAAAAATGCTCCTGTCGTTGTTGAAAGAAAGAGTGGAGTGCGAAAAGGATTCCGGTTCTAAACTGCGGGTATTCTTGAAGGAGGCCTTGGATTTTTTTGAGAAGAACAAGGATTTTTTCCGTATATTTGTCTATGAAGGTTCCCAGATTTATACCGAAGACAGGATAGCCGGCAGTGTTACCGGCCGGCAGTTTAAAGATTACTTGATAAAACTGATAAGAGAAGGGCAGGGGCATCGTGTGATCAGGGCAGATCTTTCACCGTGCCAGACCGGAGATGTATTTTTTGCAATATTGAAAACTGTGGTTATAGATTGTTTTAAATCAGGGAAAGGGGCTTTAACCGATCTTTCGGATACCATCCTTTCGTACTTTGTGAATGGAGTCGGGAGAGACAAATAAGCGATGAACAAGCTGGTAATTTTTATCGTAACACTAATAACTTCAATATCTTTTATCCCTGGTAATTTGTTTGCCGGAGGCGGAGATGAACAGATATTGCAGATTGGGCTTGATGATGCCATAAGGATGGCTATAGATACCAGCGAGGAATTAAGAATACGGGACCGCCAGGTGGATAAGAGCGAGGGGGCTTACCGGCAGGCGCGCGCGGGCATGATGCCGCATATAGATGCGCAATACATGTATTTATATAATGTGGATTATCCCAGTTCCATGAAGCTTGGGGATTATGATTCCGTAACCGGGATAACCGCATCCCAGGTCATTTGGTCGTTCGGCAAGATAATGCACGCGGTTGATTCCGCCAGCAAGGCGATCGATGCGAGAAGGTACGATAGGGAGGCAGGTAAACAGGAGGTAATTTATACCGCTAAGTTAAGTTATTTTACGGGGCTGCTTGCCAGAAAGACTTTGTCAATAACCGAAAGCTCTTACGGCAATGCTTTAGAGAACAAGAAATTGCTTGCGCAGCGTTCTTACGGCGGGGGGGGTTCAAAATATGAAATATTAAGAATGGATACGGAGGTAGCCGCCAGGGTCCCTACGGTTAATGAGGCGCGCGCGCAGTCCGGTACGGCTACCGAAACCCTTAAAAAAGTAATAGGGGAAGAATCCTCCCGGGGGGTAGATCTTACGGAGGATTTCAAAGAGGAATACGGGGAGCTTGATTATGAGAAACTCGTTTCGGCAATGTATGACCATGAACCTTCTTTAAAGAGCCTCGAAAAATATATGGAATCCGCGGAAGCGAATGTAAAAAGCAAAAACGCCAGCTTCTTGCCTACGGTTTCGGGATTTACTTCTTGGAATAATATTGCTGCCCCAAGCGATTCTACGCTGAACGGCAATGAAACCGGTAGTTATACCTTTGCAGGGATCAAGATAAGCATACCCATCTGGGAGGGAGGAGAAAAACAGGCGCAGCTGAGGCAGGCGCGCATGGATAAGGAAATAACTATTTTACAGAAGAAGCAGCTTGAAAAAAACCTCCTGCTTGCATTGAAAAAAGCCGTCCTGGAATACCGGCAGTACCGTGCTAACCTGACGGCCAATATCGAAGCGGTACGCCTGGCCGGGGAATCTTTTAAACAAACGCAGGAGATGTTTGCTTCCGGACAGGTGGATTTGACGGATTTGAATGATGCCGAACTTCTTTTGACCAACCAGAGGCTGAATAAAGAGATGACTCTGTTTAATATTAACGTAACTATAGCAAAGATAGAGAAATTGATTGCCGGGCATTATGAAAGAGAAAATGCGAACGGGAAAATCTGATTTTTTGAGGATAATAATTTATCTGGCGATAGGGTTGGTTTGTTTGCTCGCGGTATCTGCCGCCATCAGGATGGTCGATGAAAAACGCTCTGCTAAGATTATAAGTTTCATTTCAGAATGGAGTGATCGGGGCAGACCGGTAACTACCCGTAAGGTTGAGGCGTCTGACATCCCGGTGTACACAAAGATCACGCTTATCTTAAAACAGGATAAAACCGTCGCGGGTTTTGTAACCGCGGATATTAAGGATAAACTTAAAAAAGGCCAGGAGGTTTATTTGCGGGAAGGCGCCGCTGCCTGCGGTAAGGTTTCGGATATGGACCGGGATATGGACACGCACACAGGCATGTATAAGGTAAGTGTGGAATTCGGCAGTCCTGTTGCTTCTCCCGGGGCAATGATCCCGGTATTTGTTTTGAGCGGGGAATTGAAGGATGCCATCGTAGTCCCCAATAGCGTCGTCGATATATCGGGGGGCAATTATTCATTATGGAAAATAGAAGAGGGTAGAGCTAAAAAATCCAGGATTGAGATCGGCCGGCGTGACGGTTACGGAACGGTGATTGAAAAAGGCCTGCGTTCCGGGGACGAGGTGGTTTATACGGGCCAGAGTATCTTGAAAGAAGGGGATAAGGTGGATATTATCGGGGGCGGGAATCTACCTGGAAGCAACAAAGACAGCGGGGATATGAAACAATGATAGATTTTTTCGTAAAACATAAGATAACCACCATCATGCTCGTGCTGGTATTTGTGGTCCTCGGCATATACAGCTATTCGAACCTGTTGGTGGAAAAATTCCCCAAGATAGATTATCCTATCGTTACCGTATCCATCGAGTACGCCGGGGCCACTCCTCTGGAGATAGAGACGCTTATCGTCAAGAAGGTAGAAGATGCGGTTTCCGAGATCTCCGAGATCAAGAAGATGAAAAGCAACTCTTACGACAGCCTGGGGTTTGTTTCCATCGAATTCCTTCTTTCTGCGGACGTAAACGTAAAATCCATTGAGGTTAAAGATAAGGTTGACGCTATCCTGAATGACCTGCCGGATGACATTAAAAAGCCGGTAATTGAAAAATATGATCCTTTGGTCCAGCCGGTCGTGGATCTGGTCCTTTCCAGCGACAGCCTGGATGTGCGCGAGCTTTACGAATATGCCGATAAGACACTGAAGACAAGGTTCGCTTCCATCGCCGGAGTGGCTAAGGTGGATGTTTACGGCGGCAGGAAACGCCAGATCAACGTGAGGCTTGACCCGATGCTGATGAAGCAGCGTTATATTTCTATCAGCGAGGTGATCAATCAGATGCTGGCCAAGAACAAGAATATCCCGGCCGGAGACCTGGAAAAAGGTTTCAGTTCCCTTAATGTAAGATTCATCGGGGAGTTCCAGGATGTAGGCGAGATCTCCGAGATGGAGCTTGTTTCCGCCGACGGCGGGACCTTCCGCCTTAAAGATATCGCGTTTGTAGAAGACGGTTTCAAGAAGATAAAAACCAACGCCCGTTTCAACGGCAGGGAAGTCGTGGGACTTTCCGTGAATAAGTCCTCCGACGGAAATGCGGTTTCAATCGCCAAACAGATGCGCCTGCGGCTTAATGAGTTTAGGTCCAGGCTGCCTGAGGGTATGAAATTGGATATCGCCAGCGATACCACCACTTTTATTATTAAAGAGACCGACAGCACCCAGTTCAGTATAATATACGGCTTGATCTTTACCGCTTTGATACTGTACTTGTTTTTAGGAAAATGGGAGACGACTTTTATCGCCTGTATTATTATCCCGATCTCGATCGCTTCAACTTTTTTCCCGGTCTGGATGTCTAATTTTTCGATCAACACCATAACTCTCATAGCGATAGTCACGGTCCTGGGGACCTTGATTTCTAACGCCCTGGTAATTATCGAGAATGTATTGGTGCATCTTAAGCGCGGCGAGGATCCGGAGCAAGCCGCGATAAAAGGCACTAAGGAGGTGGTGGTTCCGATTATTGCCTCTACCGGGACGAACCTTGTGGTTTTTATGCCGATCGCCATGATGGCGGGTTTAGTCGGCCTGTTCATGAAATCCTTCGGGCTTACCGTAGTTTACGCCACTCTTTTTTCTCTGCTTTCGTCATTTTCGCTTACCCCGATGCTTTGCGCGGCGATACTTAAGCCTGAGACGAATAATAAAAATGGCCTTTCGTTCGGTCTTTTGAAGAAAATGCTCGTTCCTTTTGAATGGATGTGCCTGCAGATCGATCGTTCTATCGAATTCTTGAAAAAGGAGTACCGTTATGTTTTTGATTTTATTTTCCGGCATCCTAAAATGACGATCCTGGCGGTTGTTCTGATGTTCTTCGCATCATTTTTCCTGGTTCCTTATATCGAGAACGATTTCGCTCCGCAGTCGGATGAAGACCAGATTAGGATCAACATGATTCTTCCGCAGGGCTCGACTATCGAACGGACTATTGAGACCGCAAAACTCGTGGAAGGATACCTTGATAAAATACCGGAGAAAAAGTCTTATTTGACTAATATCGGTGAAAATGGGGTTGAAAACGCCAAGATTACGTTGGATTTGGTTCCTTTAAAGGACCGGCACAGGGGAGATACGGAGGTCATGGATGATCTTACCAGGTTCATGTCCCGGATTCCGGATCTGGAAGTAAGCTTTGAGCGTGGGATTGCGCTTGAACCCGGCACCGGGGATATCGCCATAGATCTTTACGGGATAGATTACGACAGGATGATCGAGTTGTCCAAGAAGATGAAAGAGCTTATGCAGCAAAGCGGGTATTTCAGGAGCGTGATCTCTTCCTATAAGACGCCCCGTAACGAAATACGCCTGCTGCCGCGCCAGGAAAAGGTCATCGAATACGGTCTTACTTCTGCGGGTGCCGGCTCCACCCTGCGTTATTCCATCTATGGGGAAGATTCGAACGTTTATAAAGAAAAAGGAGAGGAATATAAAGTTAATATCGAATTAAGCGATAAATACGCCCAGGATTATGACGACTTGAACCTTATCTCGATCCGTTCCAGGAAAGGGTTGATACCGATATATACACTGGGAGAATTAAAAACCGATAAGGCTATTCCGGTCATACGCCACAGGGATAGGGAGAGGGTTATCCACCTGGATGGTTTTCTTGGCAAGAGCGCTTTCGGTTATGTGAGTGGCCTTCTGGACGAAAAGTTCAAGTCCATGGATTTTCCGGCCGGCTACGGCTACCGTTATGTAGGTAATGCTGAAAATATGCAGGAGTCAAACCGCGAGATAAGCAAGGCATTTACTCTGGCGGTTATACTGACCTTCATGTTGCTCTGTGCATTGATGAATTCGCTGATTGCTTATCCTATAACCATAATAACAACTGTGGCTACTTCGGTGATCGGTATGATGCTGGGATTGCTCTTGACAGGGCATTTAATAAATGTCGCTTCCCTAATGGGCGGAGTTATGCTGGTAGGTATGGTGGTTAACAATGCTATCCTGCTTTTGGATTACGCGCTGGTTAAGATGAAAGAAGGGGTGCCGGTTAAAGAGGCGCTCTGGCTGGGCGCTTCGGAGAAATTCCGGGTAATCATTATGACTTCCCTGGCGATCATCCTGGGCGTTTTGCCGCAGTTCTGGTCGGTTATGGAGGTTAAACAATCCATGGGCGCGGTAATGACCGGCGGGATGCTCGCTTCGATAGTCTTTACCTTTATCTTTGTGCCGGTTGTTTTCTGGTACCTGGAACGGTTTGAAAGGATATTCTCAAGGCGTTAAAAAATGGATAAACCAAACCCGCTGCTGGCGATAATAAGGCTTTTGGGCCGGAATAAACCCGTACTTGCGCACGGCAGGCGCGTTGCCCGCATCTCCTGCGCTATCGCGAAAGAAATGAAGTATGGCGACAATAAGATCAGCCTTGTCAGGATTTCGGCGATCTCCCATGATATCGGAAAGATCAGGCTGCCGGAGGAG
>Ga0265297_10006556_pt1 | contig 16793 bp, 23 predicted proteins | sample Munlanlwell13791_FD_192502 | JGI IMG/M metagenome (GOLD analysis project Ga0265297, IMG submission 192502) | Leachate microbial communities from a municipal landfill in Southern Ontario, Canada - Leachate well 137-91 | ecosystem: Engineered > Solid waste > Landfill > Unclassified | place... | reverse complement strand
AGCCCAAGCCCGTCCCCGGCGGAGAGCCCGTCTCCGTCGCCGGCACCGTCGCCCAGCCCGAGTCCGATCCCGTCACCGTCTCCGTCGCCTGCTCCGAGCCCAAGCCCGTCTCCGAGCCCGAGCCCAAGCCCGTCTCCGAGCCCGGCGCCATCGCCCAGCCCGAGCCCGGCCCCCAGCCCATCCCCCAGCCCCAGCCCGGGGCCAGGGACCGGGAAGGTGCTGCTGCCGACGTCACAGAGCAAGGGCGACAAGCGCAAGTGGCCGAAGGGGTCCGTGTCATTCGCCATGGGGCGCCTGAGTGGTCGGGTGGCGTATTGGGTGCTCTCTCCGCCTACGTACGGTATGAACGCCGGTCCGGGCGCAGGAGAGGGCAAGACGTTTACCCTGGACAAGCCGCAGGGGATTCCGGTTGTGAAGGACGTGGCCAGCGCCTACAAGACCATCCGGGCGATGGGCGGCCAGGTACCGCAGAACATCACCGGGGCCATTGGCTTCGCGGGCTACGAGGTCCAGAAGGGAAGAAGCATCAAGTTCAAGCCGACCCGGAAGAGCAGCGTGGTTCCAGCGCGGTTGACACGATAGGAGAAGTACATGAGACACAAGGTGCTTTTGGGGCTCTTACTGGTGATCCTGGCCGCTGCTGCGGCCTTGCCAGCGGCGCCCATGCCGGCCTCGGCCTACTATGAGTCCGAGAAGTACACCACCCAGCCGTGGCCGGCGATCAACTGCAGGCACGACGGATGTGGATCCATCGGGTTCGGGGCCACCCGCTACTTCTCGCTGATCGGGTGCATGAAGGAGATGACCACAGAGGAGTGGGCGCAGACCAAGATGTACTCCCCGCGAACGTTCGACAACGCGACGGTCTACGTGCTGACGAACACGCTGAATGGAGCGGCCACGCTCACCTCGAGGGTCAACGGCGATGACGGCAACATCACGATAACCATCGACGCCGGAGAGACCGGCATGTTCCAGGACGTGACCAACGGGGACTCGCTGGTGGATGGTGACTACTTCGACTGGCAGCTCGCCTGTGGAGGGTCCTCTGGGGCAATAGTCCTGTCGTTCATATCCTGCGACGCTACTGGCAAATACCTGCTGGAGGCGACGTGGGAGCCCGCGGTCAGCCCGGCGGAGTCGGCGGCCTTCGACGTCAACAAGATATTCGCCTTCGGGGGAGCGGTCGCGAGCAACACGCAGGGCCTAGCGGATACGGACTGGACGACGCTAGAGTACGTGTTCGGAGGCGAAGCGGCGCTGACCAATATGAGGGTCTACGTCAGCGCGAACACCCTAGACGCGGAGTGCTCGGTGTCTACGGAGAAGAACCACGTGGCCCCCACATGGACAGCTGGGGACCTGTCGGTGGCCGTGGCGGCAGGAGCCACCGGAGAGTTCGAGAACACCTCTAGCACGCAAGCATACTCGAGCGGGGACAAGGGACTTTGGCTGATCAAGACGCAGGGGTCCTCGGCTGGTGCGGTCACGGTGATGCACTGCCAGGCGGATCTCGAGTACGATGGCACCATGCACGTGGCTGCCTATGGCCACGGGTCCTTCTTGGGGTCGGTCCAGACCAGGTATTGCGGCATAGACGGGTCCGCGTACCGCAATACGGGGGAGGCATCGGTGAGGGTTCCGATCAACCAGCCGTGTACCGCCCGCAGGCTCAGCCTTGGTCTGCAGAACGGGAACGCAGCAGGGACCTACACGCTTACCCTCAGAGTGAATGGTGCCCCGTCGGCGCTCGTGGTGTCGACCAGCACGACTGGCTACGGTATGTATATCAATACGGACAACACCGTGGTGCTGGCCCCCACTGATCAGGTGGACCTGGAGCTCAAGACGGCTGGCACGGTGAGCGGGTCGTTTTACCTCGGTGCGGTGGAGCTCATCCCGTTTCTGGACCCGGACCCGGAGCCTCCTCCCGCCCCGGCGGCGGCGCCGCTGTTCGATGTGACGCCGTGGGTCGCCGGCATTGTCCTATTCCTGCTCCTGGCCATTCCAGGTGCCATGATGACTACCGCCGGCATTAAGACGGATGACGCGAGCAGGGGCGTCCTGTGGCTCGGGTACTTCCTGTTTGTGCTGGTGGCGCTGATGGTGATCCTGTTCCCGTATCTAACGCGATAGGAGGCAGTACATGAGTCGGTATATCAAGCTGGGACGGTGGGGGCTGCTTGAGAACCCCGTAGGCTTCCATGTGGAGATGCCGTGGCAAGGGCGCACGCTACTTGGCGAGGTGGTGGCGATAGACCAGAGGGAGTACCGCGGCACGCGCAGCACGCACCTCAAGGTCAAGTACTTCAACGGTGAGCCTTGGCCGGTCGATCCGGTGGTGACGGCGGTCAAGGTGCTGGGTATGGACGAACCGAAGCAGCGCGGTGGCAAGGTCAAGGCCCCGCGGCTTACCAGGTGAGCGGGAGAGCGTGATGCCCCATACCATGGTCGATGAGAAGCCCGCACAGCAGCCCGGCATATTCTGCAACCAGCTGGGCACGCTGCTGGAGGTGCGGTATGCCCGGGGCGCCTGGGCGTATCGCGTGGCTCCGGACCTCCACGACCTGCAACGCGAAACCTGGCACCCCTACCGGGGGCACTACGCGGTACTCAACCCGCAATTCCAGTGGACCAGAGAGGGACCCAACTTCAGCGATGTAGCCAGGCAGCCGGAGCCCAGGCAGGCCCGGCGGGCACAGGCGAGACTCACCAGATAGGAGGATGGCGATGGACGCGCTTGAGGAAGCATATCAGCGGGGTAGGGACTACGCCAGGCAGATAGGTGCCTCGGGTGGGACCCGGGCGGAGACGGACAAGTACACCGAGATCTGCTATGGCGTGGCCGAGATGTTCAAGAGCAAGGGCCTGGGCAATGGTGGTGTGGACCCCCGCATGTTCAAGTGGCATAACGAGCTGGTGTCGACGGACCCGGACACGCCGGTCCAGAAGATCCTCGACTTGATGGAGAGCGGTGTTTTCCGCAACCAGGGGTTTGATGCCGCGGTCCAGGACCTGGCGGAAGGCTACCAGTGGAACATCAGCCGGGAGTACAGCTACCCGCGCTTCACCCTCTATGAGATGCGGCAGAAGGTGGAGGGCCTGCTCAATGCACGGGCAGGGGACAAGGACTTCGACTCCGAGGTTGAGAGCCTCATTGCTACGGAGATCAAGGCCAAGTACCCCACCTGGCGCAAGAACAGCAAGCAGTGGCGCGAAACGCACGACAGAGTGCTGGGGCAGGCCCAGGACATCGTCGTCAAGAACCGGCGGCAGCGGGCCGAGTACGAGCAGCACGAGATAAACCGCATGGCCAAGGAGTCCTGTGCCAGAGCCGATGAGAGCATAGAGAAGCTGGGGTACTGGAGGGAGAAGGCCGCGGAGGTCCTGGCACTCCGTCCCGGGTCGCCCAAGGCCCAAGCGCTGGCCAACGCCGTAGCAGCCAAGGAGCAGGAGCTTCAGGAGGCCAAGGCCGACATGCAGCAGAAGGCGGTGGCAGCCGGTCCGGCCTCGACGCTGACCCCAGCGGCGCCTGTGGCGCCAATAGGCGTGGAGCCGACCAAGGTAGTATCCCAGCAGGGTATGGGGCACCAGCAGGCCGCAGGCAGCACTAAGGCGGCGGGGACACCGCGCCTTAGCAGGTAGGAGGGGTACCAATTATGAAGCAGCAGGTCAGTGGGGTCACTGCCGCCAGGGTAGCGAGGAAGCGCGACGTGCCCAAGTGGCGCGACGCCCGGCCTACGCTACGCGAGCAGCAGCGCTCCATCAACCAGGCCGCGAAGGCGCTGGGGCTGACCATTAGGCCCTCTCGGGAGATCCACGAGACGCCTTACCGGGCGATGAACCCGGAGGCGGCCAAGCTGCTGGACCAACGGTGCCCGACTCATGCGATAGTCTACGACTCGGTGCTGGATACGACCCGCCGGCGGCAGGTGATGGACACCCGCCACGAGGTCATTGAGGCTGGTGCGATACGCGCGCTGGCGAGGCATGGGGTGCCCAAGAAGCGGCGCTACCCCATAGCACACAAGATGGCGAACAGGTTTCAGCGCGTGATAGGCGCGGAAAATATGGTCCGGCTCAGCCGGTAGGAGGGATGCGCACATGGAGACAGTCGACTACAGCCTCTACTGCATGAAGATCGTGGGGCAGACGCACGATAGGCTCGGGCACTCATGCCCGAACCAGCCGAAGTACCAGTATTCCTTCCCGAGTAGTCTTGGTGGGACGTTTAGCAAGACTACGTGTGGAAAGCACACGCCGGCGCAGTTCCGGAAACCGCAGTATCTGATAGTGCCGACGAAAGTGGCACGCAAGCGCGGCAGTAAGCAGCCGCGACTGAGCCGATAGGAGGACTGCCGTGAAGAAGGTTCTGTTCTGCCACGCGTGTATGTACCGCTTCCATATGGACAAGCCGGTCAGGGTCAGCGACTATCGGTGCCCCGCGTGTGGCGGGAAACTGCACGGGTGGTCGTTGGGATATCGCGAGACAGGTCATGCCCGGGCGCCTGTCAAGGTAGTCCGACAGGACGCCAAGAAGGCCAGGGCGCCGGAGCGGGTGGGAACCACCCGGTTGAGCAGATAGAGGAGGTGTGTCATGGCAGGAACGAAGAGACCGCGCAAGACCACCACGATTGTGCAGTATACCCATGATGCGTTCGCAACGTGCCCGATATGCGGATTCAAGAACGACGGGGTCCACATGGTTTACTGCGGCCACGCGCAGCGCAGATATGACAAGAAGCGGAAGCGCAACGTGTGGGCATGGAGGCCGAAGGCAGGGGAGGCGCAGCGGGCGCCCCGACTGAGCAGATAGGGAGGTGTGACATGGCGATAGCTACAGAACCAGTCAGGCAGGCATTCGGGAGCCCCGGGGGTAAGACGTACCTGGCCCCCAAGATCGCGGACATGATGCCGCCGCACGACGTCTACGTCGAGGCGTTTGCCGGCGGGGCCGCGGTCTACTTCAAGAAGGAGCCGGCGAAGCAGGAGGTCCTTAACGACAAGGACTCGGACATTGCGTCCGCCTTCCGGTTCCTCAAGCAGATGACGCCTGAGCAGTACGAGCGGCTCAAGAAGATGAATTGGGTGATCTCCCCCGGGACGTTCAAGCGCCTCAAGGCCAGTAACCCGACGGACCCGGTGGAGCGCTTTCACCGCTTCTACTACCTCAAGCGCGGTAGCTTTGCCCTGCGCGGGGACGGTGTGAACACCGGCAACATAGGGGCCAAGATCAACATCGACCGGCTGCCTGGGGTTGGCGATCGCCTGAATCGCACGACCCTGTTCAATACCGACGCGAAGAACCTGATCCCGCGCTACGACTCGAAGGGCACGCTGTTCTACCTGGACCCGCCATACCCAGGCCGGGCGGCGGTCAATTCCAAGGGCAGCGGGACCTTCAGCCAGGAGCAGCTCCAGGACCTGGTGTCCCGCCTGCAGGGGATTCGCGGGAAGTTCATCCTGAGCCTGAACAAGGAGTGCGCCAAGGACATGCCGAAGAACTGGTATGTCAGCCGCGTATGGGTGAAGCGCCGGCTGGTGACCGCGGACGGGGAACCGGTCAAGTCGGAATATGAGATAATAGCCACGAACTTCCCGCCGAAGATGAAGGGGCGGGCGGTCCCCAGGCTCTCGAGGTAGGGAGGACACCGTGAAGACAAGCCAGATGACAGAGCAGCAGGCGACAAGGGCGTATGGAAAGGGTGAAATCACGCTGGAGCAGTATCACGACGTGCTGCGGCGGATCGGTAGCTCTCGGCATGCCGCAGACGTCCGGAAGACCAAAGATCGCCGGTCTATGTCGTCCAGCAAGTGGCGCTAGGCCGACAGCAAGGGGGTGGCCATGCCATATGTGCCAGGGGTGCGGTACATCTACAAGTGTGGCTGCGGGTGGTCGAACGCGCTAGAGGACGGGTTGGTGCCGTATATGCTGATCGTGCGATGCCCGCGGTGTGGACGGGACGCCTCGGCTGAGCGCGTTGATGACGCCGTCGGCGTGCCAGTGGTCGAGGTGCCCAGGTTGTGTAGCATCGAGTTCCTGATGCCACTGTAGGGGATGCCGCAGGCGCCATAGGCGGGCTTGCTTCGGTAGTGTAGAATATTGCCAGGAGGTGGGAATGGGAGTCTATTACTACATCACAGGCAGGGACTGTTGTGTCAGGAGGTCGGGGAAGACCGCCATACAGGATGTGTTCGACGGCCCGCATCCTGACGAGTCCACGGCGCACTCGGTGGCCATCAGCATCATAGCCTCCGGCGACTACAAGATCATCGAATCCCAATACAAGAACCGGGACGTGGCCCGGCAGACCTACAACCACGAGCTGTCCCTCTCCCAGGTAGGCGGCCAGTCGGTGGGCGCCGCTGCCGCTGTCCAGAACAAGTTCCGCTTGCAGCCAAAGAACGACACCCAGAAGGCGAAAGACGAGAAGAAGGCCGCCTGGGGCGAATAGCGCCGTTGGCGCATGATGGAAGAGAGGGTGTATGTCCATTCTGAAAGAGTTCCTGATGCCCATCCTCAGCCTGGTGGCCATTTCGGCTGCGATCCTCGCGGGGTGGCTACTGTGGACCAACGCTGCGAACAAGAAAGCTATCCGAGGCAAGATCAAAGCCTGCATCCTGATGGCGAATCACCAGGTCTGGAAGGGTATGTGCGAGTTCCGGTCCGGCAGGATACTGGCGCCGTGGTCCAAGACGTTTGACCAGGTCCAGAAGGGAGACCGGATTCAGGTGTTCCAGATCCCCACTAACAGCAACACGATCTTCTATGACCGCTGGCCCGAAAGCGGGTTCTTCCAGCAAACGGTGCCAATGGTATTCCTTGAGGAAAACACGCTCACCCCTATTTTCCCGCTGCTTGAGTGCCACTGCTCTGAGGACTGCAAGGCCAAGTTCAACCAGGGGCTGAGCCCGGACCAGCTTGGCCAGCTCGAGGCGGAGCACGTGACAGAGGCGACGATCAAGGCCACGGCGTTTACGAAGGAGCTGTTCGACAAGGTGGGCGAGCTCATAGCCAGGATGCCGCCGGCATGGCTCACGGTGGTGGGATTCATAGTCGTGTTCCTGGCGCTGGTTATCCTGGGAGTCATGCTCTGGGTCCGGACATCTGATATCGGGTGGCTCAAGAGCTACCTGCAGCCAGGAGGATAGGAATGCCGAAGGATCAGCCGAAGGGGCCCCCGCGGTCCCAGCCACCCAAGGGCCAGCCCAGGCAGGAGCCTGATCCACCGCCGTCTCCGGACGCTGGAAATGGCCTGGAGGACCTGCCGGAGGCCGAACCCGGGGGAGTGCCCGGGCACCCGCCAGGGAATGGCTATGCAGCCAAGCTCGAGGGGCTGGAGCGGGCCGTCATGCAGCTGGGGGCGACCCAGGACAAGGTGATCCGGTACCTCCAGAACGAGGAGCAGAAGCGGGTAGCCAGCGGCCCTACATTCACGCAGCGCGAGCGCAGGGATCTGCTGGACAAGGTGGTGGACCCACCGCAGCGCATCATGCCCAGCCTGTCGAACATCCCGCCGCTTATGGCCTTCCTCATCCCGGCCATGGACGTGATCAAGTTCAACTACATCCCGAGGGACCAGTGGCCGATAGATGAGGAGACTGGCCGGCGGATGACCCTCTACGATATCTGGGAGCGTAGCTACTACCTGAACAGCCTGGGCAAGGAGGGCAAGCACAGCATACGCATGGCCGGGGTGGCCGAGACCCGCAGCGAGGTAAAGGGCTTCGGCATACAGGCAGACTAGGAGGTGACCCATGGCGCAGGTGACACCATCTGAGGCGAAGAATCTCGTGAGGGGCTGGCTACGGGACCTTGGCCTGCCAGAGTACAAGCTGCGCGCCCGGACGGTTGGCTTCCATGACCTGGCCCGGGACAGCATGGTGTTCGTGGCCATCATTGGCTGGAAGGAACACCCGGACGGCAAGAAGGTCAGGCAGTGGGCGCTGGACCGCGGGTTTGGCATCGACTTTGACTAAGACCGTACGCACGAGTTGAGGTAGGGCTGGCATGGGAGACATGAGCGAGCTGCAGAAGCTGCTCGCGGGGGACATCACCCCGGAGCTGATCCGAAAGGGCACCAGCATAGACTGGCGCTTCTATGGTGACTTCAACACCATGCTCTACCACCCCGAGCCCATCGTGGGGGAGTTCGTCGACCGCTGGGAGGCCATGGTCGCGGCCATCCTTTCCAAACACGCCTGGGGCATGTGGATCTTGGATGGGCCCAAGGGCTCGGGCAAAACCGGGTTTGCCGTGACCTGCGCCTTTTTCTTTGCCCAGCTGTTTGGACGGCCCATAGCCTCGAACTTCCCGGTGAAGCCCGCGTTCGGGCCATGCAGGTACTTCACCCTGGACGAAATCAAGGACCAGCTGGACAGGCTGCATTCTCTGGGCAAGATGGCGGGGACCGCCGACTGGCAGGCTGTCGACCTCAGGCGGTACGATATCTGGCTCCCGGGGATGGTGATACTGGACGACGAGTTCCATCGAGAGGTGGGCAACCGGCGTGTGATGAGCGACGAGAACCTGCTCATCACAAACATCACGAAGGAGATCAGGCATTACGATATCACCTGGCTCGGCCTGACGCCGGACAAAGAGGAGCTGGACTCCAAGAAGATCAACAACCCGCTCTTCATGTCCACAGAGGTCCGGTGCAGCTACGAGGTGGACGACCTCACTGGCAAGCACTATATCCGGGGTGTCCTATACCAGAACGAGCAAACCTCCGGGTCGGGCTGGCAGCGGGTTGCGGGGCCCCCGGACGTGATGCGAGTAGATGTAGCCCGCTTCTGCAACTTGTGGTGGACGAAGGGCGCCATTTCCGGAGGGGCCAAGCTCTCTCATCCGGGCAAGGAAGAGAAGAAGATGAAACTCCGGGAAGAGGTTGCGGTTCGCGGCGGGTCCCAGGACCCGGACTCCAGCCCGGGCATAGAATCCGAGTGGGAAGACGCTGAGTGATAGGAGGACCATTATGGGAGCAGTAGGAGATTCACTAAGGGGACTGGCGCAGAAGATCGACCCGGAGCCGTCGAAGATCATGGTGGCGATCACGCAGGACGGCAAGGAGCGGGCGAAGCAGCTGTCCGCGGGCGGCATGGGCGGTAGCCACGTGGGGCTCATACTGTCCCACCTGGACGAGTACAGCCCGCAGTCGGTGTCGGAGATCGCCAACGCGGTCCAGCTGCACTGGCAGATCGTGAAGCGCACGATTGTGGGGTACCCGAACTACTTTCAAGTCCGGATGTAGGCATCGGGTGGGTGACTGGCTGTTCACTATCGCGATCGTGTTCGGGGGGATCCCCGCGGCACTGCTCGTAGGCTGGGCCGCCCACAGGGTGATGGGGGACCACGAACCTACAAGTAAGAATAAGCCGTGAACGTGATGCTTGAGAGAGGTTTCACATGACTGTGAGGGCCCGCAGGACGCTGTCCCTGGTCGCGCTCAGCAAGGTCGCGTTTGCGAGCCTGGTAATTGTGGTCCTGGCCGCCATCGCTATTCCACTGCTGCCGGATGGATGGTACAGCTGCGGGAACACGGCAGACGCGGGCGCCAGCAACATCTTCTACATCGATCCCATCGACGGTAACGATGCCACTACGGCCACGCCGCTAGGCTGGTGGAGCGTGGCGTACACGACGGGGAACGGTACCCCCCCTATCCCGGGCGAGCAGGCGACGGGGGGCAGCACTGGCTCCACGGCATACCTGACCATTACGCCCATCATCTCGGGCGGATCATGGGCTGGTGGTGACGCCGCAGGAACCATGTACTGGTACGGGAAGAGTGCTGCATTCTCTGCGGAGACTCTCACGTTCGGCACGGGCGGGGCGACCTGCAGCATCGCCGGCGACTTCACCTACTGCGCTTGGAAGACCATGACGTCCGGGGCGACAGCGGCCAGAATTGCGCCAGGGGACACTATGAGGATCAGGGAATCCCCGGACTTCCAGTATGTCGATAACGCCACGTGGACGAACCGTAGTAAGACAGTGACGCTGACGACGGCACAGACCAAGACCGTGAACCTGTGCGAGACTGGGTGGACGGGCAATGCGAACTACATCAATACTGTTGCGTCGGCACCCACCGCCGGCGGGTCGGGCTATACCGTGGGCGATATTCTGACTGTTACCACGGGAGGGACCTACGGCCAAGCCAAGGTGGACTCGGTAGACGGCAGTGGCGCAGTCCTGACGGTGTCCCAATATGCCGGGGGACGAGGGTATTCTACGGGGGCAGGAAAGGCTACCAGCGGTGGCACAGGAGACGGCCTGTGCACCATTAACATAACTGCGGTCGCTTCCGGTAGCAGTGCAGCGTACACCAATACGCGCAAGGAGGGATCGTACTCGACATCGTGTACTCCCGGGAGTTTTACTCGGTTGAGGACATGCATCGCCTACCTTAATATCACCGATGACAACTTCAGTGCCTATCAGACACTCAGTTTCTGGCTGTGGTCCACGGTAAGCCAAACTCCGAACTCCGTGGCCATTGCCCTTTGTTCGGATAATTTCGGTGCTGTGGTGGTCGACTACTGTCCCATCGATCTCTCCGTGGCACCGCTCTATCCGGGTGTCTACACAGTACCAAGGGTTGGGGGCGGGAACCTCGGAGCGAGCATTGGCTCTATCGCCGTTTACAGTTACACGGCAATCATGCAGCAATACCCGGTATACGTGGACGACATCATCGCCTGCGAAGCGAATGGACTCAGCCTGATCTCCCTGATATCGAAGAACTCGGTGCTCAAGGGTGGTGCAGAGAACTGGTACGGCATCCAGAGCATCGTAGGCACGACCGTCCTCCTTGATAACTACAGCTTCACATTCCCTTATGCCGGTCGGGGGTACTATGGCGCTACCGAGACGGTCGCGACCTACATGGTGAATCCGCTGCGGCCATCCGTGGCGATCGGCGGCGCGACGACCAACGTCGAGATAATACAGGATTCGGGGTCTGCCGGGCTACTGATCACGTACTCTGGCGGCTGGTCGAAGGACACGAACACCCAGACTGGTGAAAGCATCTATGATGCTCCATCCATGGGTCGTGGCTTGTACTGTGCTGGGAAGAACTATGTGCGCCTCGAGTACATCGGTGAGTACCGATTCTGGTATGGATTCTATATCCAGGGGGGCTACTTCGAGACTGATGGGATCCGCGCCGGGAATTGCTACCAAGGGTGGTTTACCAGTTCGGCAATGACCGGAGGCGGCGTGTTCAGCATGAACACGATGTGCAACAACGAGAATGCTGGTGCGTCATACTCATCAAGTGGTGCGGCGGGTGGTAGTTGGAGTTGCTCCAAGGCAGACGGGAACACTAGTCCCGGGATCAACATCTACCCGCTCGGCACGGGCGGCACGGTGACGGTGGGCGAGGCATCGAACAACGGCACATACGGTGTCATGACGACGAATACCCCGACGGGCATGTCAATTACGGTCACTCAGGCGGACTACAACGGAAGCACCGGCGTCTATTTGAGTAACCTGCAGGGTTCCACGGCGTACGTCGCAGAGGCATGCCACAATGCGCTGCACGGCGTTCACATTCTGAACGGTTCCACGAACCTAGTGCTCACCTCTGACAATGCGAGCTACAACAACGGCGCGACGGTGGCGCAGTACGGTGTCTACCTGCAGTCCGTCACCGCCTGCACCGTGAATGCCGGTGCCTGCGAGTACAACGGCAACGCGACTACTGCAGGGGCGGGGGTGTGCTTCAGTGGCTGCAACGGTTGCATAGTGAGTGCTACGTCATTGGATCACAACACGGGTGTGGGCCTGTACCTCTACGGGGATTTCACCAGCCAGGCTACGGTCGGCCACGCGAGTTACAACAGCACCTACGGCGTGTCGGCGGTCAACTTCGGTAAGGACAACCGCATCACGATCGACACGGCGAACAACAATACGACTGGCGGCGTGTACTACCAGTACAACGCGAACAACACGCTCACGTTCTCGCACATCAATAACAACGGCATCGGCATGAACATCCAGTATTCGCAGAACAACCGGTTCTACGGGGGGGAGTCGAACAGCAACACAGACGGCACCAATGGATGCGGAATCCTGATCGCAGGCAGCGGTGGGAACATCGTTTACAACCTGAGCACGAGCGGGAATGCCGTGTGCGGGGTGCGCATCAACTTCTGTGGGACGAACTACCTGTGGAACCTGACGGCGGCAGAGGGGACGGTTGTCTATACATCCCCGTCGCTGACAGGGGACATGACCTATTGTGCGAACATGGCAGGTGATCCGCTCGACAATCGCATCTACACGACAGAGACCTACGTGCAGTCGCAGCAGACTACGGCCTATGTGGCCGGCAACACGGCGTGGGAGGTCGTTGGCCTCGGGTCGTCGCGAACCTACGCGTGGTACCCCGTGGACTTCGAGATCGCGGTGGTCAATTGCGAGAGCGGGGTGGCGCAGTCCTACTCGTGCTGGGTGAAGATGGATCACGCGACGAACGTCGGCGCGTCGATCTACGTGCCGGACAGCGTCGTCACCGGCGTGAGTTTCTCCGAGGACAACAAGACCGCAGACACGAACTGGGAGCAACTGACGGTCAACTTCGTGCCGAGCGACAACGGCACGATCTCGGTGAAGGCCAGAGCATGGTACATCGCCGGTTCCAGCAATGCGTACTTCGATACGTCGCCGGTGATTATGACGCAGGCGGCCACGAATGTGACGACTACCACCGCCGTGGTCAACGGCACCATCACCGGTGCCAATCGCCACACGCAGTTCATCCCGTTCATAGATGCGCTTGGCCGTGCATTCACGGTCGAGTACGACACCGACTCGGGGGCCCCCTACGCCAGCACATGGGCAAGCACTGACAACCAGTTCGGGAACGGTACGCTGGCGGGGAGTCTGTCATCCCTCATCCCTGGCACACTCTACTTCTATCGCGCTCACTATGTGGACCTCTATGGCGGCTCATATGGATCAGAGCAGACCTTCCTGACCGAGCCAGAGGCCCCGACGAACTTGTCGGCCACCCCCACCACCGACGTGCTCTACACGCTGACGTGGACGAAGGGCACCGGTGCGCAGAGTACCATTGTGCGCGGGAAGGTCGGAAGCTACCCCACCGATGTCTCGGATGGATCGCTGGTCTACAGCGGGGCGGGCACGGGGTGCACGCATGCGGTGGCCGGCGAGCACTGGTACTACCGGGCGTGGAGTTACGTCACGGACGGCGGCTTGACACAGTACTCGGATGGCTCGGCCATGGACAGTTGCGTCTACGTGTCGTCGGGGACTCCGTTGCCGCCAATCCCCGGTCCGCCCACGAACTTCACCGCCACGTATGTCGATGACAACGTGTCGGTCTACCTCGCGTGGACCATGGGCACTGACAACGCGACGCACACGCTGATCCAGGCGTCTCTAACCGGGTATCCGGCGAGCACGACGGAGGGGGAGACAGTCTACTTCGGGCCCGCCGACAACTGCACCGACAGCCTGTCCTGGGCATCGGTGGAGGCCGGGACGCCGGTCTACTACTCCGCCTGGTCGTATAATGTCTCTGGGTTCTCACTGACGTACGCAACGGCAACGACTGCCGGAGGAGGTGGTATGGCAAATGCCATGGTTACGGGCCTGGTGCTGGTGCTCCTCATCTTCGCCAGCGTGTTTGGCGACTGGAAGCGGTTCTGGCCGCTCATCATCGTCGCCTCAATCGGGTGGGTGTTCGCTGGGGGATGGGCGATCTACCTCAGCACGCAAGACTACGACGGCTACTGGATAGTGGCCATCGTCTGTGCCGGCATCGCCCTGGCGACTTTCCTGTGGCCATTCATCATGAAGCCGGCGCAGAAGAGCGACGAGCCCTTCGACGAAGAGGCGGACGCATGGGGCGGACAGAGGCATGGACGAAGGAGGGACCTTGAGTAAGAAGAACGGGTGGCACACTGAGTGGCAGTGCACGGTCCGGGATCTGGAGCGCCTGGAGGAGCTCGACCTGCAGCCGCTGCGGGACCAGAGATCCGCATGGCTTCTGGCGGACTCCCGGCAGTCCGTCTGGAACGACGACCCGGCGCCCAAGGTCTACAGCCGCAAGTACTGCATCTTCCTGGCATCCGGGCTCTGGTGGGCTGTTCCGTCGGTTACCCTCCGGCTGGACTATGACTACCGCACCGGGACCGGGCGGATAGACATGCGGACTCGTGACTTCGAGAAGCTCTGGGACTGCTACTTCCCGAACGGCCACACCGGGAGCACAGAGTCCGTGGAGGGCCTGCAGAAGATACTCTACCCGGCGTCGACGGCGCGGCCCGGAGTATAGGACAGGAGGTGTCATGATCGTACCAGAGGACAGACGACGCTCGCGATTCACACTGGCCATGGGGGTGCTGGCCGCGCTGGCGATCGCGGGGGCCACCCTACTCGGGCTGTTCCAGGGCATCAGTCCGGTGAGAGGCGATGGGCTGGCAGCGCAGGAGACCACGTGGGACAACCTGACGGTCGACAACCTGGTCGCCAACTACATCGATACCGGAGGCGAGAGCTGCGACAGCCTCTCGGCAGAGGTCATCGACGCCATCACGCTCCGGGCGGACTCGCTCGCGGCGCCCATCACGGGGGCCGCGATATGCGTGGCTGGTGTGGACTCCCCTCAGTGGCAGAAGGACCAGGCACAGTACGTGTGCGACGGGGTGGCGGACCAGGTGGAGATCAATACTGCCATCGCCAGCGTCCCGACGGGCGCCTATGTGCACCTGGACACCGCGCACTTCAGTGTCAACGACAGCGTGGTGACGGCGCACAACCTGATCCTCGAGGGAGAGGGCAAGGGCAATACGATCATCACGCAGGCCGATGGCGCCAACATCGCCAATGGGGTCATCTACGCCAACGGCAAGTTCAACCGCGGCATCCTGCGGGAGCTGGCCGTTGAGGGCAACGCCGCGAACAACCCGAACGGGACCTATGGCGTGTACCTGCGGGGGGCCTGGTACGCCCGGGTGGAGAACGTCTACGTCCAGCACTGCAAGAAGGACGGATTCCGGTTCTCGAATACCGCCGGCAATATCTACTGCGGGGAGCTCTACATCGACAACTGCGGGTCGATGTACAACGGCGGGTCAGGGTATGTCCTGGCAGCGTGCGGTGACAGCTATTGCACGGACGACTACGCGTACTCGAACACCGCCGCTGGCTTCCAGGTGGACGGCGCCCACAACACCTTCGTGTCCTGCCATCCCTACTACAACTACGGCAACGGCATGCAGGCGTCACAGTGGGGCTGGCACGGGGCCTATATCGACTGCAGCCTGGACAACAACTTCAAGAACGGCCTGTCCCTGGCGGGCGACATGAGCCGGGTCATAGCCTGCGTGGCCGCCGGCAATGGCCTGGCGGCGGATAACACCTATGATGGGATCCGCGTGGGCAGCCAGTGGAACACCCTCATGGGCAACTGCGCCTTCGACAGCACGACGAACAAGGCGGGGCGCCTCATACAGCGGTATGGGATCGCGGAGGTGTCGATCGCCGGCAGCACTCCGGACTACAACACGTATGTGGGGAACATGACGACCCCGAACGTGTCCGGTACGATGTCTGTGGTGGGACTTCACGACCAGGTGGAGGTCAACACCGGGTTCGTGACGGATGCCCATGGCGCCGCGGTTATCCCCGCGGGAAGCACGTCCGTGACGGTCCCTCATGGGCTGTCCGTGACGCCGACGCTGGTGGAGGTGACGCCGCGCAACGCGCCCACGAACGCCATTGGCTACTGGTGGGTGGACTCAGAGGACGGCAGCGCCTTTACGGTGCATGTCCAGAACGACCCCGGGGCCTCCGGGTGGTCCTTGTGGTGGCGGGCCCGGGCGTGGTAAGATAGTCGAGTCGGAAGACCCCCCAATGCCGGTGCACAGGCCGCATCTTGTCCGGGTATCTCCGGCCAGGGTGCGGCTTGAGCGCCGGGTCCGGCCAGGCACCGGAGCATCCTAGTCCAGAAACCCTCCTTCGAATACGCACAAAGGGCTTGACATTCGGCAGTTTATAGGTTATCTTATAAACTGCTCATGCTACGGAAGGCAGAATGGACAACCTTACGAAGGCCATAAACGACGTCACACAGTGGCGCAAGCTCGACCCCGGGAAACAGGTCCCGGGGTTTCTTTTGCAGCAGGAGGAGGGATTCGCATGGGACAGCTCACGCATATCTGGATAGTCACGAAGGCCAGCCCGAGCAGCGTCATGGCCGACATACTCTTCCAGGCCAACCTCTACGACCTGTACCTGCAGTATCGCGGCGGGCTGGACCCGCACAACATCGTGGCCTTCTACGATGACCGGGCATCGGCAGAGAAGCAGGCGCGGGACGAGCTGCGCAAGGCCGGAGCCAAGTATGAGGAGGCCGGTCAGGCTGGCCAGGTGCGGAAGCCTGTGAAGCGCAGCAATATCGGCTCGAGGCTGACGAGGGGGTAGGCGGGATGGGCCAGGCCGCGCGTATGACGCGCAAGCAGCGGGGGAACTTCCTCCGGTCGGTCCATCGGATGAACCGGGCGGACGTGTGCGAATACGGGCACTTCGACTGCTCCAACAAGGAAGGCGGGCCATGCTCCGACGAGGCCATGGCGCTTCAGGCCAGCGGGAGCAAGGAGTCGCGCCGGCGGTTCATCCCCAGAGTAGCCCCAGAGAGGCTCAGCAGGTAGCGCATGGGCAAGCAGCCTGCGGTGGATCCGATCACGGGGCAGCCTCTCTGGACACCGGAGAGGATAAAGGAGCTGCTGGCACGGAGCGATGCCGCGGT
>Ga0265297_10006555_pt1 | contig 16797 bp, 17 predicted proteins | sample Munlanlwell13791_FD_192502 | JGI IMG/M metagenome (GOLD analysis project Ga0265297, IMG submission 192502) | Leachate microbial communities from a municipal landfill in Southern Ontario, Canada - Leachate well 137-91 | ecosystem: Engineered > Solid waste > Landfill > Unclassified | place... | reverse complement strand
TGACTCCGAAGTCGGCAGGCTCGTGCCCGTCATCTTCTTCAGCACACGTTGAAACTCCGCCGTGGCCCGCTGCACCTCGGGCGGCGCGTCGGCGGCGGCGGGCGCGAGCGCGGCTCGCGGCTCGCCGGATTCGACGATGGGAAAGAAGAACGCAGCGGCAAGAAGTGTTGTCAGCATGATGAGTTGCCTCCGGCGATTTGTTGGCGCGCAGCATACGCGCCTGCCGCGTGCACGTCAAAACCGTCCTGGCTGCGGGCGCAATCGAAAGCGCCGGCCATTTTTCGAGCCGTTCTGAATACGGAGCCTCAGCGCGCCGTTTTGGCCGACACTTCTGATCGCACCGATGGACCGTGGTTGACGCCGCATCCGACCGCATGATTGCACGAACCTCGGAAAGACACGGAATGTCACGTTGACCGATGGGCGGTTCTTGGACTATAACGACGGCGGAGTCTGATGATTATCCTCTTCGCCAAAGGCGGTGTGCTGATGTGGCTGATCGCGCTGTGCAGCGTGGTCGGCGCGGCGATCTTTTTCGAGCGTTTGCTGCACTATCACCGCCACACCATTAACACGTCGGAGTTTCTCGCCGGCATCACCAACGCGCTGCGACGCAATGCGCTGGTGGAAGCTCTCTCTATTTGCGACGAGACGCCCGGCATCGTCGCCCGCGTCGTCAAGGCCGCCATCACCCGCTACGACCATACGCGCGAGGAGATCGAGGACGCCATCGAGGAAGTCAGTTTGCAGGAGATACCACGGCTGGAACGCAACCTGAAGGCGCTGGCCACCGTCGCGCACGTCGCGCCGTTGCTCGGCCTGCTCGGCACGGTGGTTGGGTTTATCTCCTCGTTCCGCACCATTGTCGAGAAAGGCAGCTTCGTCCACGTGGCCGACATCGCCGACGGCGTCTGGATGGCGCTGCTCTGCACGGCAGCCGGTTTGGCGGTCGCCATCCCGGCTTTCGTCGCCTACAACTATCTCGTCAGCCGCGTGAACGAGATGGTGCTCGACTCGGAGCGCGCCGCGACCGAGATCGTCGGCTTTCTCACTACACGAACCTCGGAGCCGCCGGCCAACGGTCAACCCACTAATGGCCAACCCAACAACGACGGTTGACGCCGATCCGTCCGGAGTCGCATGAGGTTCAAGCGTAATCTTCAAGTCGTCGAAGGCCGCATTGGCGCCGTGCCGCTGGTGAATGTGGCGCTGTTGGCCGGGCTGTTCTTCATGCTCAGTTCCTCCTACGTCCTGCAACCGGGCGTCAACGTCGAGATGCTCAACCTGCCCGTCTCGACGCAGGTGGCCGGCGCGCCGGAATACAACGCCGTCATGGTCACCATCACGCGTGACGATCTCATCTTCTTCAACGACGAACGCGTGGACCTGGAAAAGCTAAAAAACGGTCTCGAAGAAATCGTTCGACGGTTTCCCGGCATCCGCGTCGTGCTGAAAAGCGACCAGCGCGTCAGCTACGAGCGGCTGATGCAAATCCTCGACCTCGCCAAGGCCGCCGGTGTTCATCACGTGCTGCTGGCGACACGGCCGTTGCTGAATCAGCCGGCCACGCCACAGTTGCGCCCCCGGCCCGCGACAGTGCCAACGACGCAGCCATGAAGACCGGACCTTCTGTCGTCGCGCGGTTCCTGGTCGAGCAGCCATTGCTCGTGTGCCTGCTTTTCGTCTCGCTCGCACTGCACGTGGCGGCCGGTTTCTCTTTCCGCGTGGGCACCTTCGCGCGGACGGTGCGCGGGCCGTCGCAGCCTTTCGTCCAATATATCGGCGCGGTCAATGAAGCGGCCCTCGGTCTGGCGGCGGTGCGCGATCCCAGCCAGACCTCGCTGGCCTCGCCGCATGGTTTCTCCGCCTCCACCCTTGCCCCGCCGCCGCATTTCCCGTATCAAACGCCGTCCGTGGACCAACCGTCGCGCCCCCTGCTGACACCGCCGCCGCTGACCGAACCAAACCGGCCGCCAGTGGTCGCGAACCCCGCCGAAACCTTGATCGCCAAGCTCGCGCCCTCGTCGCAAGAACCCGGGGAAACCGCCGTCGCGCCCACCCTCACGCGCGTTGTCTTCAGTCCGTCGCTGGCATCGCGCGCGCCCAAGCCCTCGGTTGAATCGTTGCGCATCGAAGGCTCCGCGCCGCAGCAAGCCACCGTCCTGCACGTGGCGGTGAATGCCCACGGCACGGTCCGGTTTGCGCTGCTTGCGGAAAGCTCCGGCTCCGCCGCTGCCGACAACCGCGGCATCCAGCAGGTCCAGGCATGGCGGTTTGAGGGCGCGAAACGCGCCGACGACGCGCTCGACTGGGGCGAAGTGCGCATCCACTGGGCCGGCGGCAGCGAAGCGGCCCCACCCGCCGCGAAAGGAAGCACGCGATGATCTCCGTTTATTTTGAAACGGCCGTGGTGTTTTATTTGCTCGCCGTTCTTGCGGTCATCGCTCTCGCCGGCGCCTGCAACGCCATCCGCAGACGCGGCATGCGCACAGAGCCGATGCCAACGCGCATTTTCAGTTGCTCCAAGTGCGCGCATCCCTATCTGGACAACCACGAATTGGAGCGATCCAGTTGTCCGCGCTGCGGCACCGTCAACGAACCGCAGCGGTTCTAGCAACTCGCGCGCGTGACCTGTCACCCGTTCTTCGTTGCCCGGCCAAAACAATAACGATAATAATCCGCCATCACGAATCATCAACCATGAGCGACGTTAGAGAACAAATCATCATCCTCGACTTCGGCTCGCAATACACGCAGGTCATCGCCCGGCGTGTCCGCGAGTTCAACGTCTTCTCCACCATCATGCGCCCGGATACGCGCGCGGCGGAAATAGACGCTCTCGCTCCCAACGGCATCATCCTCAGCGGCGGCCCGATGAGCGTTTACCAGAAGGGCGCGCCGATGCCCGACCCCGGCATCTTCGCCCTCGGCATCCCCGTGCTCGGCATCTGCTACGGGATGCAGGTGATGGGCCACCTCCTTAACGGCAAGGTCGCCCACGGCCAAAAACGCGAATACGGCCGCGCCGAACTCGACGTCACCGTCCCGAGTTGCCCGCTCTTCACGAACCTCGATTCGAAACAGGCCGTCTGGATGAGCCACGGCGACAAGCTCACCGAATTGCCGCGCGGCTTCGAAGCCATCGCCCGCAGCGGCAACTCGCCCTTCGGCGCCATGGAATGCCGCGAACGCAACCTCTACGGCCTCCAGTTTCATCCCGAAGTCGTCCACACCCCGCATGGCCGCGAGATTCTGAAGAACTTCATGTTCCGCGTCTGCGGCTGCCAGGGACTCTGGACCATGGCCAGCTTCATTGAGCGCAGCGTGAAGGAAATCCGCACCACCGTCGGCAACGACCGCGTCATCCTCGGCCTCTCCGGCGGCGTGGACAGCGCCGTCGCCGCCGCGCTCATCCACAAGGCCATCGGCAATCAGCTCGCGCCCATCTTCGTCAACAACGGTCTCCTGCGCAAAGGGGAGGCCGAAAGCGTCGAGCGCGTTTTCGGCAAGAACTTCCGTATGAAGCTCAAGACCGCCAACGCCAGCACACTCTTCCTCGACCGGCTCAAGGGCGTCACCGATCCCGAACGCAAACGCAAGATCATCGGCAAGACCTTCATCGATGTCTTCGAGAAGAACGTCAAGTCCGTCAAGGGCGCCAGGTTCCTCGCCCAAGGCACGCTCTATCCCGATGTCATTGAGAGCGTCCCCACAGCCGGCGGTCCGGCCGCGATGATCAAGAGCCACCACAATGTCGGCGGCCTGCCGAAGCGGATGAAGTTCCAACTCCTCGAACCGCTGCGGCAGCTCTTCAAAGACGAAGTCCGCCGCGTCGGCGAGGAACTCGGTCTGCCGCGCGAGATCGTCTGGCGTCAGCCGTTCCCCGGCCCCGGCCTTGCTGTGCGCGTCCTCGGCGACATCACCCGCCAGCGGCTCGACATCCTGCGCGAAGCTGACTGGATCGTCGTGGACGAGATGAAGTCCAGCGGCTGGTATTACAAAATCTGGCAGAGCTTCGCCGTCCTACTCCCCGTCCGCACCGTTGGCGTCATGGGCGACGAACGCACTTACGACAACGTCATCGCCATCCGCGCCGTGGAAAGCCAGGACGGCATGACTGCCGACTGGGTTCGTCTGCCTCCCGACCTTCTCGCGCGCCTCTCCAACCGCATCATCAACGAAGTCAAAGGCGTCAACCGCGTCTGTCTCGACATCTCCAGCAAACCACCCGCAACGATCGAGTGGGAGTAATTGACGAGGCTGCGCAGGAGGGATACAAGGAGCCGTGCCAACCGTCTTCGCAAACTTGCACGGCTACCGGCTGTTCTTCTTCAGTCTGGACCGCGGCGAACCGATTCACATCCATGTTGCAAAACAGCGCGGATACGCGAAGTTTTGGCTGCGGCCGTTAGAGCTGGAAAAGTCGCGTAATTTTCGCGACCATGAGTTGAGCGAGATTGCCCGGTTGATTGAGGAACACAGAGATGAAATCGAAAGCAAATGGCGCGACCATTTTGGCCGAGAAGGTTGAGGCACTGGCGCGAGACGTTCGGTTCACGAAGGACGCCATCCACGTCCTGCTCGCCGACGGTCGCGAAGTGTCCGCTCCTTTGCAGTGGTTTCCCCGCCTGCTGCGCGCGACGCCGAAACAGCGCGCCCGATGGGAACTGATCGGCGACGGCATCGGCATCCACTGGCCGCTCGTGGACGAAGACATCGAGGTCGAAAGCCTGTTGGCCGCATGAAAGCCGGTACCATGGTTCTTCCGAACACGAACTTCCTCGCGCGCCTCTCCAACCGCATCATCAACGAAGTCAAAGGCGTCAACCGCGTCTGCCTCGACATCTCCAACAAACCACCCGCGACGATTGAGTGGGAGCAGCCGGCAGAGTGAGGGCGTTGACCCTATTTGCCTATGCCCAGGCTGCTAATTGATTACCTGCGGCTCTTGGTTTTGTCCTGTGTTGGAATGGCAGCAGCCTTACTGGTTTTTCCTGCTCCGGACGGCAATATGCTTGCGACGGTTATTCCTGCATCCTTTCTTGAGCTATCACGGGGCTTCTGCTGCATTCTCGCAGGACTGCTGCTCCCCCTCTACATTGCAGACTATGTCTTTTACGCAGCATTGAACTCAACTCTGTCGTATCTGGTAGGGTGTCATCACAGCGAAACCTAGTCGCTTGCTTTTGGGTTTCTTGCGGGCCCCTTTGTCTGGGCTTGGTTCTGGCCGCAGGCGTATACCCGTAAGATGTTTCAGAAGCGCAGCCGCTCAGATCAAGACAAAGGATGATGTCGTTAGACGGTCAGCAGCATGGGTATCAATTCCAGGTTCTTGACAATTCCTCCCCCACATCATCCTTCCGTCATCGCGACACCAGTGGAAGGGACAGAACAGGCCGGTTAACGTTCACGGCCTCAACGCTCGCCCGGCGGCGCGGGCCAGTGGAAAGTCGTTGCGGCGACTGCCCGGGCCGGTATCAGGCGGCCAGCGCGAAAGGCTTCAAAGAGCGAGTCGGCCATCGCCTCGCGCAGTTCCATCGAACTGCGCCGCTCCATGACCCGGTAACGCCGGTCCAGCTTCTTGTTGCGAATGCTCATGATCTCGTTCCTTTCCGGTTCCACAGAAGAGCCGGTTTCGTGCCAGCCGTCGCGCAACCGTGCGAAACAGTGGGTTGGAGAGAAATGATCCCTCGGCGTGATCAAAACGCAGCAGCGTGACTAGTTGGAAACAGCAACGCTGCCGTCTCGAGTTCTCCCGCCCGGCTTCGCTCTGGCGCGCGGCGCTGCAATGTGGTGGAATTGCCGCATGGGCAAACGCACCTTGTGCCTTCTGGTCTGCCTGACGGTCGTCGTCCGGGTCTTGGCGGATGAGGCGGCGCTCCATCCCGCGCTTCAGCCGCTGGTGAAGCATGTGCTGTCGCATCGCGACGGCAAGGCTGCATGGTCGCTGGATTTCGCCGCACTGGAGGGCGACCGGTCGTCGCTGCCCATCGGCGTGTTCGATTCCGGGATCGGCGGGTTGACGGTGCTGGAGGCGCTGTTGACGCTCGACGCATTCAACAACCAATCGCTCCAACCGAAGCCAGACGGCGTGCCGGATTTCGCAGGCGAGCGGTTCATCTACTTCGGCGACCAGGCAAACATGCCGTATGGAAACTATCCGTCGCGCGGCAAGGAAGCATTTCTCAAGGAGTTGGTCGTAAAGGACGCGGTGTTCCTGCTGGGAAGGCGCTACCGGCCTGTGGCGTCCGCCCGACCGCGTTTTGACAAGCCGCCGGTCAAGGCCATCGTCATCGCGTGCAACACGGCCACGGCGTATGGCATCGAGGACATCCGCGCGACATTGAAGGCATGGGGCCTCGACGTGCCGGTGATCGGGGTGGTGGAAGCCGGCGCGCGGGCGGTGGCGGAGCGGTTGCCGCGGGAAGGACAGCCCAAGACGGTGGCCGTGCTGGCGACCGTGGGCACCTGCGCGAGCAACGCCTACCCCAAAGCCCTCGCGCGCGCCGCGGGCCTTGCGGGCAAGCCGCTGCCGAGGATTGTGCAGCAAGGCAGCGTCGGGCTGGCCGGAGCGATCGAGGACAATCCGGCGTTTATTGTCCGGCAGGAACCGGCGAGCAAACGACCCGTGCCATATCAAGGGCCAACTCTAAGCGACCTCGATGCCACATGGCTTGCGATCTGTGACTTTGACCGCAATGGAATGATCGGGGACATGGGCAAACCGGAGACCTGCCATCTCAACTCCGTGCGCAACTACGCCCGGTTCGATGTGAGTTCGCTGGTGAAGAACGCCGGTGTTGAGGCGGGACCGCCGGTCGCCATGGTGGTTATGGGCTGCACGCATTTCCCGCTGGCACAGCGGGAGATCACCGAAGCGTTTGATCGCGTGCGAGACTATCAGTCGCCGGATGGCGGGCATCCGTTCAAGAACACGAGCGTGGAGAAACTGGAGTTCATCAACCCGGCGGAATTTACAGCCCGGGATTTGTTTCGTGCGCTGGCCGGGTCGGAACTCCGGGCAAAGTCCTCCTGCGACAAGCCGGTCCGGCCTCGCAGCACATTCTTCATCTCCGTGCCGAATTCTTCCGCGAACGCCGTGAAGCTCGGGGCGGATGGATCGCTGGACGCGGACTACAAATACTCGCGCGACATTGGCAGACTGGATGCGGAAGACACAACAGTGGTGCCGATGACGGAAAGTTCGTTGCCTGGATCATCGGCCGCTCTGGTGAAGTCCCTGCCTGCGGTGTGGGCAGAACTTCACGGCAAGCAGTAACAAGAAAGGCGACAGCCAAACCGCTCGACTTTCTGTTTCCCGGCCAGCAAGATGCACGCGCACGTGCCAAAGATCTCGCTAACCTGGAAGATCATGATCGGTTTGGTGCTGGGCATCCTGCTCGGTTACCTGAGTCCGGAGTGGGGCATTGCCATGCGGCCGCTGTCGGTGCTCTTTCTGAACCTGATCAAGTCCATCATCGCGCCGCTGATTTTCGCGACGCTGGTCATCGGCATCGCAGGCACGGGCGACATCAGGCAGGTGGGCCGCATCGGGTTGAAGTCGCTGATCTACTTCGAGATCGTCACCACGCTCGCGCTCTTCATCGGGCTGGCCGCCGTCAACATCACCCGGCCCGGCGTCGGCGTCTCGCTCGCGGGCATTGAGAAACCCGAAGACAAAGCGATGCTGGCCGCCCACGCCCAAACGCTCGCCTCCGAGGCCGGCGAGGCGGCGAAGCGCGCAATCGAACTCGCCACGACATCGCGGGATGGCGCCAACAAGGAGGCTGCCAGTCGTGCGCTGGCCGAGGCGGTGGTGGCGGCGCAGAAATCATCCGCCGCTGCGGCCGCCGTGGCCAAAGGCCTGACTGCCCCCGAACCGCCGGCCAAGCCGCAATCGTTCGGCGACATCATCGCACATCTCTCGCCCGCCTCCATCATCCGCGCGATGGCCGACGGCGACGTGCTACAAATTGTGATTTTCTCGGTGTTGTTCGCGCTTGCGGTCACCAGCATCGGCAGCAAGGCGGAGGTCGTCGTGACGTGGTGCCGGTCGCTGGCGGATATCATGTTCCGGTTCACCGAGTTCGTCATGAAGTTCGCGCCCATCGGCGTCGGAGCGGCGATGGCCAATACCATCGGCCACAGCGGCCTCGGTGTGCTGAAGAACCTGGGCATGCTCGTCGCCACGCTGTACGGCGCGCTGGCGGTGTTTCTGATCTTCGTGCTCGGCCCGGTTTTGCTGCTGTTCCGCATTCCGCTGAGGGATTTCATCCGTGCGGTCCGGACACCAGCCACGATCGCATTCGCCACCACTTCTTCGGAGTCGGCTTTGCCGCGGGCGATGGAGAATATGTGCCGGTTCGGCGTGCCGCGCCGGATCGTCGGTTTTGTGCTCCCAACCGGCTACAGCTTCAACCTCGACGGCACCACGCTGTATCTTTCGCTCGCCTCGATCTTCGTGGCGCAGGCAGCCGGCGTGCAGCTCACGCTGACTCAGCAGCTCGTGATGCTGCTGACGTTGATGCTCACCTCCAAAGGCGTGGCGGGCGTCCCGCGCGCGTCTTTGGTGATTCTGCTGGGCACACTAAACTCGTTTGGCCTGCCTGCTGAAGGTGTCATCCTCATCCTTGGCGTGGACGAACTGATGGATATGGCGCGCACTGCTGTCAACGTCATTGGCAACTGTCTGGCTACCGCCGTCATTGCGCGGTCGGAAAAGGCCTTCCGCAGCACTGAATGGCAGGCTGAGGAAAAAGAACTGGAGGAGGTCACGGGTCAAAAAGCCGTCGTCACGGCAGACTAGCGTGCGCGCTTCAATGCATTGGAGAACACTATGAAACGAATCTCATCACTCGGTTTTTGCACATGGAGTCTGGCATTTCTGGCAACGCTGGCCGCGACCGTATCGGCCCAGACCCCTTCGCCGTCGCCTTACTCGAAGACGAACGTGATCGTCTATCCGCGCGTGAATGTCTCGCCGTGGTATGAGGTGGCGCCGAACTGGCCGCAACGTCCGCCGGATGTGTGTTGCGGCGCCGTGCCGGGCGTCGCGCTGGACAAGGTGGAGAACGTCTGGATTCACACGCGCACGAATATGACGGTGCAGGTCTTCGCGCCGGACGGCCGTTACCTGCGCGGCTGGGAACGCGAAAGCACGAGCTGCGTCGCGCATTATATCCGAATAGACAAGGAGCAGAACGTCTGGCTGGCAGACGTGGGCCTTCACGTGGTGCGGAAGTTTTCGCCAGACCGGAAGCTGCTGCTCACGCTCGGCACGCCGGGAGTGGCGGGCGAGGACGAGACGCATTTCTATAAACCCACCGACATGACCGTCGCTCCCAACGGCGACATCTTCGTCTCTGACGGTTACGGGAACAGCCGCATCGTCCGCTTCGACCGTAACGGGCGGTATATAACGGCTTGGGGCAAGATGGGCAACAAGCCGGGCGAGTTCAGTCTGCCACACTCGATCGTCTGCGACTCGAAGGGCCGGCTTTACGTGGCGGACCGCAACAACATACGCATCCAGGTTTTTAACGCGGACGGCAAACTGCTCGCGGTGTGGAAGGACCTGATCGTGCCGTGGGGACTGTTCGTGACACCCAAGGATGAAATCTGGGTGTGCGGCTCGTCTCCGATGTACTGGCGTGTGGACCCGAAGTATCCAAAGGCGCCGCTCGGCTGTCCGCCCAAGGACCAGTTCGTGATGAAATTCAACACCGGTGGCAAACTGCTCCAGCTTTGGACGTTCCCAAAGGCCGAGGATGGGCAGGAAAAGCCGGGCGAGTTGAACTGGCTGCACGGGCTGGCGGTGGACTCGAAGGGTAATCTTTATTGCGGCGACATCATCGGCAAGCGCATCCAGAAGTTCATCCTGAAGAAGTAAGAATACGGGCGTATGCCGAACCTCATGGACACACCAGCCTTGACCCGTTGGCGGTCATTGCACTAAAGTCCGCCGCACATCGAGGACACCATGGCATTTCTGATTCACCGCACCGCCGATGGAGAGGACATCAAGCTTCCGGTCACGACCAAGCCGATCGTGCTGGGCCGCGGCATTGAGACTGACATCCGCGTCGATGATGAGGAAGTCAGCCGCGCCCATTGTGCGATCTGGCTGGAAGGTGAGAAGTTCGTCGCCAAGGACCTCCGCAGCCGCAACGGCACGTATGTCAATGACCAGCGCGTCAACGAGGCTGAGTTGAAGCCCGGGGACCGAATCCGGATCGGCCATTGCGAATTCGTCCTCGAAGGGGATGTCTCCAGCAAAGGCGTCTCCACCATCATGCGTGAGGTGGAAAAAGAGATGATGGGAGATCAGGGCAAGGGGTTCCGCACCATTCTCCGCGAAGTGGTCAAGCAAGTCCCCGGTTCGAAACCGAAAAAGTCGCCCAGCGTGCCGCCCCGGTGATGCCCGCCACCGAAGCCCGGATCATTGCGCCGGGCCGCGTGGACGCATGGAGGATGTGTCCCGGATCAATTGCATTTGCTTCGCAACGTCGTTGAACTGCGTGTCGGACCAGCGCACGCCCAACGCATACCCGTCATCGGCCATGTGAACAGCGGGGCATTCCGGTCTCAGGCGAAAATTGAATTTCATCCGTTCCATCAGCATGACCAGCGGTGACTCGTCGTTCATCAGTGCGACGAAATTCAATGCCTTGGGCCGTTTCTCAAATTCGGCGCTCCATGCTTCCAGAGAGTCGGGGTAACGCAACATCATCACATTGTGATGGATGCCCTTGAAATTCAGGCGCTTCATCACCTCCGGTGGCTGTGTAGCGCGGTCCTCGTAGCGGGAACCTTCTTCACCCACCAAACCCGACGGCCCCTCGGCCAGCAGGATGTTGTTGGTGAGTTCCATCGCGCACGGCGTTTTTGCCGGTGTGGCGTCGAGCCAGAAGATCGAGCCGCCCATGAACGTGCAATGGTCGAGCCGCACGCGCCGCGCCGCCGCTATCTCAATGCCGCGGCCGGCAGCGACCACGCAGTTGCGCAGGGTCAACTCGCTCGCCGCGCCCGTCCGGATGACTGGCACACCGGTTTGTTCAACGCGCCGTCCGGTGATGACGCACCGGTGAAACTCGGCGTTCGCGCCGTGATCGAGCCCGATCGACACCGGCGGCAGCCCGCCCCGGTCGCCCGGCGGAACCATGCCCAGCGTGGTGAAGATCACTCCCTCAAACCGCCAGCAACCGTTGGACTGGGTCAGATGCAGGTTGCCGTCCCCGCTTCTGACCACGCCCAGGATAATCAGCGGCATCGCGCCTTCCTTGGCAAAAATGCTGACGTTTTTCAGTCCCGTCGGGACGCCGCGCAGATGGTAAAAACCGTCGTCCAACTCGACGCCGTCACCATCGCCGACCTGGCCGAGCATCTCCGACAGCGGGGTTGGCTTGTTTTTCGCGCGGCCGGCGAACGAATGAATCCTGACGCCCTTCTGCGCGGCAAGCTGTTGTCGCAGCGTCGGCCCCGGCAGCGCGCCGGTGGCGCCGGTGGGACCGTGCGCGTCCACCAACCCGCGCCAGGCGGCGAGTTCACGCGCGTTTTTCACCGCGTCGGTTCTGGCAAACTGCTGGTCCAGTTTACGCAACGTGGCGGTGGCGTGCTTCCAGTTCTTCGCTTCGATGTCCTGCTGCAACTGGTTCAACGCCAACTGCGCCCGCAGCTCCTCCGGCCCCGCCTCAGCGGCCATGAGTGTTTCCTTCATTTCCTGGATCCGGTCGGCGGACAACTTCATCGTTGCCGTTTCCGCGAACTGCTTGGAGACAATCGCCAGCTTTGTGCCTGCATCCTGCCACTTGGCGGCGGTGATGAGACCCTGCACTTCGTCCAGCGCGGCCGCGGCAGCGGCCTCGGTGGGCGCATGTTCCATCGCCTCGCGCAACGGCTCGAACCGTTCCGCGGCAGCCTTCGCAGAGCCCGTGTTATCGAGCAATCCCGCTTTGGTGAAATACTCGCGCATCCATTCCGGCCGGCCCTCGACAAGTGAGAGCAATCCGGCACTGATGAGCGTATCGGGGTTATTTTGCCCGAGCGCGGTCATCAACAGCGGCAGCCGTTCTTCGAGCCGCAAACCCGCCATCTGGAACGTCCGGCCAACGCCGGGCCGCGTCTCAATCATGAGGGTGGCGGCATCGGCGCTTCCAATGGTGCCGCTAAGGCCGCCGAGCGTGAACGGCTTGCCTTTCAGCGACGGCAGCGCCTGCTGAAATTTTTCGTCGACGGACTTCAGCGCGTCGCCCAGCGCCGCGTGCAATTCGAGCCGCGGCTTGATCGGCGCGTACGTGGCGCTGTTGAGCGCATTCTGCACGACGTCGCCAGCCTTGGCGTAGTTATGCGCGGCGGTCAGCGGTTTCCAGAGATTGAGGAAATTGTGGTAGGCGCGCTCCGCGGCGAGCTGCGCATCGTTGGCGGCGCGTGCGGCGGCGCGCTGCCGTTCAGCTTCCTCATCGGCCTTGCGTTGATCTTCCGCCTTGCGGTCCGCCTCGATCTGCTGCTGCTTCAACAGCGCCTGGATACGCTCGCGCATCGCCGCTTTGCGCTTCGCCAGAACGGCGGCCGACATGGGAGGCGTGGCGACGGAGGGCGCGTTGGTTTTTGTCACCGCTGCCGTGGACGGAATGACCTTGGCCACTGTATTGGTCTTGACCGCCGCCGGATGCTTTTTCACATGCGGCCGTGCCGAGCTTCGCTGCAACTGCGATTTCCAGATCGCCGCGCCGATCACAGCCATCGCACAGATACCGGCGACGCCGAACACGCGCCAGACGCGCAGCCGGCCCTGCATCTTGCGCAGTGTCGCTTCCGGCGATTCCGGAGTGCGGACCACCGCTGTTGGCGCGAGGCCCTGGTAGACGCGTTCGAGGTCGTTGTAAAGCTCCAGCATGTCCTGATAACGGTCGTCCGGTTCCTTGGCCATCATCTTCTTCAGGATGCGCACGACGCCGTCGCTGAGGTTGGGGTTGAGCGTGCGCGGGTCGGGCAGCGGGTCGTTGACGTGCTTGTACATCACGGCCATCGAGCTGTCCGCTTGGAACGGTGGCGTGCCGGTCAGCAAAAAATAGAGCGACGCGCCGAGGCTGTAGATGTCGGCCCGTGTGTCCACGTCCGGCTCGCCGCGCGCCTGCTCCGGCGCGATGAAATGCGGCGTGCCAAGCATCGTGCCGGAAACGGTCAGGTGGGAATCCTGCCCGGCGGATTTTGCCAGACCCAGGTCGCACACCTTCACCATGCCGTCGGACGTGACGATAAGATTCTCCGGCTTGATATCGCGGTGGATGAGCTTCGCTTTTGTCCAGGCGTGATGCAGCGCCGCCGCAACGCTCATGGCGACCGCGACGGCCTCCGGCTCCGGCATCGGCCCGTTGCGTTCCACCTTGGCGGCAATCGTCTCACCGTCCACCAGCTCCATCGCGAAGTAATGCGTCCCATCCTGCTCACCGGCGTCAAAGACTTGGATGATGTTCGGATGGTTCAACGCCGCTGCCGCGCGCGCCTCGCGATGAAACCGCTCGACGAACGCTTCGTCCTTGGCCAGCGACTCCGGCAGCAGCTTCACCGCGACCGGCCGGTTCAGGGACACCTGGATGCCGCGGTAAACCGACCCCATCCCGCCCTCGCCGATCTTCTCACTGAGCTGGAACTGGCCCAGTTGCATGAGCGGACCTCGCGACGCGGGCGCGCTTGCGCCTGCCGCAGGCGGCGGACTCTTTGGCGTCTCGGCGTTGTCAGTCATGTTCTTCGGGCTACAGGCGCACACTCTAAGGCGCAGGCGGGCCATTGGTCAATTTTCAAACCGGTCTTGACCCGTGCCTTTGCGGCGACGGATAGAGGAACAAACACTCGCCGGCAGAATGAGTTGCATGTTTTCAGTGCGCCGTTGCCGCAGCGCATTGGCGGGGGTAAGATGCCCATCGTGTTCTTGGCGACGATGAACCAACAGCCACCAACAGCGCATAGCTTCCTGCGCGCACCACTTATTGGCGCATGGCTGCTGCTTGCAGCGCAGGTTGCATGGGCCGCCGATCCATCGCCAACTCCGGCGGGACGCATCGCGTTCGGCGAGCCGGGGTTCAACTTCGGCGTGATGGATCAGCAGACGGAGGCAACGCATGTCTTCACCGTCCGCAACACCGGCGCCGGCGTGCTGCGCATCCTGCAGGTCTTTCCGGGCTGCAGCTGTGCGGCGACAGAACTGGACTCCAGCGAAATCCCACCCGGCGGTTCCGCGCGGCTGCTGGTCACGTTCTACAGCGGCAACTTGAACGGTTCCGTCCACAAGACAATGACCGTGCACTCCAGTGATCCGACCCGGCCGATGGCGACACTCGATCTTCGCGCCGACGTGCAGCCGGTTTTCATCTTCACGCCCGCCGTCCTCGATCTCGGACAAGTCGAACGCGGCCAGGCCGTGGCGCGCGAGGTGACAATGAGCGACGCGAAAGGCCGGCCGTTCACGATCAAGAGCGTCGCCAGCTCGCTGACCAACCTGACCGCCACGGCCGCGCCACTTGGCCGCGACGGCTCGGCGTATCGGCTCAAAGTCACGCTGGCGCCGCAAGGCCGCACGGGACCGTTCGTCGGCAATATGGAGGTGACTACGGACCGCAAGGTCGCCGGCAAGCCGTTGTTGCTTGTGATCGGCACCGTGATCGGTCCGGTGCGCGTGGTGCCGACGGCGGTATTCCTGGGTCTGGTCGGGCCGGGCGACCTGTTTCCGCCGAAAACGCTGATGGTGCAAAACGCCGGATCGAAACCGGTGGAAATCAAGTCCGTGAATCCCGGCGACCCCCTGTTGAAGGCGACGGTGACGACGAACGCGCCGGGACGCGAGTTCACCATCGAATTGACGACGCGACAGGCGCCGCCGCCCGGCTGGATGCGGCGCACGTTACATATCTTCACCACCGACTCCGAAGCGCCGTTGGAGGTGTCGCTCAGCGGCATCGTGCGCAAGGAAGGAAAGGCCGGCGCCAAATGAAGCCCGGTATCGCACGACGACTGGCGGTGGAAGCGGCGGCGATCCTCGTGGCGGCAGGCGCGCTCGGCTTGGTGTTTAACGCGCTATCGCCGCGCGGCATTGCCATCACGCGGCCGTTGACGCTGCGCGAACTCGACGAACGCTATTTCACCGCCGAGGAAACGCGTGCGCGGTTCGACGCGGGGCAGACGATCTTTCTGGATGTGCGCCGGGCGAAACTATTCGGCGGCGGCCACATCGCAGGAGCGCTGAATCTGCCGGCGGAGGAGTTCACGAAGCGTTTCGCGGAATTCGCGCCGATGCTGCCACGGGAAACGGAGATCGTGATCTATTGCGACAGCAGGCGTTGCGAGCTAAGCCGCCAAGTCGCCGACCTGCTGACCCAGTTGGGTTACCGTAGCGTGAAAATCTTCTATCACGGCTGGGACGAATGGAGTCAACGCGGTTGGCCGACAGAAAAATAAATCCGTCGTAATGCGGGAATCGTGTGGCGGCTGTTTTATGCGGCGTGATCATCCAAACCCGGCCAGCCTTCCCCAACACACGAGCAGACGAACTTGGAAGCCCCCATTGGAACAGCAGCTTGATAAGATTGATTCGTTGCCAGCAAGGAAGGTTTCGGCTTTTCTTTGACGCGGTCGGCGACTAAAGTCCCACCGTCACCGCGAGGGTCACATGATTCGCTCATTCGCTTTTACAACGCAGGGCCGGCTGCACAGCAAGGATTTGGAGCCATTCCTGATCCCGTCGTTGCTGACAGACACCAACCTGTTTTTCTGGCTGGACCTTGAGAATCCAACGCCAGGGGAAACCAAGTTCTTTCTCGAAGACGTGTTTCATTTCCATCCCCTCTCGATCGAAGACTGCGTTGCGGAAAGTCCTCTCCCCAAGGTCGAAGAGTATCAACCCAAGGAAGGCGATCTGTTCACACCGTATCTGTTCATGGTCATCCACGCGGTGGACTACAGCCGCAAAGATGGCGTGTTTGCGACGAGCGAGATGAACTTCTTCCTCGGCAAGAATTTTCTGGTCACCTACCACACCGTGCCGCTGAAGAATGTCGAAACCGTGGCGGAAGTGGCCGTAAAGAGCAACGTGCACATCGCCCGCGCGCCAGATCGCGTGGCGTATGCCTTGCTCGACGCGCTGGTGGACAACTACAAGCCGGCGCTCGACGAGCTTTCGATGGAGATTGCGAGCTTGGAGAACCAGGTGTTGCAGCATCACGGCAGGGAGGCCCTCAACAAGATCGTCCAAGCCAAGAAGGAAGTCCTGCACTTGCGGCAAATCATCGGGCCGCAAATGGGAGTGCTGGCGCGGTTTGCGCACGGGGAGTTCAAGTTGATCCGCGGCCACATCGTGCCTTACTACCGCAACGTCTATGACGCGTTGTTCCACATCTCCGGGTTGGCGCAAAACTACGCCGACGCCTTGACGGGTATCCTGCAGGTCTATCTGAACATCTCTTCCAACCAGACCGGCGAAGTGGTGAAGTTTCTCACCATCATCACCGTAATCACCACGCCCGTCATGATCGTCGGCACGTGGTATGGGATGAACTACACGGATCAAATGCCGGAACTGCATTCCCGCTACGGCTACTACTGGGCCTTGGGCCTTACAGCGATTTCCACGCTGGCCACGGTTTGGTGGATGAAAAGAAAACGGTGGATTTAGCCCACCCTGCCGCGTGTCGCACGAGCCAGTCGTGCATCCGGTGAAGATCAGGCAACTCAGTTCATGACGCGCGCCATGACAGAACACGAGGGATGACCATGACTGAAATCAAAGTCGAACATAATCCGGGC
>Ga0265297_10006554_pt1 | contig 16798 bp, 17 predicted proteins | sample Munlanlwell13791_FD_192502 | JGI IMG/M metagenome (GOLD analysis project Ga0265297, IMG submission 192502) | Leachate microbial communities from a municipal landfill in Southern Ontario, Canada - Leachate well 137-91 | ecosystem: Engineered > Solid waste > Landfill > Unclassified | place... | reverse complement strand
CTGAAAAAAAATTGGCTGTTGAAAGGAAAATTCTCAGAAGTATTGGCGAATTTTCAATGTTCAAGTACCTGCTGGTCTTTTATCTGATATTCTTTATATTATCCGCAATCGTGCTATCAATCATCGGGCTCATTGGATGGCTTGGTTTGGCTTCTTCTGGTATTAATATGAATGGCATTCTTACGAGCCTGGGTCTTAGAAATATCGGCGTTTTATTCAGTTTCCTTGGCGGGGGTACCGCGGTGACTATTACAATACTCATCGTTGGCGGACTTGTTGCTTCCATATTTTATGCTGCCGCAGGGACTCTTGTAGTCTGGATAATAAATGTGGTTTTAAAGATCACCGGAGGGATTGAACTGAGATTTTTGCCAGGGAAGGAAGTAGAAGCAAAGGTTAAAGAACCTGAAGCAGTTAAATAGATTTACCTTTAAAATCATTTTCTTCCATATTTACTTGTGGCTTTACCTTGACAAAAAAGTATTAAATTGTTATTTTGACCTCTGTTTTAAATTCGGATTGGGGCCTATAGCTCAGCTGGTTAGAGCGCATCCCTGATAAGGATGAGGCCTCTGGTTCGAGTCCAGATAGGCCCACCAGTCAACTAAATGTGGGGGTGTAGCTCAGCTGGGAGAGCGCCTGCCTTGCAAGCAGGAGGTCAGCGGTTCGATCCCGCTCATCTCCACCAATTTTTAACTGAATATCAATGCATGTTTTATTATCGTATACGGCTGCTATTATTTTTGTTAGAATATTTAAATATTAACCTGCGCAATAACGGAATCAATTTAATCGGAGAGATAAAAAATGACCACTGTCTGGCTTAAAGTATTTTTAGGCAGAATGGGAAAATATATTATAGATTTTATTTATAGTTATTACTACTTTATAATTCCACCCGTATTTGCTTATGGCGTTTTCATGGCTATATCCTCGTATAATCTTAAAAGAATCGAAAAAAAAGTAAATCTGGAAATATTAAATCAGGCTAAAAATATCATAACAAAGGCTCCTGATATCAATTATACTGATCTTGTCGATAGGGTCGAGATTCCCTGGGAGAATATAATAAAAGCTCATTCTTTTTTCCCTTATATTTCTCAGGAATCGGATTTATGGGTAAGCAGAACAAATATTCTAAACGTAAGAGACATTATTATGCATAACGATAAGAAAATAAAATTAGTCCTGGAAAGAAATGGAATCTATAATTTCAGGGAAAAATCAGTAATCCATAAAAATTTATATACGGAATATATACACAGGATAACGAGAAGAAGATAAGAATTATAGTATTATAGAAATAAATTAAATATTGGTTCCAGAGTTTTTAGCAGTATCCAGAAAAATACATTAGAACTGCCCCCGATGCTCGAAATCCTATTATACCCTTCTACTAATTCCAGATCATATTTCAAGAACAGGTTAGTAAATAAATACCCCATGTTAGTAGTTATCCAGAGAATGGCTGGAATTATGATTATTGCAGATATAAAACTTCTAAATATATCTCCTCCGGAAGGGGCTATGATCCAGATCAACAGAAAAGGGATTATTATAAGGTCGGCATTTGGGAGTACATTATTACCCGGAAGAATAGTTGAAATATAAACTGTCAGCGGAATTATAAAAACCGATAAGAAGATTATAGAAGGTTGTCCGACTAATGCCACAGAATCCAGGCCGATATACAATTCTCTTTTTGTGATCCGCCGCGCTATAAAACTTTTTATGTCATTTATAGTGGGAACAAGACCCCTGAAGAGCAGGTTGGTCGCTCTGGGCATAAGTACCATAATTATTGAAAGTACCACACCGCTTGATAAAGAATAAAAGATATTGGGTACCGGATTCAGAGAAAAATTCTTATAACGGGTAATGGCTCCTATTATGGTTCCGATAATAAAGCCCATTATTATGGGTTCCGAAAAAATCCCTAACTTGTATTGAATTTCTTCATAAAAGATATGCATTCTTCTTATGAAAGGGATTCGGTCAAATATTGTATTAATGAACTGTGAAAAGGGGGCCCAGCAAATGATATTGGCCTGTGGATTGGATATACCCTTAATACCAAAATAACTTTCGATATGTGGTGCATATATATCTGAAAGTACAAAAGTTATTGCAGCCACTATAATGGCCATAAGTATTCCCATCCATTTTATTTCGGTAATTGTATAAACAATTGAACCTGCCAGCAGGAAAGCCCAATAATTCCAAAGATCTATATTGATCGTCCTGGTAAATCTTAAAAAGAGCATAATCAAATTTAGAATAAATACAGCTATTATTATTTGGAGGATAATGGGAGAATTTAAGACGACTGCTCTGGAAACTACCCATCCTGCATCGATGACCTCGAAATTTTTTGAAGAATTTATCAATATGGTGCTTATAAGAGGAGCAAAAAAATTTACAAAAAGGGTGATCATTACCGAAATACCGATCATTCCCGTTAGCATAAAAGCAAAGTTTTTTAAATTCTTTAATGGGCTTCTTGTGACGATAAGGCTTATTATGAACAATATTACAGGAATCAGAAAAACCGGTCCTAATTCTATTATAAAATTAACTATCTTATAGGTGGTTGACATAATCCGAATCTTTATAGTTTTGATGTTGCTATATTATACTTACTATTTTAGATAAAATGAAGGCAACTATTTAATTATAAAAATAATTGATTGAAAATTCCTTTTTTTTAATATATACTTTTAAACAAATGAGCAGTTATTGCACAATTGTGCACATATTTCATTGGAATATATCATGGAAGGCATTGAAAAAAAAAGAATATTAACAAGGATTGCAGAGCTTTATTATATAGAAAATCAAACACAGCAGAAGATTGCTGAAAAATTGAATATTTCAAGGACAAAAGTTTCAAGATACCTGGATAGAGCCAAAAAAGAAAAAATCGTAGAGATAAAAATAAATCTACAGGAGGGCGATTACTCTAATCTGGAGAATTCGATCGAAAAAAAGTTCAATATAAAGGAGTGTATAGTTGTTCCGACTTATGGAAATATGGAAGAAACACTTAAAGCAATGGCTGATCCACTTAATGATTTATTAGAAAGAATACTTGAAAACGGCAGTTCTCTCGGAATCGGCTGGGGGAATTCACTTAAGGGAATATCGGATTATATCGATGTAAGAGGCAAGTCCGGTATTAAAGTAATACCGGTAATCGGAGGACTGGGAAAAACAGGGACAGGGGTCCATACAAACTCAGTTGCCAGAAATATCGCAGACAGACTTGGCGGTGTAAGCTATATGATGCATTCTCCTGCCGTTCTTGATACTAAAGAAATAAAAGAGATTGTTGAAAAGGACAGTAATACAAGGGAAGTAATAGAATTAACAGAAAAAATCGACATTGCTATGGTAGGCTTAAGTGATATTGGTCCGGATTCCACTCTTATTAAAACAGGTAGTTTTAGTCCGGAGGAATTCAAATATCTGGAAAGTCTGGGAGTCGTGGGGGATATTAATCTTATTTTTATAGGTGAAAATGGCAGGCCGGTTCCCAATAAAATAGATGAAAGGATCGTAAGGATTTCACCGGAGAGATTAAAAAAAGTAAAAAAAGTCATAGGAGTTGCTTTTGGCAAAAGAAAACTAAAAGTCATACTCGGTGCTTTAAGAGGAAGGTTTCTTGACATACTGTTTACTGATGAAGAGACTGCATTAAATATCAATAAATTGGATAAATAGTAAAAAAGGATTCATAGTGTCAAAAAAACTTTATATAGATGTTAATGGATATAAAATTGAAGATAGATTTACCGGTTTGAGTAATGACCTGAAAATAGAGATGCTCAGAAAGATGTATGAAATAAGGCATTTTGAAAATGAGACCGAACAATTCATTATAAGGGGAATGATACATGGTACCTGCCATCTATATACCGGTGAGGAAGCAACTGCAGTCGGAGCTATTTATGCTATTCAAAACGACGATTACATCACTTCGACCCACAGGGGCCATGGTCATTGTATTGCGAAGGGTGCCGACCTCAATATAATGATGGCGGAACTGCTGGGAAAGAAAACAGGATACAGCAAGGGTAAAGGCGGATCGATGCATATAGCAGATGTCCGGTCAGGAAATCTTGGTGCAAATGGAGTAGTAGGGGGAAGTATCGGTATTGCTACCGGTGCGGCACTGACCTGCAAGATGAAAAAGAACGGGAAAATAGTAGTTTGTTTCTTTGGAGACGGAGCAGCTAATCAGGGTATATTCCACAGTTCGATCAATATGGCTTCCATATGGGATCTGCCGGTGGTCTATCTCTGTGAAAATAATGTCTACGGGATGTCGACATCGGTTAAAGAAGCATTCAATATAAAAAAAATATCGGATAGAAAGTATGCTTACGGTATAGAAGGATTGACAATTGATGGGAATGATCTTATTGAGGTATTCAATACTATCTCATATTTTGCCGGCAGATGCAGGGCCGGAAAAGGTCCCGTACTTGTTGAAAGTCTGACCTACAGATGGAGCGGCCATTCTAAAAGTGACGCTCAGGTTTACAGGACCAGAGAAGAAATAAAGGAATGGAAAGAAAGAGATCCTATAAAAAGATATAAAGAGATCTTGATCAGCAGGAAAATAATAACCGAAAAAGATGATAACGATCTTGAAAAAGAAGTTATGAGTAAAATACAGGAAGCATCGGAATTTGCAAAAGAAAGTCCGTTCCCCGACCCTTCCGAAGTTGAGGATGATGTATATGCTTAAAAATAATACAAGACAATTGACATATCTCGAGGCACTAAGGGAGGCAATGCAGCAGAAGATGAGAGCGGATAATGATGTATACCTGATTGGAGAGGATATTGCGGAATACGGTGGTGCCTTTGGTGTAACTGTTGGAATGCTGGAGGAATTCGGCAGTGAAAGAATTAGAAATACTCCCATTTCCGAAGAAGCTATAATAGGTGTCGCAGCCGGAAGTGCAATAACCGGGATGAGGCCCATAGCCGAGATAATGTTTTCTGATTTTATAACAATAGCCATGGATCAGATTGCTAACCAGGCGGCTAAAATATGTTATATGTTCGGGGGAAAAGCGAGGGTACCTATGGTAATAAGGACCGCTGGCGGCGGCGGAACCGGTGCAGCGGCCCAGCATTCCCAGAGCCTGGAGGCCATAGTTGCACATATTCCCGGGCTGAAGGTGGTTATGCCCTCCTGTCCGTATGATGCAAAAGGGCTTCTGATATCTTCAATAAATGACGATAATCCTGTAATTTTTATAGAACATAAGTTGCTTTATAAAAATAAAAAATATACTAACGGTGTTCCGGAAGAAATGTATGAGATTCCACTGGGGAAAGGCGATATCAAAAAAGAGGGCAGCGATATCAGCATAGTTGCAACTTCCTATATGGTTCAAAAATCTCTGGAAGCTGCCGAAAAACTTTCTTTGGAGAAAGGTATCGATTGCGAAGTAGTGGATATACGAACACTGAAACCTCTTGATATCGATATTATACTGAATTCGATCAAGAAAACGGGTAAACTTATATGTGTGGAAGAAGCACCGGTTTTTGGCGGATTTATGGGCGAGGTTGCGGCCCAGGTTTCCGAAAAAGGATTTGATTGGCTGGATGCCCCCATAAAAAGGGTTGCCGGAAGAAATTGCCCGGTTCCTTACAGCCTGGTACTTGAACAGGAAATGATTCCCGGTGTGGAGAGGATCGAAAAGGGGATTTTGGATCTATTAGGATAAAATCCATGTGTTTAATTGGATTTTGGTATGTTATCATAAGTATTAATCGATAAAAAAGCAGATTATTATTTCGGTGGAGGTCCAGGAGATGTATGAAGTCATAATGCCAAAGCTGGGGATCACAATGGAATCCGGCAGGATTGAAAAATGGCATAAAAAAGAAGGAGACAGGGTAGAAAAAGGCGAGGTATTGTTTGAGGTAATGACCGATAAGGTGACCATCGAAGTCGAGTCATATCAATCCGGTATTTTAAAGAAAATAGTAAAGACAGAAGGAGAAGACGTCCCTGTAACCGGAGTGATAGCATACATAGGCGAAGAAGATGAAAAACTTCCTCAGTATAAACCCAGTCAAAACACAACAGAAAGAGTAGCCGGCACGGAGACAAAAAAAACAGCAGAAAAAATAAGCAGCATCAAAGAAGATAGTGGAATCTCCGGAGATAGAATTAGAATATCGCCTCTTGCAAGAAAAATAGCAGAAGAGATGGGCATCGATTACAGGACAGGAAAAATTAAAGGTTCGGGACCGGGTGGGAGAATAGTAAAAGAAGATTTGATAGCTTACACCAGTCAAAAAAAGGGAACTGGAAAGAAAGAAGCAGAACCTGCATCTGCCGGGATAACTATAAAATCATCAGTCCGGCTTGAGGGAATAAGAAAACTGATAGCCGATAGAATGAGTTATTCAGCGTTGAATATACCTGAAATAGTCTTGAATTCAAAAGCTAATGCCACCCTGCTTAAAGGTTTGAAGGAAGAATCGAACGAAAAGATGGATGAAAAATCCGGAGTAAGAATTACCTATACCGATTTTTTAGTGAAAGCAGCCGCAGATGCGCTTCGGAATAACCTGGAATTGAATTCAACTTTTTCTGATGGAAATTATATAGTATATGATGATATAAATATTGGTCTTGCAGTTTCATCCGAAGAGGGACTTATGGTTCCCACCATATTCAACTGTGACAAATTGAAAATTATAGATATTGCAAAAAGAAGGATTGAACTTATCAACAAAGTAAAGGAAGGAAAACTTAGTCTGGAAGATATCTCAAAGGGGACCTTTACGGTTACCAATCTGGGCATGCACGGCATAAGATCTTTTTCTCCCATAATAAACCCTCCCCAGGCAGCTATACTGGCTGCCGGTGAGATATATACGGAACCTGCCGTAATAGATGGGAAGATCAGACCGGAATCCTTTATTGATCTTAGTATCTCATGCGATCACAGGATAATTGATGGAACGACGGGAGCAAAATTCCTGCGGGAATTAGTAGAATCCATAGAGAATCCTGCCGGACTAATTGGTTGAATTTAAAAATTTTTCCGGAATATTTTAGAAATGAAAGACAGAGAAGAAAAAATAATATTATTCTGTATTAGTTGTAACAAAGAGTCGCAGCACACTGTTTATTATATAGGCAACTATCTCCGGAGCGTTGTTTGCGATAACTGCAATAAAAGAATAGAAGTAGACAGGCGCCATTTGAGGACTGTTTTTGCAGAAGACTTCATAAACAGGATTCTTACTAAACCACACAGAATGACTGAAGATATGAGGAAGGCATTTGCGGCATTGATGCCTTTTCTCCCTAAAAGATTATTCAAAGAACCATTAAAAGTGATAAAAGAAATATATGCAGTATTAAAAAAAGATAATGGTGATAATAATATAAAGAAAGATATCTAAGCATTTTTAGAACTTATAATTCCTGTCACCGGTGTTTCGAAAACACTACTGAAACTTTTAAGTATCTGCTCTTTGACATTACGGATCGGGATTTTTTTATTAGAAATTTTTTCCATTGAAGTCTGGGGATAATCTTTCAAACCGCATGCTATTATATTATCGAAATATTTCAAATTATTGTTTACATTTAAAGAGAATCCGTGAAGTGTTATCCACTTTCTGACTCTTAGCCCGATGGATGCTATTTTAAAGCCGCTGGTAAATACTCCCCGGTGTTTATTTATTCTCATTCCACGTATATCATAGCTGGCCAGTACATCTATTATAACTTCTTCGAGATTATGGATAAAAAATGGCAAATCCTTTTTAAATCGGGTAAGATTTAAGATCGTATAACAGACGATTTGGCCGGGAGAATGAAGGGTCATGTCACCACCGCGATTGGATTGTATGAGTTCTATGTTTTGCCTTCGGAGTTCTTCCCTGCCTACCAGAAGGCTATCTGTATTTTTGTTGTTTCCTATGGTTATAACTGGATAATGTTCAAGAAGTAATATAGCACCGGGGCAATCATTTGATTTTATCAGTTCATAAATTTCTTCCTGAAGATCATAACCGGAGACATAGGATATGAAACCCAGGTCGAAAACCGGGATATTTTTTTCCGTATCGATACTCTTTAAGTTATTTATTACTTTATAGTTCTTATTTATGGATTTTTGTCTTAAGATTTCCATAATTTTAATTATTGATTATGATTGATTTATTTTACCATATTAATACATATAATTATTTCTTGTTTTGAATGATCGGGAAAGGAGTTTTTAGCAATATGAGTATAAAGAAAGCTGATCTTGTCGTACTTGGAGGAGGACCGGGAGGTTATGGGGCATCCATGAGAGCATCGAAATCAGGACTTACGACCATAGTGGTTGAAAAAGATAATATAGGGGGAGTTTGCTTGAATTGCGGCTGCATACCGACAAAAACTCTTTATCATATAGCAAGAACTATTGAAGAAATAAAGAAAGCGGCAACTCTCGGAATAGATGTTTCATTGCCAAAACTTGATTTTAAAAAAGCGGTATCAAGAAAAGACAGGATAATCGAAATGCAGAGAAGAGCTCTGGAGTCTAATTATAAAAAAAATAATATAGAAATTATAAAAGGTGCCGGGGAAATAACTGCAAGAGGAAAAGTATCGGTAAAGATTTCCGGCAGGCAGGATATCGAAATCGAAACAAAAAATATAATCATTGCTACAGGATCTTCTGCTTCAGCCATGGAACCATTCGATCTATCCGAAGATGGAATAATGGAGAATTCCAGATTGCTGTCTCTTGAAGAAGTGCCGGAATCCTTGCTGATCATAGGAGGCGGCGTTATAGGCATTGAAACTGCAAATATTTTTTCCACCTTTGGATCCAATGTCACAGTAATCGAGATACTTCCCAGAATACTATCGACGGAAGATGAAGAAATTTCAAAAATAATATTCAATTTATTAAAGCAGAAGGGAATTGATATTTTTGTTGGTTCAAAAGTAGAAAACTTTAGAAAAAGCGGGAAAAGATTCATTTGCACCACGAATATGGGAAACGAACTCACTGCGGATAAAATTCTAATGGCTGTTGGCAGAAAGCCTAATTCTACCGGTATCGGTATTGAAAATGTCGGAATAAATTTAGATAAAGATGGTTATATAAAAGTTAATTCACATCTTGAAACAAATATAAAAGGAATATATGCAGTAGGAGATGTTATAGGTGGATTCCAATTGGCACATGTAGCATCCGAGGAAGGGAAAATCGCTGCGGAAAACATTTCAGGAAAATTAAAAGAAATAAGCTATGATGTTATTCCATGGACGGTGTTTACAGCTCTTGAAATAGCAGCTGTTGGATTAAATGAAAAGCAGGCAAGAAAGAAAAATATAAAAATATGTACCGGCATGTTTCCATTCAGCTCAAGCGGTAAGGCTTATATCACTGGAGAAACCGGAGGTTTTATAAAGATCATTTCTAACAGTGAGACCGGAGAGATAGTAGGTGCCCAGATGATAGGACCCCGGGCTTCGGATCTAATACATGAAGTAGCCGTGGCAATGAAAGGGGAACTGCTTATAGACGATCTTGCTTCGACTGTTCATTCTCACCCCACATTTTCGGAAGCGGTCATGGAAGCTGCTGAAGATTGTATTGGAATCGCGACTTATAAATAGGTACGAATATGATAAAGCTTATAGTAACCGATGTAGATGGTACACTACTTGATAATAATTCGAATCTCAGTGATTTGAATAAAAAAGCTATTCTTGAAAGTCGAAGGAGAGGAATTGAAGTGGTCCTCGCTACAGGGAAATCGATACTCTCGGTATTATATCTTATAAAATTGTTCAGTCTGGAACTTCCACAAATAACTTTAAACGGAGCGGTTATAACTGATAAAAACCTGGAAATAATAAATGCGGTCAAAATAGAACCCTGCTATTATCTTAAAGCTATAAAAACCATAAAAAGGGAAGGGTATTTTCCTCTTGTGGCTCTGGTAAACGGTAAAATATTTTACGAAAAATATCATCCCGATATGGACAATATCATGAAAGTTGAACAAAAAATAACAAAAACAGATAATATTGAAACTGAATATTTTTCATCAAATGCCGCTAATATACATATAGCTATCGAGGAGACTGATCCGCTGGATAGATATTTAAGAAAAAAGTTTTCAGGAAAAATAAACTTCATAAGGTCGGGAAAATATTTTTTCGATATGTTGAATCCGGAGGCCTCGAAAGGAAACGCGCTGGCATTTCTTTTAAAGAGACTGAATATAAAAAAAGACGAAGTAGTTGTTTTTGGTGATAGTTATAATGATTTAAGCATGTTTAAGGAATCGGGTCTTAATATAGCAGTAAAGAATTCATATCCCGAAGTATTGAAACAGGCGGATATTATTACAGATGAGAATCATAGTTCGGGTCTTGGAAAAGCAATACATAAATATATTCTAAAGAACCTAATTTAATCCGGCTTGTGATTTAAAATACTTTGACATAATATTAAGTTGTGTTAGAATAAGCCTTCTGAATCTGAAATATAATAGTTTTGTTATAAAATATTTGAGATTTAATATCTTATGGATACTAACAGCTCGGTAATTTTAACCAAAAAAGTGACAATAACTTCATCAAGTCCTGTAACCAAAGAAGATTTTGTAAAGAAAATAGGTGAAATAGCCGGCAACATTATCGATTTTCTCAAAAAAAACGGCTGTACTAAATTGGGGCACATGAAGTTTATCTCAACTACAGACGGAGAAGATTACCTGCAATTAAGCGTTCAGGACATATCGCAGGGACCAAAAATCAATGGTATTCTGAAAAAAACTTTTGAAAAAATAAAGCTGACTCTTAATATAATCGAGTTCGGAGTATGCAAGGAAGAAATCGATAGAAAAATCGATGAAGAGATAAAAAGCATACAATCTTACTTCGATAATAAGTAATTTACTTTTATCTTTATTCAAATTCAAAATCATATGGCAGGTACTTTAAATTAAGAAATTTCGAGATATTCCTGTAATCAATTTTTAATAAATCTTCCGGATCAAGATATTTATCGTCATATATTACTCCAAAGTGGAGATGAGGCTGGAGATTTGAAGGATCGTCTTCGGCACCAATGGCAGCAATAATTTCTCCCTGTTTGACATAAGCCCCGGTGGTTACAAAGATTTGCATAAGGTTAAGATAAGTGGTTCTAATTTTTTTATTGTGCTTTATTACAAGCGTCCTTCCGCCAATAGGTGAAAAACCGCAATAAGTGACGACTCCATTACCGGCTGCAGTGACTTTCTGTCCGTATTTTCCGCTTATGTCTATGCCTGTATGTCTGAGTTGTTTTTGTTCATCTTCATTCCAGTAACTTTGTCTGAATACGGTTATAATCTCACCTTCCAGGGGTAATATAAAAGGAGATTTAATGTATGAATAAGCCGGTAATAAAAAACCAGAAAATATGGAGAATGATAATAGAAGAAATAGCGTCAATTTAAGAGGGTTGGTCCTTGTATTGTATTTCTGCACGGTATCCTGATGGCTATTTTTAAATTTATGGTTATATCCAGTTTTCACATTAAGGCGAAACATAAGATATCATTGGATGTTCTATTACGTTATTGAATAAAAGATATTATATATCAATTATAATTTTATGTAAATACATAACTACGCAATAGGTCAAAAGCTTTTAATTGGATTTTACTATTTAAATATAAAATCCTATAATAATGTATGAATACACTGGAATTCCTAATGAAGTATTAAAAGTTTATATGTAATATAAGAATAAATAAAATAATTTTGAAATTTGTAAAAATAATATAATCAAAGTGTATTAAAATTTACATAAAAAGTATATAATATTACACGGTAGTGGCAAAAACTGATAGGTTCATTTTTTTACCAAAACTTGTTATAAAAAATTTATAAAGTATTGTATTGTCAAATTTAAAATAAATAATATAATTGATTTAACAAAAGTATCTGTAGTGGGCAAATATTGAGTACACAGGCAATTATTTTTTATTTTGGAATACGAAAGGAGAAAAAGAATGAATAAAGCGGAATTAGTGGATGCCATCAGCAGTAAAACAAGTTTATCAAAGAAAGATGTTACCAGTGTTGTAGACGCTATGCAGAATGTAATAGCAGATGTACTGGTAAAAGGTAATAAAGTTTCTTTGGTAGGTTTTGGTACCTTCCAGGTATCCAAAAGAAAGGCAAGAACCGGCTTGAATCCCCGTACAAGAGAAACCATACGTATTGCAGCATGCACCGTACCTAAATTTGTAGCAGGAAAGGGATTGAAAGAGAAAGTCAGATAAGTTTTCAGGTTTTAAATTAGCAATATATTCAATTATATAAAGAAGGGCATTCGATGAGGATGCCCTTCTTATTTTAAATATTAAAATCCTTTTTCTACATTAATTTTATGGAGTATAATTTAATTATTTAAATATTCTTTCGAACTTTTCCCGGAGGGGTATCATGAAGAAAAATAAATTATATATTATCCTCGCTATTCTTAGTACTATTTTCCTTTTGAGTTTTGCTGCCATTTGTAATCAATGCGGTACTGCAGCCGAAGAAGAAGAAAATGTTGAAGAGGAAGAAGTAGCTGAAGAAGAAGCAACTGAAGAAGAATCAGCAGGAGAAGAGGAAGAAGAAGCTGCTGAGGAAGAGGAAGAAGAGGAAGAGGCTGAAGAAGAAGAAGAGGAGGAAGCTGGAGAAAAAGAGGAACCTACAATAAGCATATCTATATATGAAGGTCCCACATACAATCCTGCTGATGGGGTATGTTATTATCGGATGCAGGCAAATGTAACCGGTAATCCCGGTCCCGATGTTGAGTGGAGCAAAGATGACAGTGATGGTGCATGGGGAACCAGGAAAGCCCAGGTCAATCTTGATGATCCCGGAGATACATATACACTTACGGCCACAGCTACTAATTCAGAAGGAACCGATACTGATTCCATAGAATTAATCTGGGGTTGTGAAGAAGAAGTAGCAGAAGAGCCAGAAATAGTAGAAGAAGACGCGCACATAACTGCAGATGTTGCTTTAAGCGGATGGATCAGGGTAGATATATCTGCATATCAGGGAGAAGAGCTTGTATATGTAGGAGATAGTTCAGAAAATAAATATTGTAAAACTTATTTAAGCTTTGATATCAGTGCACTGGGTGCTTTAAGTAATGCAACTATTACGGAAGCGGCTATAGCAATGCCTCTGGATTCTGTCGAGCCTGTTCATAATCATCCTGAATTGGCTGGAAGTGAAGTAAATGTAAAAGTATTTTATTATGGCGATGCATTGGATTTAGGAGATGGGGCAGTCGGTGGCGAGACTGTAAAAACCATCGGTGCTACAAGCACTTTGACCAGTTTCAATTTCTCGAGTACCAAACTAAAAGAAGAATTGCAAAAAGCTATAGACATAAACAGACAGTGGTTTCAGCTTAAGCTTGGTTTAAGTGGAATAAGTGCTGATGGAATTGGTGATTATTATAAACTTCATACCAGTGCTGCAGTATTGCATATCACATATGAGTATGAGGGAACTTAAAAACTATTAAAATTTAAAAGGGCCGGTCAGATTAAAACAGGCCTCTTTAGGTATGTGATCAATTCGATAAAATAATTTTAAGAGAAAAAAACTAAAATATTTAAACCTCGTTGAATCCGGGGCTTAAATATTTATAGAAGTTATATTCTTATAAAAATTACATTCCAACAAAACTGAACCAGAAAGAACCAAAAATTGCCATAGCTATACCAAATATGATCCATCCTATTAGAGTAAGTCCGCCAAGTACAATACCGGCGATGTCAAAACCTTTACCATTTACGCTTGCTTCACCGTTCTTTATTTTGCTTAAATCAATTGCTCCCAGTATGATCGGTACAATTCCCAATCCAAGAATGCCTGTTACCAGGGCAGCAATGGAGAGCCCACTTGGGCCTTGTTCATTTGCTCCTTGATTCATTGTTTCCTCCTGCATAATTTGATATTTTGAAAGCTTTTATCTGAATAATATTATATTCCTGCAATATAAAAAATAAAAATTATTTCTATAGTGGTAATATCGGCACTCTTTTTAAATTCCAAACCTTTCTTTTAATTCTTTTATTCTGGTGCAGGCAATTTTAATTTTTTCTTCTGTTATTTTTCCGTCTCCTACTGCTTTTTTAATTACGTCAAATGATTTTTGAGCGATATCGTCATCATACTCGGAGCCATTATTAGAAAATATGAGCAAATCACAGCCGGCATTTATTGCTTTTATTATAGCTTCTTCGAATCCAAAATTAGTGACAATCGCACCCATCTGCATATCATCAGAAACAATCACGCCTTCATAATTTAGTTCACCTCTTAATATATCCTGTAAAAATTTGGATGATAGGGTAGCCGGATTATCAGGATCGATATCTGTATTCATGATATGAGCCGTCATAATGATGTCGGCTTTATTATCTTCTATCAATTTCCTGTAAGGGAAAAACTCTGCTTCCCGACTATAAGTATCTGTTATATCAACCAGTCCCAGATGGCTGTCTTCAGTAGAGCTTCCGTGCCCTGGAAAATGTTTTATTGCTGTTATAATATCGTATTTATGCATAGAATCGATGAAAGATCCTGCATGTTCGTATACCTTAATTGGATCATCCGAAAAGGATCTTTCCAGAGTTCCGATTACCGGATTGTTTTTATTTATATTGATGTCGACTACAGGTGCAAAGTTTAGATTAAATCCCAGAGAATCAAGTTCCGTTGCAAGAGAAGATACTTCCAGATAAGTATCTTCTGGAGTATCTTCTCCCATTTCCTGAGCACTTTTAATCCCGACAAAACCGTAATCTTCCTTCAATCGGTTTACATAACCGCCTTCTGCATCAACTGCTATAAGCAGGTTGCTACGGGTAAGCTTTTTTAAATCTTCGATTAGTTTCTTTATTTGTTCCGGGTTAAGAATATTTCTGGGGAAGCTCTTCGATGGCACGTCATAATCAAAAAGTATAACTCCTCCGATGTTGTACTTATTAATATCCTGAATTATATCGGAAGAATTATTAACCTCTGTTCCTCTGAAACCCAGAATGATCATTTCCCCGATCATCTGGTCCAGCGTAGAACTGGTTTGTTCCGTATTGGTGTAAGTCTCTTTGTCTGAAGTCCCTGCCTGTGAAGTATCTGCGCCCTTTTCTTTCTTACAGGAGAAAAATATAAAACTAAAAGAGAATATTGCACATAAAAGGAGGAAAAATAGCAGCTTCAGGTATTTTGACTTTATCAAAATATTGTTTTTATAAAACCTGTGATCAGACATTGTGTTTTTTAAATTATTTTATAAAAGTAATAAGATTATAACAGATATATTAGCAGCTGCCGAAAATAGCAATAAATTCTTTAAACTAAAAATTACTTACTTTAATAAGTTAATTTGCAGTTACAAAGGTTTTGCAAATATTATAAAAAAAAATTAATATGGAAAGACTTTGAAATATTTTAGAAATCAGATAGTTTTAGAAAGGTCAAAAAATTAGATGGAACAGAAAAAAATAAAAATATCAACTATAGGAGTTTTTAGAGACGCCCTGTGGGTATCTATAAAAAAACCTTCAGTTGCGCTTTTTTTCCTTAAAACTATCCTCAACCAGAGGAGGGCGCAGCGAACCAGGTTGAAATGGATAAGTGAAGGAATACAAGTGCCTCCCGCAATGATTTTTAGCATTACCAATGAATGTAACCTGAATTGCAAAGGCTGCTATAATAAAGCTTTAAGGTTGCCGTCTAAAAAGGAATTGGATACTGCGGAAATAATCGATATCCTCAAACAGGCTAAGGAGATGGGGATATCATTAATCGTAGTAGCAGGGGGAGAACCTTTTATCAGGAAGGATTTTTTAAAAATCGTCAAAACTCTTCCAGAACTCATCTTTCTTGTATTCACAAACGGTCTGCTTATAGAAGGTCCACTGCTTGAGGAAATAAAAAAGAATAGAAATGTGGTTCCGATTATAAGCATCGAGGGCCGCTCAAAACAAACGGATCTGCGCAGGGGGGAAGGAGTATTCAGACTTTTAAAGACAGTGATTGAAAGATTGAAAAAAGAATCGGTATTTTTCGGAACCTCTCTTACCATGACCAGACAAAATTTTGAACTCGTAACTGACCTGGATTTTGTAACCGATCTGACAAAAAAGGGCTGCAAGGTTTTTTTCTATATCGAATATACACCTATTGTTAAAGGTACGGAAGATTTGATCCTTACAGGCGTACAGAGAAAGAAAGTTCCTGATATTATGGAGACTTATAGAAAAAGATTTTCAGCACTTTTTGCAGGATTGCCTGCCGAAGAGGATCTTTTTGGAGGATGCCTTTCCGCAGGAAGGGGTTTTATTCATGTAAATGCTGAAGGCGATCTCGAGCCATGCCCTTTTGCTCCGTTTTCCGATGTAAATCTCAGAGATATGACACTGAAAGAGGCCTTAGGGTCAAATCTTCTTGAAGAGATAAGAAAAAATCAGTTTATGCTGGATGAATCCGGAGGCGGCTGTTCTTTATGGGCAAATAGGAAATGGGTCGAATCTCTTACCAAATAAACTCAAATAAAGATATTTTTATACATAAGTTGGCTATCAAAATCTAGTAAATATCTAAGCTGCTGTGCTGCTCCCCACCAATTGTTTGCCTAAAACCAGCTGCTATATCTTTAACAATAAATTCAACCTGAATGACATTATCTTTAACTTCTACTATTTTTTTTACAAAAAAATACTTGAATTCGCA